>OLOQ01003983.1_pt1 | contig 10342 bp, 7 predicted proteins | sample 1673101 | NCBI WGS metagenome assembly OLOQ01 (sample SAMEA3136754, study PRJEB25190) | human gut metagenome | biome: human gut; feature: human-associated habitat; material: faeces | place: Austria | collected 2013 | reverse complement strand
CAGAAAGTTACCCGCCGGAGGCAAAAAAGAGTAACCGGGAAAAGCTACCCGCCGGAGGCACATTCCATCGAAAGCACCCCCGGCGGCAATCAAAACATCTCCCTTACGCAAGCAGGATCCGGTCATTATCCAGCGCATGGCCTGCGCCGCTGCGGAAACGCTCCAGCAGGTCATTGACCGTGAGCCCCTCCCGCTCTGTCCCGGAGACATCCAGCACAATGGAGCCCTCCGCCATCGTCAGGGTGCGGCTGCCCAGAGACAGGGCCTGCGCCATGTTGTGGGTCACCATCAGACAGGTGATGCGGTGCTCCGCCACGATGCGCCGGGTCAGCTCCAGTACCTTGTCCGCCGTGGCGGGGTCCAGTGCCGCCGTGTGCTCGTCCAGCAGCAGCAGCTTCGGCGGCACCATGGTGGCCATCAGCAGCGTCAGCGCCTGCCGCTGACCGCCGGACAGCAGCCCCACCGGCTGGCGCATCCGCTCCTCCAGCCCCATGTCCAGCTGGGCCAGCTGGCTGCGGAACAGCTCCCGGTCCCTGGGCGTGATGCGGCGGAAGGGGCTTCCGTGGGAGGCTCGCAGATAGGCCAGCGCCAGATTCTCCTCGATGGTCATGTGGGGAGCGGTCCCCCGCATGGGGTCTTGAAACAGCCGCCCAATGACCCGGCTGCGCTGGTGCTCCGGCTGGAAGGTCAGATCCGTACCGTCCAGCAGGATACGCCCCTCGTCGGTGTAAAAGCTCCCGGCAATGGCCCCAAACAGGGTGGACTTCCCGGCGCCGTTGGAGCCTACGATGGTGGCGAACTCCCCGTCCTCCAGATGCAGGGAGAGCTGCCGCAGAGCCTGCCGGGCATTGGGCGTGCCGGGGTGGAAGGTCTTGGAAATGGCAGCGATGTCCAGCATATCAGGCGGCCTCCTTTCGGCTGTGCTTCTGCTTCTGAAAAGCGGCCCAGCGCCGCAGACCGGGGGCGGCAATGGCCAGCGCCACAATGACGGCGGTGAGCAGCTTCAGGCACTCCACCGGCACCACCTTGGTGTAAAACACCACGGCGTAGATAAAGCGGTAGACCACGGAGCCCACCAGCGCCGCCAGAATTCCCTTATACACCGTGCGGCGGCCCAAGACGGTCTCACCGATGATGAGACACGCAAGCCCGATGACCACGATGCCGGTGCCGGAGTTGATGTCCACGGTTTTCTGATACTGTCCCACCATGGCGCCGGACAGAGCCGTCAGCGCATTGGACAGGCACAGCCCCACGGTGACGGTAAAGGTGGGATCCAGCGACGAGGCCCGGACCATATCGGGATTGTCGCCGGTGGCTCGGATGGAAAGTCCCAGCCGGGTCCCCAGAAACAGCGCCAGCAGCCCGGCGCACAGGAGCGTCACTGCTGTGGCCAGCACCAGCTCATACCAGTCACCGCCCAACCCGGTGGAGCGCAGCAGGGTAAAAACGGTGTCGCTGCCCAGCAGGCTCTCGTTGGAGCGCCAGCCCATGGCCATGAGGTTGATGGTGTAAAGCCCCGTATTGGTGACGATGCCCGCCAGAATGGAAGGCACCGACAGCCGGGTCTGGAGGAAGGCGGTGATGAACCCGGCGCACGCCCCCGCCAGCATGGCTGCCGGAACGGCCAGCAGGGGATGCCCGGCGGCGGTAAGGGTCACGGACACGGCGGCCCCCAGCACGAAGCAGCCGTCGGTGGTGAGATCGGCAATGTCCAGCACCCGGAAGCTCAGGAACAGCGCCAGCGCCACCGGCGCATAGAGAAAGCCCAGCTCCAGTGCGGTTTGTACGACAAGCAGCATGATTCGGCTCCTTTCGGAAAGTCAGTCGGAAAGCATCAGTCCTTGGTGGTGGTGACCTCCACCAGCTGGGCCATCTGGGCAAACACGGAGTAGTCGGCCTTCAGCACGGCGGCGGTGTCGGTGTTGACGGTGATGATGCCGCCGTCCATCCGGTAGTAGTCCTCCATCCCGTCCATGCCCTGCGTCATAGCCTGATAGGCCAGCGTGGCGGTGCGTGCGCCCAGCTCGGTGTAGTTGACGCCACAGGTGGCGAAGGCACCGTTGCGGACAAAGGAGTCAGCCCCGGTATAGTGGGGGATGCCGGCCTTGGCCAGATCGTCGGCAATGGCCAGCTCGGCGGCCATGATAACATTGTCGGTGGGGGTGAACACGGCGTCCACCTTGGCGGAGATCAGGGCGGCGGCAGCGGCCACCACCTCGTCATTGGTGTTGGCAGTCTGCTCCACACAGGTAATGCCGTGCTGCTCCAGATACGCCTTGGCCTCGGCAATGGGCTTGGTGGAGTTGGGCTCGGACAGGGAGTACAGCAGCCCCACCTTGGAGACGCCGGGATCCTGTGCCAGCATCATGTCCAGAATGTACTCGGTATTCAGCGCATCGCTGGTGCCGGTAACATAGTCGATGCCGGTGAGCTTGGCGGTATCGGGATCGGAGATGGCGGCATACACCACCGGCGTCCGGCTGTCCTCAGCCGCCACGGCGGACACCTGAGCGGCGGTGGTGGCGATGGGAATGATGGCATCCACCTGATCGGCCACGGCCTGATCCGCCAGCTGCTTCAGCACCGACTGATCCCCCTGCCCGGAGGTGATGGTATAGCGGATGGAGACGTTCTGCTCCTGAGCGATGGCGTCCAGCCGGGCGGCGATGGCATCGGCGATCTCATCCAGCGAGGCATGATCCATCTGCTTGATGATGGCCACGGTATAGCCGTCCTTATCCTCATCCTTACCGCCATCGGAGGGCTTGGCGCTGCAGGCGGCCAGGCTCAGCACCATCAGTACGGACAGCACCAGCGCCGTCAGGGACTTCATCAGATTCTTCTTTTTCATACGGGTATCCTCCTAAAAAATGATCTCAGGCGGCAGATGATCCCGTGGCCGTGCCGGGGCCTGCGGAAAATAAAAAACGGCCTTCGTCCCACATGGGACAAAAGCCATTGCTTCTGCGATACCACCCAAATTGACGCCCAGCGGCGTCCGCTCGCTTCTGCGTACCATCATACGCACCCCGGTGGGTAACGGGTGGGGCTCCCGTCGGTCCCTACTTGGCCTGCGCCGTTCGGTCCGCCCTCAAAAGTCCATTCACCGGCCGCTCACCGCCCCGATCCCACCATCCGGGGCTCTCTGAAGGAATTGCCGCACCGACTACTTCTCTTTCTCACAGGTTTGTGCTGTGTACTTGTTGTGGAGTATTATATGCGTCCGGCACACACTTGTCAAGCCCCGGCAGAAAATTTTTCTGGCAACCGCCGACGGGACATGGTATAATGGGGACACTATCTGAAGAAAGGCAGGAATGGATATGAATTTTGCGGAGCTGTCGGCGCAGCGGTACTCCCTGCGTAAGTTCAGTGACCGGCCGGTGGAGGATGCCCTGCTGCAGCAGGTGCTGGAGGCAGGACGCAACGCCCCCACCGCCCATAACAACCAGCCCCAGCGCATCTTCGTGCTGCAGAGCCCGGAGGCCATGGCGAAGGCGGACGCCTGCATGGGCAGCCACTTCCATCCGCCGGTGCTGCTGGCGGTGGCCTATGACCCGGCGGAGGCATGGAACCGGGAGTGCGACGGGAAAAACCACGGCGAGATCGACGCCACCATCGCCGTGACCCAGATGATGCTGCAGGCGGCGGATCTGGGCCTTGGCACCACCTACGTGGGGATGTTCGACCCGGAGAAGCTGACGGCGGCCTTCCCGGAGATGGCGGGCCTTGTCCCCATCGCCATGCTGCCGCTGGGCTATCCCGCCGAGGGAGCCCATCCCGCCCGGCTGCACACGGACCGCAAGCCCATGGAGCAGCTGGTGAAATACCTGTAAAAAATATCCGCTTCCGTTACACCGGAAGCGGATATTTTTTAACTCTGTGCCTGCTCCAGCAGCTGGGCGGCGACGGAGCCGGCCACGTCGGAGCCGCTGCCGCCGTGCTCCACCACCACCACGAAAGCCAGCGGCAGGGTGCTGTCGTCCACGAAGCCCACGAACCACGCGTGGGGAGCACTGTCGCTGACCTCCGCCGTGCCGGACTTGGCGCAGACCGCCAGATCCCCGAACCGGGACTGCCCGTAGGTCTCCTGTACGTTGTGGGCCATCATGTCCCGCAGGGTCTGGCGGGTCTCGGCGGTGAACACGGCGGCCCGCTTTTCCTTGGTGGGAATGGCGGCGGGCAGCCCCAGTACGCCGGTCTCCCGGTACAGGAGCCGGGGCGTGGCGGCCCTGTCGTCAGAGGCAATGGAGCCCATCAGCGCCAGCATGGCGCAGGGATTCACCATGTCCTCATACTGTCCCACGCCGGACCAGCCCAGATCGCCGCCGCTCCCGGCGGTGACCAGCCCGGAGACCGTGGGGATGCCGCTGACGGAGAAGCCCTCCAGCAGCCCCGCCTGCCGGGCGTAGTCCTGCAAAACGTCGGCCCCCAGCTCCACCGCCAGCTGGGCATACACCCCGTTGCAGGAGCGGGCAAATGCGTCGGAGAGATCCATCTCCCCGTGGGCGTAGGGGCAGGTGATGACCTGATCCCCGATGGTAACGCTGCCGTCGCAGGTGAAGGTGCGCTCCTCCACGCCGGGCAGCTGCTCCAGCGCCGCAGCGGTGGTGACCACCTTGAACACGGAGCCGGGGGTGTATAGACCGGACAGGAGCCGGTTCAGATACACACCCTCATAGTCGCTGTCGTCATCGCTGATCTCCGGCGGGTCGGCGGGGTCGAAGGAGGGGTTGGAGACCATGCAGAGGATATCGCCGGTCTGATAGTTGTACACGGCGGCCACGCCCTTGCGGCCGTCCAGCGCCTCCCACGCCGTTCGGCTGAGGTCGGCATCTATGGTGAGATACACCTTGTGACCGCCGGATAGGGTGCCGGTGAGGGGGTCAAAGCCGATGAGCCGGGACTGGAACGCCTCCAGCGCCGAGGTGGAGATGTTCCCCAGCTGATCTCCCACGGCGTGGAGGGTGGCTTGCCGCAGGGCGCTGTCCTCATGATAGACGCCGGAGGGGCCGTCATAGAGAACGGTGCCGTTGCGGTCCAGCACCTGACCGGTGCGGACCACGCCGTCGGTGTAGGCATGACCGTTGGCGGAGAAGGAGGCCCACGCCTCCCCCCGGAAGGTGTAGCGCAGGCAGAACAGCGCCAGCCCCAGCCCCAGCAGTACGATCAGCAGCAGGAGCAGGACGGAGCGGAATTTCACTTGCTTCATCGGGCATCCTCCTTTCCGAAGATGTCGTCCGTGGCGACTCCCAGTTCATCCAGAAAACCGGTGGCCTGCGGCGGCTTGACGGCGGGAGCCGGAGCCTTGGGGGCCGCCTTGACGGATACGGGCGGCGGCGCTGCCGCCTGCAAATAGGCCAGCAGCCCCCAGCAGGACAGCATACTGGAGCCGCCCATGGAGACGAAGGGGAAGGTGACGCCGGTCAGGGGCAGCAGGTCCACGGAACCCAGCACGTTGAGGGTGGTCTGGAACACCAGCATGGCGGCGGTGGCGCAGGCGGCGATGGCGTAAAAGCTGGAGCGGGAGCGTCCGGCGGCCCGCAGGGCGTAAATGCCCAGCAGGATCACGGCGGCTGCAGCACACAGGGCCAGCAGCAGGCCGAACTCCTCGGACACCACGCCGAACACCAGATCCGTGTTGGCGGCGCCTACGTATTTCAGCCACGCCTCCTCCGGCCCTGCGCCGAAGAGACCGCCGGAGGCCACGGCGGACATGGTGCGGGTCTGCTGATAGCCCTCCTCTTGGGCATACTCCCAAGCGTGCCGCCACACGGCAAACCGGGCCAGCACATAGGGCTTGAAGCGCAGGACGATGCCCCCGGCAAAGCCTGCGGCGGCGGTGATCATCACGATGGAGGGCAGGTCGCCGGTGCGGAGAAAGGCGATGCACAGAAATGCCACGAAGAAGATCAGCGCCGTGCCGAAGTCGCTCATCAGCCCCAGCAGGCCGATGCACACGCCGGTGAGCACGATGAACAGCGCCAGGTTCCGGCGGCGGAACAGCCGTTCCAGCGTGGCGGAGCCTGCAAAAATATAGCAGATCTTGGCGATCTCCGAGGGCTGGAAGGATATACCGCCCAAGGTGACCCAGTTGGTCGCGCCGAATTTAGCCTTGCCCAGCACCAGCGTAATCCCCAACAGGCCGATGGCCCCGGCAGCCATGAGCCAGCGGCGCTTTTTCACCCGTTCCAGATCCCGCAGGAATAGCCCCAGCGCCAAAAACAGGCCCATGCCCAGAACGATGGCCAAAAGCTGCTTGGGAAGGCTCCCCGGTGCACTGGAAGCCGTCACCGCAAGGGATAATGTCGAAAGATAAAAGGCGATGGTCTCCAACTCAAAGCCCACGCAGCGGCCCAGCCGCAGCGCGGCGGCGTAAAGCCACATGACCGCCGTGAGGCTCAGGAAGCAGATGGGGATCACCGGGCTGGCCTTCTCCCCCGCCGCCAATGTTAACTGAATGGCGGTCAAGATCTGAAATACCGTCAGCCACAAAAAAGAGGGCCACATGGCGGCGGGCCGCTCCGCCTGCCGCTTCTTTTCCAACTCCTCCCGCTCTCCTACCGTCTGCGGCAGAAACACCAGCGGCACACCGCCCAGGGTCAGGGTATCCCCCAGCTTCACCGGGGCCTGCTCTGTCACAGGGGTCCCGTTGACGGCGGTGCCGCCCTTGGAGCCAAGATCATACACCGTCCAGGCTCCGTCTTCACCACGGCACAGCGCCGCATGCTGCCGGGAGATGCTGGGATAGTTCAGAATCGCATCGGCGGATTTACCCCGCCCCAGAATATTTTCCCAGTGGGTCAGGGGGATACTGCCGCCGCCGGGCAGGCTCAACTGGGCCCAGACCTCCGGCGTGTGGGGGATCCGCAGCAGGGACCGGATGGCCCGCACCAAAATCAGTGCCGAAAGCGCCGGAAACAGCAGCCGCGTGATGGCTGTGTACCAGCCGGTAATCAGAGGATGGGCGCTCAGCCACAGGGACAGCGCGGAAAACAGTTCCTGCATCCCATTCCCTCCTTTCCGAAAAAACAGCTTCAGACCGAACCGGCGGAGTCTGTCTCCGTCAGCCGGAAATCAGGGTTATTATAGCATTATCCCAATAGCCTGTACACCCTTGCCGACGGAAAAACACAGTCTTTTGTTCTTTTTTCTGTTTTTCACTTGACCGTTTGTTAAAAATAGATTAAAATAATTATCCGTATGTACGAATATATGTCTACTCGGGGCGGGGACCGTTGTTTCCCGCCTTGATCTACCATCTATAAATAGGAAAGGCCGATCGATCATCATGAATCATCCATACAAAACAAGGGAAGGCGGCGCTACCGTCACCATCTTTGTCCCCTACGACTGCAAAAACCACTGCCCCTTCTGTATCAATAAGGAAGAATACGGGGACATGACCGGCTTCTCTCTGGAGAAGATTGTCCAGAGCATCCGCCGGATGGATGCCATCACCCCCAAATGCGATTTCGTCTTTACCGGCGGCGAGCCCTTTGCCGACATTGAAAAGCTCCAGATCATGCTGGATGAGATCCCCACTACCCACCGGGTGTTCATCAACACCACTCTGCCCGTCTCCAAATGCCAGACGGAGGAGGACATTCTGGCCTTCGCGGAGCGGAATAAGCACAAGATCACCTGCATCAATGTGTCCCGCCACATGCAGCACTATGTGGTGGAGTCCAATGACTCGCTGCTGACCCGGCTGCCGGTGCCCTTCCGGATCAACTGCGTTCTCTACAAGGATTATCCCAAGGAGAACCTGATCCCCTTCATTGAGCGCTTCCGCAAGCTTCCCGGCGCCAACATCCAGTTCCGCTTTGACTACACTGCCACCACTCCCGAAAACCTCTACGAGCCGGACAAGATCCTACACGATCTGAAGGAGATCGCGGAATACACCGGTCTGGACGGCTGCCGGATGCGCTGCGGCTTCCACTTCGACTACAAGGGCATGGAGCTGACCTATCACAAGACCCTGCCCTACTCCACCATCGTGGAGACCGATCCCGCTGACGGCGTTACCTATGATATTCTCTATGACATCCTCATCAAGCAGACCGGCGAGATCCATTCCGACTGGACTGGCGTGGTGATGGACGTCCCCGCCTATGAGAAGGTTGTCTTTGAGCCCTATGACTTGAAATGGCTGGAGGGCGGCCCCCGCAAATAAGCTGACAACCCCCAGAAGCAATGCTTCTGGGGGCCTTTTTTTCTCCCAATTCAGTTTTGTGCTCCCAGCAATCCCGTCCTCTTGTTTTTCAGAGGATCTGAAAGAGAAACCCAAAGCGACACCGCATATCGGTTCTTCAAGCAGCACCCCCAGACCGGAGTCTCCGGTCTGGGGGTGTATCAGCTATATGATCCTGCGCGCTCTGTCTCAGTTCCGATTGAACAGATTGGCCGCCCACATACCGGCGTCTCCGAAGCCGCCGCTGGGGTCCTCCGGGGCCGGAGGCTCCGACGGGATCACGATGCCGCCGGTGGGGTCCTCGGGCAGGTTCGCGTCCCCGAAGCCGCCGCTGGGATCGTCGACCGACGGGCTGTAGTTGGGATCATTGGGATCATCAACGCCACCGCCGGGGTGATCCGGGTCCACCGGCGTCATGCCGGCATGGGCCGGACAGCCGATGACCTCCGGGTAGGTCTCTCCGCCACTTGCCGTAGGCGTGGGTTCCAGACCGATGGCCCGCTTCATCTCAATGAGATGGAACATGCTGTCGGGATTTTTGGCACTGTCGGTAGTGATGGAGCCAATGCGGACGCCCTCCCGGAAGTATTCCGTCCGTTCAAAGTCCAGCACCGCCACCTGCTTGACGCTGGAGGAGGGGCAGCTGTCCGTTGCAAGGCACTTGCCCTCGGTGCAGTAATCCACAAAGGTGTGGAGATTGCAGTTCTCCGTGGGAGCCGTGCCTGCCGCCACCGTGACCTGAACCGCCCGGCTGCCCCGGATGTCGGAGAGACAGGCATCGGTGCAGCGCAGGCCGCTGTCGGCGCAGACCGTCACCTGCTCCAGGCCGCTGGCAGGCTTTGTAAAGCTCTTATTCTCCAGATGCTCGTGGATCTTCTGCATGACCGGCTTCCACATGGTAATGGCCGGGTTGCCGGAGGCGGAGATCTTCTCATTGGTCTTGGGATAGCCCGTCCACACGGCGGCGCAGTAATAGGGGGTATATCCCACGAAATAGCGGGTCTTGGAATTATCCGTGGTACCGGTCTTGCCCGCGATGGTCATGCCGCTGAACTTGGCGGAGGTACCGGTACCGGCGTTCACCACGCTGGTAAGCATCTGGTTCATGAAGTAGGCCGTGGTCTCCTTCATGGCCACATGGGTCTCGCCCTCGTTTTTCAGCACGGTCTCACCGTTGCTGTCCCGGACCTCGGTATACATCTTGGGCGAATTGTAAACGCCGCTGTTGGCAAAGGCAGAGAAGGCCGCTGCCATCTCCACAGTGCTCAGGCCATAGGTCAGACCGCCCATGGCCAGCGGGGAAACGGCCATATCCTCCGGCACCAGGCTGAGGCCCAGCTTCTCCGTGGCGTAAGCGTAGGACTCCGCCACACCCAGCGCCTCCACGGTCTGAACGGCGATGGTGTTGATGGAACGCCGGACGCCCTCGCCGATCATGGTCCAGCCGGTGTAGGTATTGGGGGAGTTCTTAGGCCAGGGAGAATTGTTCATAAGCTCCACGGGGTAGTTATCAAAGGTGGTGGCCGGTGTCACAGCACCGGCGTCCAGCGCTGCGGAATACACCGTCAGCGGCTTGATAGAAGAACCAACCTGATGCTTCTGGACCGCATAGTTGTCCACCAGATTCTGGGTCTTGGGGCCCATGGCGCCCACCATGCCCACGATGTTGCCGGTATAGGGGTCCATGATGGTGATACCGGATTGCAGCTGGTGGCCCTTGGCAGAGTGTACATTCAAATTGCTCAGATCTGCGTAGACATCCTCCGCGATCTTCTGGATATCCGGGTCCATGGTGCAATAGATCTGATAGCCGCTGTTGTTCACCAGCCGCTGGGCCGCTTCATAAGAAATGCTCTTGGCCTGGGCCAGATCTGTGGTCACGTCCTTGATGAGCTGCTCCACGAACCAGTTGTTGATCTCGATACCGTCGGTCTTGACCAGCTCGCTGGCGTCTCCGGAGGTATCTGTGAAGTTCAAAGGCTCCGCCTTGGCGGCTTCGCATTCCTCTTTTGTCAGATAAGGCTTTCCTGTGTCCGGATTGATGACCTTAGACATCTTGTCCAGGATCAGTTCCTGGCGCTTCTTGTTCAACTGCCGGGGAGTGACGGTGGTGCCGTCCTTCCGGGTGTAGGTCCGTTCATA
>OLOQ01003977.1_pt1 | contig 10362 bp, 7 predicted proteins | sample 1673101 | NCBI WGS metagenome assembly OLOQ01 (sample SAMEA3136754, study PRJEB25190) | human gut metagenome | biome: human gut; feature: human-associated habitat; material: faeces | place: Austria | collected 2013 | reverse complement strand
TTGCCTTTCCGACTTATTACTCTCATATTTACTCCCATTTAAGTATTATTAAATTCTTTATATATTTTATAATTTTTTTCATATATGTCAATATATATTATAAAAATGTAATATAGATTTAATAAAATTGTAATATTTTAGAAATTTTGTAATATTATATAAAATCAAAAACAGAGGCTATTTTTATCCTCCGTTTTTTCCTTCGTTACTTTATTAATTTTCTTTTTTCATATCCTTTATTAATTCTAATTGTGATATTAATAAAGATTCCATTTTAGCTTTGAATACATCTAATTGTTTTTCTAAATCTTCTTGTTCTTTTCTTTTTATAATTATAGATTGATTTAGTGTCTCAACTGATTGTCTAGCTGTCCCTTCTGCATCTTTAATTATTTGAGTTGCTTGTTGTTTTGCATTATTAATTATTTCATCACCAGTTGATTGTGCAATAATTAAAGTATTTTGAATTGCAGATTCTCTTCCTTTACAATCACTTAATTCTTTTTTTAATTGTTCTAGCTCTTTATTTAGAGCAGAAACTTCTTTACATTTTTTTTCAAGCTCTTCTGTTACTTGATCTAAAAATTCATCGACTTCTTCAACGCTATATCCATTCCATCCGTTTAGAGAACTTCTTATTTTCAATATCTAAAGGTGTAATCATCATCTTCCATCCCTCCTAAACAATCTTAATCATTTGGCATGTTGTTTTTTAGCCATGAAACAGAAAGTTTGTTTTTTATTTCTTCTCTAGCCATTTCTGTAGTAATATCATAATTGTATGGTGCTATTAAAAATATAGAATTTGATACTTTTTGCATGTGTCCATCTAATGCATGAACTGCACCGCTTACAACATCTATTATACGTCTAGCAATATCCTTATTAACATATTCTAAATTTACAATTACAGATTTTTTTTCTTTTAAAAGATCACAAATACCTTCAGATTGTTCAAAAGTTGTAGGCTGAGATATTACCATTTTTACTTGTTGTGCTTGTGGTAAACTTAATAATTTTGAACGTTTTCCCCAAGATTTTTTTTCTTCAACTTCCTCTTCTGGTTGTTCATAATCTTCATATTCATATTCATTTTCATCTTTATCTTCTGCATTATCCATACCAAATAAATCCCATACCTTGTTCATTATAGCTCCTGACATATATATAACCTCCTAAATTTTAATACTCTTCCTTTGTATTAACTTGCATATAGTATCTAACTTTTTGGGCACATTGTCAATACTTTTATATTTTTGTAACAAAAATTTAATCTTTCTGTAATATTTTTGTAATATTTAATTTTCTATTTGATCATATACAGAAATTGATTTTTTATTTTTTAACTCAGATGTATCATATCCTGCTTCTTTAAGCTCTGCATACGAGTAATTTTCTACTATTGAGTATTTTTCATTACTTCTTAGCACTTTTACAAAGATTTTTTCTTTTAATCCTGATCTATTTCGTATAACATATGCAATATTTCCTTCGTATTTTATTGAAGAGTTTGGAATTTTTAAACCTGAATTACTCCACCATATTACATCAAAAGATGTTTTTCTGTACTTAATTAGGTCTGCAACATTATTGTTTATTTCAAATACTAATAATGTTTTATCATTATTTTCTACAGCTTTATATACTATTTTAGCTGGAATTTCCTCTGAACTTTGTAATCTTAGTTTTATACTTTTCCCAACTTCAGAATTTTTTGCTTCATCTGATGTTAATATACAAGCAATATTGCACTGAAAATTATCTACAATTTTTCCATTAGTTTTATTATTAACAGCTATTATTTGTCCTGTTTGTACTTTCAGATTTTTTAAGAAATCTTCGTTTAAATAAGAAAAATCTCCTGTAGTTAAAGTTCCTTCTAATCCATCAATTCTATATGATATAACACCACTTTTATCTGCATTTACATATTTAGAATTGTTTGTTAACTGTGTCTCTAAAGAATTCCTTTCATTTACTAATTTTTTTAATGTTTCATCATTTGAGTTATCAGCTTTTATTTTCATTTTTTTAGTTAAATATGTATTTATATCTGATTTTTCTTGGTTAATTTTCTTTAAGTTATTACTTTCATATATGTCATCTAATTTTGCATCAATTTGGTTATTTATTAGTTTTATATCTGACGAGAAATATTCATCATCATTACCTAAATTTTCCTGTATTTGTAAATCTATTTCTTCAATTTTTTGGTTTATCTCTTCTTCGTTGTTAATACAATATCTATATATTGATTCACCTTTTGCAACCTTATCGCCTTCTGATTTTATTGGTACAATTCCATTTTCTAAATTTGAAATATTAATAAGTGATTCATTCCTTATTATATATCCTTCTGCAAATTCCTCTTGATAAATTTTTCCATTTTCAACTGCAAATGTTTCTGTTGGTTTCTTAACTAATTTTATTAATAAAGCAATTAAATATATAAGTACTATTACAGCAATAGCAATACATACTATTTTTAATATTTTTTTATTTTTCAAATTCTTCTTTTCTATAGTTCCTTCACCTTATTTCTTTCAAAATGATTTCAGTATTTCTTTCGTTTCCTAATGATGCATCCAACCAATGTATAGACTTATTCCTTCTAAACCATGTTAATTGTCTTTTGGCGTATCTTCTACTTTCCATTTTTATTTTTTCAATCATTTCTTCCTTCGAATATTTATGATCAAAATATGCAACTACTTCTTTATATCCTAATCCTTGTATTGCTGTTGGTATTTCATCATATTTTTTTATTAATTTTTCAACTTCTTTAATTAATCCGGCATCAATCATTAGGTCAACTCTCTTATTTATTCTTTCGTAAAGTATAGATCTGTCCATATTTATAGCAAATATTTTAAAATCATATTTTGGCTCTTTCTTTCTGGATTCTATTTCAAGCTCTGTTTTTGTTTTTCCTGTTGATTTATATATTTCTAGAATTCTACAAATTCTTTTTTTATCATTTTTACTTATTTTTTCTGTCGCAATTTTATCTATCTCTTTTGCCATATCATATAAGTATTCTAAACCTTTCTCGTCAGCAATTTTTTCGAGTTCTGCTCTATATTCTAAATCAACATTCATTTCATTATAATTTATTTCATATATTAATGAGTCAACATATAATCCTGTTCCTCCTACAATTATAGGAATCTTATTTTTGTTTAAAATTTCTTCAATTGCATTAGTAGCATCTTTTTTAAAATCTGCTACACTATATCTTTTTGTTGGAGAAACACAATCAATTAAGTAATGTTTAATTCCTTGCATTTCATCATGGGTTGGTTTAGCAGTACCAATATCCATATCCTTATATATTTGCATTGAATCCGCAGATATAATTTCCCCATTAATTTTTTTAGCTAGTTCAACAGATAATGCAGTTTTGCCAGATGCAGTAGGTCCACATATTACAATTACCTTTGGCTTTTCCATTATAGCCCCCCTTGTTGTTTAGAAAATTTCTTTTCTAATTCATGCTCTGATAATTTAAATGCAATACTTTTGTTTTGAGGTCCTAAAAATGGATTGTCTAAAACTAATAATTTTTTCATTAAACAATCTACTTCTTCAAAAGTAGTTGATTTTTTGCTTTTCATTGCAACTTTTTTTGCTATAGTTGCAATAAATTTTTCTTCAATCTCTTTTTTTGCAGTTCTTGCAACAGTATTTATTGCTTCCAAACTTTCCAAAAATAACTCTTTAGTATCAAGCTCAATACAAATACTTGGAACTCCACTTAATTTTATTGTATTATCACCAAATTCTTCAACTTCAAATCCAGCTTTTTTAAATAACATCATATTATCTCTTGCAATATCCATTTGTTTATGATTCAAAGTTATAATATCTGGTAATAACATCATTTGAGAGTCTTTTTCATTTTCATTATAATAATTCTTTTTTATTACCTCATATAAAATTCTTTCATTTGCCAATTGCTGATCAAGAATATACAAATCACTTTCTATTTCAATAATGATATAATTAGAAAATGCAATTCCGATAAACTTATATTTTACTTGATTATTAATTTTGCTTTGACTTAGATCTGAAACTTCTTTTAGCTCTTCAATTTTTATCTCATTTTCTGAATTTTTATATTCTTCTTTTGGCTCTTCTACTTTATTCTCTAAATTGCTTATTGTAATACCAAAAGTCTTTCTGTACATTTCCTCAAATTCATCATTTAATTCTTTATTACTATCAGAATTAGAATTTTCTTCTGTATTTTTTTCTTTTTGCTTTATATTATCAATATTATCAAATTTATTACTTCCATCATTATCCTGCTTTTCTTCTACAGATTCATTGCTTTTTTCTATTTTCTCATTTTCCATTGATTTTATTAATTTTTCATTATATAAATCTTCAATCCAATTTCCTGTAGCAGGTACATTTATTTTTACGTTTGAAACTCTATCTCCATTACTTTGATTTAAAGTATGAACTAAATTATTATTAGTTGTGATTTTATCTTCTACAGATTCTTTTTTTTCAAATTTATTTTGATCATTTACAAAAGATTCTTTTATTGCGTGATATACTAATTTAAAAACTTTATTTTCTTCTTGAAATCTTATTTCTAATTTTGCTGGATGAACATTAACATCAATATTATGTGGATCTATTTCTATGTTTAATACTAAAAATCCATATTTCCCTGGTAATAACATTCCTTTAAAAGCTTGTTCTGCAGCACTTGTTAGTGTTTTATCTTTTATATATCTTTTATTTACAAAAAATAATTGACTTGATCTATTTGATTTCGCAATTTGTGGTTTTCCAACACATCCTGTTACTTTCATATCTTCAAATTCATAATTAACCTTAATTATATTTTCAGCAACTTCTTTTCCATATATGCTATACACAACATCTTTTATATCTCCGCTTCCATTTGTATTAATTATATTTTTGCCTAAATTAATTAATTTGACAGATATATTTGGATTTACAAGAGCTATTCTTGTAACAGCATCTTCGACATATCCTGTTTCAGTAAAATCTTTTTTAAGAAATTTATATCTTACAGGTGTATTATAGAACAAATTTTCAACTATAATAGTTGTACCTTTTGGACAACCTATAACTTCTTTGCTTATTATGTTTCCACCTTCAACAACTATTTTATATCCTAATTCACTATCAGCTGTTCTAGATATTAGTTCAACACGAGCAATCGCTGCTATACTTGCTAAAGCCTCTCCTCTAAATCCCATCGATTTAACTGTTTCTAGATCCTTTGCACTTCTAATTTTACTTGTTGCATGTCTTTCAAATGCAATTTCCATATCATCTGGCAAAATTCCTTTTCCATTATCTGTTATTCGTATATATGTTATTCCACCATTTTTTATTTCTGCTGTAATATTTGTTGCTCCAGCATCAATAGAATTCTCCATTAGTTCTTTTACTACAGATGCGGGTCTTTCAATAACCTCTCCTGCTGCAATTTTATTTATTGTTAAATCATCTAATAGCACAATATTGCCCATATTGTTATCATCCTTTCTAAAATAATAATTTTATTTATAACGGATTATATCATTATTTTACTATTTTTGTACATAGAAATTTTTATTTTATTATTTTTTTCGTAACAGTTTTTGCTAATTAGAATAATATATATCATACAAAAGATTTTGAAAGGGGGGAAATAATATGCCAGAAAATAGAAATTGCGGATGCGGATGTGGTTTCGGATTTGGAGATGACTGCATTTGGATAATAGTATTACTTCTTATAATATGTTGTTGCTGCGGAGGGAACAGAGGTTGTTGCTAATAATCCATAAACAAAAAAGAGAAAATAGACTAAGTTCTATTTTCTCCTTTTTTCTTACTTTGTTGTTTTACCTTTATATTCACTTTTATTATTTTGATTATATGCATTAACTATAACATAATTTGTTCCATCTATTAAATCTAATTTAAGTTGATATTCTTTTTGATTAATATTATCTATGGTTTTTTCTTGCCCATTAAAATTATAAATTATTTTTGTAATGTTTGATTCATCCTTTACATTTATTATAATTTGATTGCTATCCTTTAATACCTTAATAGTAGGAGCACTAGTATTCGTATTTGTATTTTCCTTAGTAAAAGTATTTTGATAATCACTTTTTAATGCATCTGCATATGCCGAAATTGAAATTTTATTTTCGCCATCTTTCATCTGTAATTTAAAAGTATATTCTTTTTGATTAATATTATCTATAGTTTTTTCTTCACCATTAAAGTTATATTCTATTTTTGTTATATTAATATCATTTTTTACATTTACTACTAATTCACCATTTTCTTGATTTACCTTTATTTCTGATCCATTAGCACCTTGTACTTCTTTTTCGACTGTTTCGACATTTCCAGCTTTATCATAAGCTTTTACTATTAATTTATTAGTTCCTTTTTTTACATTTGTTGAATCAATTTCTGTTGTCAATGTTTTTTCATCATCAGATAAACCTGTTATTTTATTTTCTTCTTCTCCATTCCAACTATATGTTACATATGACATTTTTACATCATCAGTTGCAGTAATAACTATTTTTCCTTTAACTGATTCAATTGAAACTTTTGGTTTAGTTTTATCTGTTTTTATTGCTTCCTCCCAATTTACATTTTCTTCTTGATTTTCTTCATAAGAAATTTTTACAGGATCATATACAATTGTATTTCCATTTGAATCAATAATTTTTATATTTAAATTATTAGTTCCTATTGTAGTTGGAATTTTTACTTCAACATTATTTTTTCCACCTTCTTCGACTGAATCTTCAATTCCGTCATTCCAAGAATATATAACCTTTTGTACTCCAATGTTAGATGTTATATTTAATATTGTAGTACCATTATCTCTTTGAATATTTATATCTGGTGTTTCCTTTATAATAACTTTTTTATTCTTATTTTTATAATATCCAAAACTTCCTTCAATAACTAATATTAATGCAAACAAAATAATAAAAATAGAAAAAAAACGAATTACTTTTTTTAATTGTATCTTCGAATTTCCTATTGTTTGAAATGATAAAATTTGGTTCATTTACAAATACACCTTTCTTTTTTTTCTACATTATAACATAAGCTTTTTTTTTAGTAAACCAAATTTATATTTTTTTCTTCACAATAAAAGCAAAAAAATTGTTGTATTTTTATACAACAATTTTTTGATTTTTATTTACTTACTTTCGCAACAATTACAGTCATATCATCTTTTTCTTTTCCGTAATCATTATCTATTGCTTCACTTATTATTAAGTCAGCTATCTGCTGAACATCATCTGTTTGAAGCTCCTCAAGAAAATACTTTAACCATAAATCTTTGTGCAAATATTCTGTATTTGATTCTATAATTCCATCACTACACATTACAATTATATCTCCATCTTTTATATCTTTATCATATACTACTAAATCGATATCATTTATAATTCCTGTTGGCAATGAAATTGAGTTTACTAATTCTACTTCTTTATTTCTTTTTATATATGTTGGACAAGCTCCATTTTTTATAAACTCAATATTTCCTTGATATAAATCTAATATTAGAATATCTAATGTTGCATACATATCTTCTTCTATACTATCAGATAAAGTTGCATTTATCATTTTTACAGATACGTCTTTTTTAAATCCTGATGATAACATTCGCTCCAACATTTTAATTGCAATTTTACTACTTTTTCTTGCTTCTGGACCAGATCCCATACCATCACTTATTGCTAATAAATATTTACCATCATTTAGCTTTGTTTGTATGCTTGTATCTCCTGACACTGGAGAGTCATGTTTTTTTGCTCTTGCAATTCCAACTTTTAAATTATATATATCACTAGAAATAAATGAGAAAGTTAATATTTTGTTTTCAAATTTTATATCACTTTTTTTCTTTTGCCATGTCATTTTTTCTTCTAAAACTTTTAATAAAACTTTTGATATTTTTTTAGCAATATTTTCAGGATTTTCCTCATTATTTTCAACATATATATTTACAATACTTCTACCAGAATCATTTTTAGTTATCTTTATATTTGATGTTACAATTCCCTTTTGCATCAATATTTTTTTGATTAAATTTTTTTGATCTACATATTTTTCTTTTTTTGAGTCTTTTATATCTTCAGCCAAATCTGCAATCACTTCTGAAACACCTTGCAATTGAACAGACATATTTTTATTTTTTTCTTCTAATTTCTTTTTCCATACAAAGTTTATTTTACTAACATTGTATGATTTATTTATTACCTCAATCATTTTATTTATATCATTTTCAACTGATTTATTTATATTCCCCATATCAGTTCCAATTATATAATTATTGTATTTGGCAAAAATTAATATTAATACATCTTTTGTCAATTTTTTATTTTTGTTTAAATGTTTAAATATATCATCAACAATCTCATTTGAATTTTTTATATCATCATATAGAATATTGTCTTCCATATTTTCAATATTGCTATATAGCTCTTTTTTGAATATTTTTTTATTCTCATTTTCACATTTTATATCTTCTTTATCTTCTATAACAGTTGCTGCAACTTCATCATAACTTTTAGCTAATTCAGATATTGTTTCAGAAATGTCACTTAATTTATTGACGGTTTCTTTACTTTCTCCTAAAGCTCTTTCATTCATTTCTGGTAATATACTTGAATTATCAAATAGCTCATTCATTGCAACTTCTGCTTTCTTTGGAATTAATAATAATCCTAATGAAGCAATTAATATTTCTTGAAATAATATTATAGGTTGTACATTATCATTTGACACATATGTTATAAGTATATTTCCAGCTATGAAACCAATTATTACACCAATCTTTCCAATTTTACTAAATATTCCTGATAGCATCCCTGCTATAGCAAAAGCTGCAATTGTTATTGGAGGTTCATTTCCTATTATTCCTAAAACAATTCCTATTGTTACTCCACCTGTAGTTCCAATTAAAATACCACTTTTCCAACCTAATATTAAAACTATTAAAATACATAGTACATTTTTTAATGAATATCCTAATATATTAATTGGATCAAGAGCTGTAATTGCAATTGCTAACAATAAACTCGCTCCCATAAGCTCTTCTATTGAAAATACTTTTTTATCTCCATATTCATATATGACACCTATTGCATTTACAAATATTTTATAAAAAATATAAGTTATAATACTTAACAATACTGCAAAGATAATATTTGATAAGCTTAATGTTGTAAATAACATTGGTAATATATTTACACAGAAAATAGAAATTACAATATTTTTTCCAAGTTTTACTTTTTCGTTTACTTCAAATTGCTTTTTAGTTTTTATAATAAATAGTGTAGCAAAGAATACTAAGCTTGTCAGAAAATAATTTACAGTAATATCTTTTCCTAACCCTATGTAACTACCAAGTAATGTAATTATATATACAATGCTTATTGGTATTCCAGAACCAGCCGTTGCTGCTAGTATTGCTAGTCCAAATGGAGCTATACCTAATGATACATCTCCTCCGAAACTAACCATTGAAATCATAAAAGCAATTATATATATAATTATATTTTGCCTTGTAAAAGCCCTCTTAAAAAACATTCCAATTTCTTCATTTTTTAATTTAACATCCTTGTAATGGCTATCTTTTTCATTAAAACCATTTGCTATATTTTGAAACATCCTTTTACCACCTCTTACCTTTTTAATTTATGTATATATATTACACGATTTAAGTTGAATTTTTTGTCGTTTTTCATACATAAAATATAAAAAGTTTTTTACATATTGTGATATATTTTATTATTTTTTTTCATTATTTTTTCTAATAACACAAATTATGTTTTATATTCTATCTCAAAATCCCATAAAAAACAATATTTAAAAGGAAAATTTATATATACATTTTAAATTTTCTGCATATATTATAATAAGTAAATTTTTATGGAGGTACTATGAATAATAATAATATGGATATTTCAAAACTAATGACAGCTTTATCAAATATGGATAAAAAAGATTTAGAAAAAGGTGTTTCCCAGTTAAACAATATTTTAAATTCTAATGATAAACAAAAAATTATTGAACAATTAAAAAATAATATGAATAAATAACAAGGAGGTATTAATATGGATGGAGATATGAATGATATTCTTCAAAAATTTAATAATATTTTAGAAGATAAAGATATGTCAAATAATTTGAAGAATATTCTAAACAATTTTTCTTCATCTAATTCCTCTAATAATTCTAGTGAATCTACAGATAATAATTCCACAAATACTAATAATATTAACACAGATTATAATAATGATTCTTCTGAAAAAAAATCTAATAATGGTATTCCAGAATTTGATATTAATAC
>OLOQ01003972.1_pt1 | contig 10369 bp, 11 predicted proteins | sample 1673101 | NCBI WGS metagenome assembly OLOQ01 (sample SAMEA3136754, study PRJEB25190) | human gut metagenome | biome: human gut; feature: human-associated habitat; material: faeces | place: Austria | collected 2013 | reverse complement strand
GCAAATCCACAAAACTCGGGTATCTGCAGCTTCTGCCGGGGATACATAAGACAGACGGATTCTTTATTGCCAGATTCAGAAGGAAATAACAGAAAATGACAGATGTAAAATCCACAAGGTGCTGATAGAACGATTCGCGGTCTATGGCACGGCTGCGAGTGCGGTTGGTGTAAGTGTAGATGGTGTTCACCGCCAGACCCAGTGTGGAGGCTATTGTGGACGAATCCTCAATGCCCAGACGGCGCAGAGCCAGTATGCGTAGCTCATGGTTGAGCTCACCTTCGTTGAGGTCGCAGAAGCGCTTGTCGTGAAGCAGCAGCTCGTTGATTTCATTTACGAAAGTGGGATAAAGATTTAGAAACATGCGGTCGAACACACCGGTAAACTGCTCCGATTGCTCCTCTATGATATTTTGCGAGGCGAGGAGACGCCGGATTTCAGTGGTTTTTCCCGATGTGAGCTTGTGCAGAATCTGTTTGCGCATGTCGTTGATGCTGTTGGCGTAGCCCGACTGGATACGCAGAAGGTAGTGCACTGATTCATGGTGAAGGTCGCGGAGGGTGATTATTTCCGCCTCACACGCGTTTAAGCGCGTGCGTAAGGCCGCAGTCTGCCGCCGTTGGTGCACTACCGACCATATAATCAGCGCGGCCAGCACAATAATGGCCGCACCCAGCGACGAGGCCTGCACAAGGTTTAGTGAAATAGAAAAAATTGACATCCTAAGATAACTTTACATTGAAGATTAAGGTGAATTCTGCAAGTGAGAGAGGAACAAAAAACAACATGTTGTCACTTCGGTTGCAAAGAAAATAAAAAAGGTGTCACTAATTAACAACATGTTACCTTTTGGCGACACAAAAATCATATATGTACGAAAAATCCGCCATAACGGCGTTACAGCGGATTCTGTATAGTGTGGCTATAGACTGATCTGAGAGAGGTTTACTGCCGGGCGTACGACTGTACAACAGGGCTTTCAACATCCACTCCGAATTCCTGGGCGCGCTCAAGGATGGCACGGGCCAGACGGGGCTTGAGATCTTCGGGACAATAGCGGAAGTAAGCTTCGGCCGCGCGCACATGGGCCGCGTCGGGCATGGGATATTCGCGGCGTTCGGGCAGTCCGAACACACTGTCGGGAAGCTCCTTCTTTTCTTCGTAGCTTAAACGGTCGTTCATAGCTGTATATATTAGGTTCAGAGGTTCAGTTTGAATCCGACCTGAAGAAGGCCCTGCACGCCGAATCCGAGCTCGCCGTAAATTGCAAATGCATTGCTCAGCCCCACTTCCGCGCCAACGGGCGATACCTGGTAGCCGAAGTATCCTTTGTTGTAGGAGTCGTCCTCATAAGGTTGCATGTGTGATATTACGGCGCCTACGCCGAGGTGGGCGTACATTGTCACGATGCTGTTGCGATAGTAGTCATACCGTCCGTTAAGCATAATGGCGTGATATGCGATCTTGCTGTGATATTCGCCTTTGGTGGTGGTGGTTGAAAGTGTGTATGACGGGCCTATCCAGAATTTGGGAAGCACCTTTACGTTGAAGCCTACGTTGAAAGCACCCCAGGCGTTGTTGACATGATGCCAGCCGTCGTGATAATCAGATGCGTCCATGGCTGTGTAGCCGCCGTAGCTGGCGGTGAGGTTCATGTCGCGTGCGTTTGCTCCCAAGGTCATTCCTACAATGGCAAGCAGAGAAATGAGAAGTTTTTTCATCTTGATTTGAAATTTTAGTTATGATTTTGAAGTTTTAACGTTGATCTCCTCACCATTGTTCTGAAATTCGGTGTTAATGTCTAATTTTGTATCTGATTCACGTCGATATTCAAAACTTTCCCGGAAGAACCGTTATGCAGAAAATCCAGAAAACAAATGCCGCCAGATTGCTTGATCGTGCGGGAGTGGCCTACAGGCTGATTCCATATACTGTCGACGAGAATAATCTCGCTGCCGACCATGTTGCCGCCGAACTTGGCGAGGACATAAACCGGGTGTTCAAGACGCTCGTGCTTCATGGTGACAAGGCGGGTTATTTCGTGTGTGTGGTGCCAGGCAACTGCGAGGTCGATCTCAAGAAGGCCGCTCGTGTGGCCGGTGCCAAAAAAGCCGACCTTATTCCCATGAAAGAACTTCTGGGACTCACGGGCTATATTCGCGGCGGCTGTTCGCCGGTGGGCATGAAGAAACCGTTTCCCACATTCTTTCACCGCACGGCCACTCAGTTTTCCGAGATTTTTGTAAGCGCCGGCATCAGAGGACTGCAGTTCGGCATAGCTCCGCAGGCCCTGATTGATTATACAGGCGCTCAGGTAGCCGATATTGTCATCGGCCCGGATGCTGGAAAGGAGGATGCGGAATGAATACGTTCGGACAACTGCTGCGACTTACCACTTTCGGCGAATCGCACGGCACAGCCATTGGCGGCGTGCTCGACGGGATGCCCTCCGGCCTCAAGATAGATTTCGACGCCGTCGATGCCATGATGGCTCGCCGTCGTCCCAACTCTTCGGCAGCTTCGACCGCGCGCCGCGAGGCCGACAAGCCGGAATTTCTCTCTGGAATTTTCAACGGTGTGACTACCGGCACTCCCATAGCTTTCGTGATCAGGAATACTGACACCCGTTCGGCCGACTATTCGGCGATGGCCCAGGCCTTCCGTCCGTGCCATGCCGACTATACTTATGAAGTGAAATACGGGCCGCACCGCGACTATCGCGGCGGAGGCCGCGCATCGGCTCGCGAGACGGCTGTGCGCGTAGTGGCGGGAGCGCTCGCCATGCAGGCTCTCCGGGCTTACGGGGTGGAAGTGTCGGCCCGCGTGGCGTCGATAGGCTCGCTCGGTCTTGAACGCAAAAGCGAGTGGGCCGCGTTTGTAGAGCGCGTACGCTCGGCCGGAGATACGGTAGGAGGCACCGTGGAGTGCGAGATTACGGGACTTCCCGCCGGGGTTGGCGAGCCTATTTTCGGCAAGCTCCAGGCAAGTCTGGCTGCGGCCATGATGTCGATTCCGGCCGCCAAAGGTTTTGAGTACGGCATGGGATTCGAGGGCGCGACTATGCTCGGCAGCGAGGCCATGGACCGTTTTAACTCCGATTTCACTACGGCGACAAATCATTCGGGAGGCATCCAGGGAGGTATATCCAACGGTATGCCGGTGACCATGCGTGTGGCATTCAAACCCGTGGCCACGCTTATGCGCGAACTGCCCACAGTGGACCGCGAGGGGCATCCTGTAGCCATTCCTCCGCGCGGCCGCCACGATGTGTGTGTGGTGCCCCGCGCCGTGCCGGTGGTCGAGGCCATGGCGGCGCTTGTGGCTCTTGATGCCATTCTGCTCAACCGCTCAACACGCCTGTGATGCCGCATCATCCGTTCCCTTTCCCTGATTTCGCCGAGTTTCTAAGCCGCCATCTCGAAGGAAAAATACAGAAACTTACGGTAAACACAGCGCTTTCGTGTCCCAACCGCGACGGCACGAAGGGCCGCGGAGGCTGCATCTACTGCAACAACTCGGCTTTCTCTCCCGGTATCACGGCTCAACCGCTTTCCGTGAGCGACCAGCTTGCAAAAGGCCGTGAGTTTTTCGCGCGGAAATACCCTAAAATGCGGTATCTGGCCTATTTTCAGAGCTATACTTCCACCAATGCGCCGGTAGAGCGGCTGCTCCCGATGTACCGCGAGGCGCTGGCTGCTCCCGGCATTGCCGGAATTGTGATTGGAACGCGGCCTGACTGCATGCCGTCTGAGCTTTTGGACGAATTATGCCGAATAAAAGGGGATGGAAAGTTCGTAATGGTTGAATACGGCGCTGAATCGGCCTGCGACGCTACACTGGAGATTATCAACCGCTGCCATACGTGGGCGGATACTGCGGATGCCGTCAGGCGCACGGCCGCAGCCGGAATTCCCGTAGGGCTTCATCTCATAAACGGGCTTCCCGGCGAAGACCGTGCGCGTATCCTGGCCACAGTGGATGCGGTGAACGCTCTGCCGGTGGATGTGGTGAAATTCCATCAGCTCCAGATTGTGCGCGGCACCCGGCTGCATCAGATGACGGAACGCGGCGAGATTGCCGTGAAGAGTTTCACGGTGGAGGAATACGTGGATCTGTGCTGCGATATAATAGACCGTCTGCGCCACGATATAGCCATTGACCGCTTCGTATCGCAAAGCCCCGACAATCTTCTGGTGAGCCCCCGCTGGGGCCTGAAAAACTACCAGTTCACCAACCTTCTCGCCTCACGCTACGCCTCGCGGCATTGAACGCCGGTTGTTCATCTCGGGTAAAATCAGTCAACCATAATATAGGGCGCATCCACACTCACGCTATCCGGAATCGGTTATCGGTCGGCTTCATTTTCCATTCCAAGTCTATTCCCCATTTTGTCAATCCAGTACCAGTTGTCGCTTTCCCAATAATGGTATTCCCCATTGCTGCCTTCCACTTCTTCGAGGTGTCCGCTGTCGGTTACTTTTGCACGACCGTTCTTAAACGGGAATCCGAAAGCAAAGCGCGGTGATATAATCACAGAATTATCTTCAGTAGCATAACCAATCTTCCCGTCCTTATCAACTATCCGATAGCGACCGTCCGACACATAATCATCGCCATTATCATATTGAAATGGCTTGAATCCAGACTCTGCCACTGAGGGATAATTATCTTTTTTATCATGATAGGCTTCTTGTAGATTCAAAGGGGGAAATGTTTCATACTGTAACTGTGCTTTCTTTTTCAGATATTCGTCTTTGCCTATAAAGTTTTGAGAACCGATGGCTCCTCCGCCATATTCAAACACCACTAAGGGTGAGTGGACAATCGCGGCGTCAGATTCATTGATTTCCTTTTGTTCGTCAGATGAAAGAGGCCGCTGATATATATGGTAATCATACTTTCCCATACCTACGCGACGGAATCCGATACAAAAAGGAGCATCAGGAACGGCCTGTAAGGAAATAGATATACATCCTATTTCATTCAACTCTTTTTCCAGCCATGCTAACGAATTTCTGTCGAGTCCGCTTTGGATTAGCAATGAGTCTATCTTTTCCTCGCTCGGGTCCCAGTTGGATTCCATCACGCCATTGCCGTTTGAGAAATGGAAGATTGAAACATCGCCATGCTCAAATTCAATCACCACTGAACATCCGGGAGTCATTTTATCGTAAAGATAACGGTATATGTGCTCCATGCGTCCGCCATATTCTGCATAATGGCTTTCCATTATATCAGCATCACATCTGCCGGATGGGTTGAAAAACAAAAATGAAAATAAGATAATATTGACAACGTTAAATATCAACAGTATTTTCTTGTGCTTGCTGTTGCATCGTAGCGAACAGATAAATGATATACACGCAACGATAAATGCAAGTATGAACAACCAAAAGAATATGGCAATAAACCATACGAATATCCCATCGCTTACAAGAAGTCCTGTAAAACACACGGTAAGGAGCAACACACAAATGTATTGTATCGTTATCCAGAATGGTTTATCTGTCAGTGTCATATATCAGTTTGTCGTTTTGTCTGTAATTCCAGAACTTGCGATAACAGTTACCCTGCTCGTCGTAATATTTCCACTCACCAAACTCATTGCTGAAATCATCTTCAGGATCTTCTGAGTATGTAATCCATCCTTCACTCCGGATACTGCCATCTTTATAGAGATGGCGAATGTATGCGACAGAGTCAGGAACACCGACGTAATCACCTATCGGACAAATCTGCGAATGATTATAACTGGCACTATCTATTTGTGGCGCAATATTATAGCCTTCCTCGAAGGTTGAGATCCTATTGATTGCCGCTATTGTACCTGCGTTTATAGGTAGCTCAATATAATAGATATCCGGCTCCTCTGTCCAATGATGTTCTTCACTGATATATTGCGTGAGAACTCCATCCTCCGAAGTGTATTCTATAACATACTCTTTATCATTAAATCTGATATAGTCAAAGGAAATGCCCTTGAAAGCATATCCTCCATAGGTTTGTTCAAACCCTACACAGGATAACGATTCAGGCAACCGACCATTGACTGAAATATAAGACTCGATTCTCTCGATTATTTTATCCCTATTGTCAATCTCTCCATTTTTCCGTTTCCCCACGTTATATCCCATAAGATAAGTGGCAATAATGAAAATGGCTGCAATCAGAACGAAACCAATCGCAATTGAATATGCGATTGGTTTACCGAGTCTTTTCATCGTGAGCCTCCTTTCGTCGCTTTATTGACTTTGTGATATATGATACCTCCGATTACGCAAACCAGAGCATTTGCAAGCAGGCATATCGGAAATAGATATAGTTGCCCTATAATCAAAGGATAAGATTCCATCCTGATTAATCTCAGATTATCAATGATGATTAAGTCGATGATATATGCGCCATTTGCGGCACAGAATATCAATGCCCATGTAGCAAAAACCGAGGGTTTGGGAACGGATATCACACTTATACCCGCGACTACAGCATACGACGCTACAATCAGCATAATTATCCGGATGTTTTCGCCATACATTGTCAATGGCATTGCAGATAACGCCACTGTGAGCACAATCTCCCGAATCCAAAATCGCTTGTCGGTCAGTCTCATGGATTTGTTATTTTGAAGGGTTGAATAGTAACCGGTTATTATTGGCAAAATCATCATACAGGCTATCCACATTATGCAGCCATGGAGTGGTAATGTTGCGCCTGTTGAGAGCTTCGAGCCATTCATCTTCTGTCGCATGCCACTCAATAGAATCTGTCGGCACATCAATTATGGCATATCGTCGCATTTCCCTGTTACCGTAGGTATGTCCGGGCAATTTATTCAATGGTGTCAACTCGTCGGTATAAGATAGATAAATAATAGAATCCGATATGCCCGCATATTCAACCGAAAGCCGTGCGGATAATAAACAGTTAGGGTAATAATCGAATTTGTCAGTATTACGACGCTTTTCACAATGCCACACATTTCTGTCGTCTATTGCAGTAAGCTCATAAGGTGCAATTAACGGAACACGGTAGAAATCCCATGCACCGTAATCAGAATAAAAGTCAGTACGAAGCGCGGCATTGATTTCTTCCTTGACACTCTCCTTGACTTCATCATATTTCGATTTTATCCGTGAACATCCACAAGTCAAAAACAATAAACCCAAAGCCAAGACAAGAATACTTCTCATCGCATGCCTCCTTTCCGATGGAACGCGTTCGCCCGACTTTGCGCCCACAGATTACAGGAGAGAGCAAAACAAGCATACAGAATCAGTATCTTATATAGTGTTGCCATACACAAAGCTACAACGAATAATCGACATTCGATGGGACATTTGTCCCATCAGGCTATGAAAATCAGTGAGGCGCGATGTTTTTCCTTAAATATTTTCACTTTCGGAGGCGTTGGCGCTGCTTTCGGCCTCACGGATGCGGTGCAACTGACGGCGTGAGATGCCTAAATAGGAGGCAATCTCCTGAATAGGCAGATTGTGTGTCACGCCGGGATAGCGGGAGACGAGTTCATGGAACCGTTCTGAGGGCGTTTTTACAAGCATATTAAGATAACGGCAATAAGCCTCCTGCAACAGATTGGAAGAAACCTCGGCCACAAAGCCGGGATTACTCTCTACGATAAACCGACGCGCATCCTCCACCGTCACCCGCTGAACCTCGGCATCGCATCCGGCGACAAGGGAAGTGAGCGAAGGCTGGTCGAACAGGAATCCCCGCACATAGTCGGTGACCACCTCGCCCTCGAATGAGAAACCGGTTACCACTTCCTGCCCCTTTGAATTGAGGGCCACATATTTGAAGTATCCCGACTTTACCACACCCACATATCGGCACAACTGCCCCTGCTGAACAATCCTCTCACCCTTGGCATAAACAACGCTCTTGCCCCTGACTGCGACATAATCCATCAGCTCCGACAAGTCAATCCTCGTCATAAAATCATTAATATTCGCCATATCTTGGATGTTTCAGGTTCTACGTTTCCATATACAAATCTAATATTTTTCTTCTGTACTCCAATGGTATATGTTGCATCTGAACAATTAAAATTCTATTAGTAATGAGGCGCTGAAGGAGGGGTGAGTATAAAGTCATATTAAAATGTGTGTGAATGCATATTTGATATTGATGTGGTCAAATAGTTGGATTATGCAAGGCATTCGTAGAATAGTCCAATTAAAAATAGTTAACAGATGCTTATTTTTGTGATGCTGCAAAGCAAAAACCAAACTAACCAATTAATTCATCTTTTTAACCAAAATCTAATGCAAAAACTATTGTTGACAAGACTGTTGGCTTGTACCTTCCTTCTTAGTTGCGGGGGGGTATTTTATTGATGCTCAGGCGGTTGGCTTAGTGGAACAAACTAAGCAGGCGCCCAGTTCGTGTAAAGGAACGGTAGTCGACTCGCAGGGCGACCCGGTAATCGGCGCTTCCGTTATTGTTAAAGGCGCCGCAAAGGGAACCACCACCAACATTGATGGCCAGTTCTTCCTTGCAAATGTAAAAAAAGGCAGTATTATCAGAATTACAGGTGTGGGCTACAAGCCTGTAGAGATGACGTGGGACGGAGCGTCTCTCGATGTGATTCTCGCCGACGACATGCAGAGCCTTGACGAAGTGGTTGTCGTTGGTTACGGCGTACAGAAAAAAGTGAATCTGTCGGGAGCTGTGGCAACAGTGGATACCAAGCAGATTGAGAACCGTCCGGTGCTTAATGTAGGTCAGGCACTTCAGGGAACGGTAGCCAACCTTAACATTAGTATTGGCGACGGTAGAGCCGACGCTTCGCCCTCGTTCAATATCCGCGGTACCACCTCGCTCAACGGTGGTTCGCCTCTTGTGGTTATAGATGGTGTGATTTCCGATTCATGGACCCTCAACCACATGAATCCTAACGATATCGAAAACATCTCGGTGCTCAAGGATGCAGCTTCGTCGGCCATCTACGGTTCGCGCGCTGCTTTCGGTGTGATTCTTGTCACCACCAAGGAGGGAAAATCGGAGAAACTGACAATTAGCTATTCAGGCAACTTCCAGGCCCGCCAGAATGTGCATAAGCCTAAGTTTATCACAGATCCATATACTGTAACACAGGTTAGAAATGTAATGGCATATCCCTGGTATAACCTCTACAATGAGGAGCAGCAGGCGTATGCAAAGAAAGTATCGGAAGGTCAGGCAGATCCTTTCTTTGTGAATCCTGACGGTAGATATACATATTTCGGAGAGACCGACTGGGTGAAAGAAGCTTATCGCGATTTCGGATTTGCAACCACTCACAGTCTTTCTATCTCCGGTAAGACCGACCGTGTTAACTATAACTTCACAGACGGTATTATCAGATACGGTACCGATAAATTCAACCGCTATAATACCCGCGCCAAACTTAACTTTAAGCTTACAGACTGGTGGACTCTCGGCAGCAATATGTCTATGATTATAAAGGATTACGATGCACCAACATCGCTTGGATCGGACTATTACTGGTCGGTGATGCGCTGTAATCCGATGAGCGTTATAAAGAATCCTGACGGAACATGGACCGACGACGGCGCTCATGTGTTCGGACGACTGGAAGAGGGAGGACGCAGCTCTGAACAGGGACTTTCGTTTTCCGACCAGTTTACTACAAAGATTGACATTGTAAAAGATATGTTGTGGGTCAACGGAATATTCGCCTACAATTACTCCAAGAACCGCAACCGCTGGCACTATCTGCCTGTGGCATATTACGACGGTCCTGACCGCGAACCATATTACAAAAACGACGTGACAAGCGCCACTACAACAACTGATGAAAGCAAACGTCTGAGCTATGACGCTTACGCCACATTCCATAAGACATTTGATTCGAAGCATGACATTACAGTTGTGGCCGGTTTCAATCAGGAGAACTATCGATATGAATATAGCAGTCTGTCGCGCAAAGAGCTTATATCGTCGTCACTGCCCACACCCGGACTTGCTACCGGCGACATGAACGTGGGTGAGTCAATCAGCACATGGGCCACACGAAGCGGATACGGACGTCTGAACTATATTTTTGATGATAAGTATATAGTTGAGTTTGACGGACGTTACGACGGAACATCGCGTTTCCGCAGAAGCGACCGCTACACCTTCAACCCATCGGGTTCGGTGGCATGGGTACTTTCACGCGAAAAATTCATGCAGTCGCTTCAGCCGGTTCTCAGCTTTGCCAAAGTGCGCTATTCTTACGGCACACTGGGTAATCAGGATGTAAGCACCTACGCCTACATCACCACCATGGGCTCGGGTAAAATGGGTCAGATAATCGATGGCAAGCAGCCCGTTTATGTATGGACTCCTGGACTCGTTTCAGGTGCCC
>OLOQ01003970.1_pt1 | contig 10372 bp, 6 predicted proteins | sample 1673101 | NCBI WGS metagenome assembly OLOQ01 (sample SAMEA3136754, study PRJEB25190) | human gut metagenome | biome: human gut; feature: human-associated habitat; material: faeces | place: Austria | collected 2013 | reverse complement strand
TCATGAACGGCACCAGCCTGCTCATCGTCTGGTTCGGCGGCAAGGCCATGGATGCCGGCACTATGCAGGTGGGCGAGATGATTGCCTTTATCACCTACACCATGCAGATCGTCATGTCCTTTTTGATGCTGGCCATGGTGGCTGTCATGCTGCCCCGCGCCGGTGTGGCTGCGGATCGTATCGACGAGGTCATCCGCACCAAAGCCACCATCCACGACCCGGACGAAGCCGCCGCAAAGGCTGCACAGGCGCATACTGGCTGGCAGGGCGTTGTGCAGTTCGAGGATGTGAGCTTCCGTTACCCCGGTGCAGACAGCGATGCGCTGGAGCACATCAGCTTTACCGCAAAGCCCGGCGAGACTACCGCCATCATCGGCTCCACCGGCTGCGGCAAGTCCACCCTGCTCAACCTGATCCCCCGCTTTTACGATGTGACCGGCGGCAAGGTGACCGTGGACGGCATTGACGTGCGCGAGATGCCGCAGGCACAGCTGCACGACCTGCTGGGCTATGTGCCCCAGAAGGGTGTGCTGTTCAGCGGCACCATTGACAGCAACCTGAAATTCGGCGGCGAGGATATCACCGATGCACAGGTGCACAAAGCCGCCGCCATTGCGCAGGCCACTGATTTTATCGAGGCAAAGTCCGAAGGCTACCAGAGCCCCATTGCACAGGGCGGCTCCAACGTATCCGGCGGTCAGAAGCAGCGGCTTTCCATTGCCCGGGCAATTGCCAAGGACCCCAAGGTCTATCTGTTTGACGACAGCTTCTCGGCGCTGGACTACAAGACCGATGTAACCCTGCGCCGCGCTTTGAAGGCACAGACCGACAACGCCACTGTGATCATTGTGGCACAGCGCATTTCCACCGTACTGCACGCAAACCAGATCCTTGTGCTGGACGAGGGCAGGCTGGTGGGCAAGGGCACCCATGCCCAGCTGATGGTCAGCTGCCCGGAATATCAGGAGATCGCCCGCAGCCAGCTGAGCCAGAAGGAGCTGGCGCTGGATACCCTGAATACAGAAAAGGAGGGTGAGTGATATGCCCAGACCCGGACGTCCCACCACCGAGCGCGCCAAGGACTTTAAAGGCACGCTGCGGCAGCTCATCCGCACCATGAGCCACTACAAGCTGCCCCTTGCGGCAGCCATGTTGTTTGCAATTCTTTCTACCATCTTCAACATTGCAGGCCCCAAGGTGCTGGCAAAGGTCACCACCGCCCTTGCCACCGGCTGGATCGCCCGGCTGCGTGGCACCGGCAGCATCGATTTTGTGTATATCGGCCGTATCCTGCTGTTTTTGCTGGGGATGTACCTGCTGAGCAGCGCCTTCAGCTTTATTCAGGGCTGGCTGATGACCGGCCTTTCTCAGAAGGTCTGCTACGATTTCCGCCGCCAGATCAGCGAAAAGATCAACCGTCTGCCGCTGGCGTACTTTGAAAAGCGCACCGTGGGCGAGGTGCTCTCCCGCATCACCAACGATGTGGACACACTGGGCCAGAGCCTGAACCAAAGCATCACCCAGCTGATCACCAGCATTACCACCATGATCGGTGTGCTGGTGATGATGCTTTCCATCAGCCCCCGCATGACCCTGATTGCCCTGCTGATCTTACCGGTATCGCTGGCGCTGGTGCTGGTGGTGGTCAAGTTCAGCCAGAAGTACTTCAAGGCACAGCAGGCCACGCTGGGCGTGGTCAACGGTCAGGTCGAGGAGGTCTACGCCGGCCACAATGTGGTCAAGGCGTTTAACCGCGAAGCCGTGGTACTGGCAGACTTCAACGCCGCCAACGATAAGCTGTACGAATCCGCATGGAAGAGCCAGTTCCTCTCGGGCCTTATGATGCCCATCATGAACTTTGTGGGCAACCTGGGCTATGTGGCAGTGGCCATCGTGGGCAGCATTTTTGCTGCAAACGGCGTTATCACCATTGGCGATATTCAGGCCTTTATCCAGTATGTCAAAAACTTTACCCAGCCCATCCAGCAGCTTTCGCAGGTATCCAATATGCTGCAGAGCATGGCCGCTGCCGCCGAGCGGGTGTTCGAGTTTTTGAACGAGCCGGAGGAAGAGCAGCTGGCAGACCCCGCCCGCCGCGCCGACCCCGCCGACATTGACGGACAGGTCACCTTTGAGCATGTGCGTTTCGGCTACACCCCGGACAAGACCGTCATCCACGACTTCAGCTGCACGGTGCAGCCCGGCCAGAAGGTAGCCATCGTAGGCCCCACCGGTGCAGGCAAGACCACTATGGTCAAGCTGCTGATGCGCTTTTACGATGTGGACGCCGGTTCTATCACCCTGAACGGCCACAATGTGCGGGACTTTGACCGCAGCGCCTTGCGCGAGGGCTTTGGCATGGTGCTGCAGGACACATGGCTGTTCAAGGGCACCATCATGGAGAACATCCGCTACGGCCGGCTGGACGCCACCGATGAAGAGGTGATTGCTGCCGCAAAGGCTGCCAACGCCGACCACTTTATCCGCACCCTGCCCGGCGGCTACCAGATGGAACTGAACGAGGACGCCTCCAACGTCAGTCAGGGGCAGAAGCAGCTGCTCACCATCGCCCGCACCATTCTGGCAGACAACCGCATCCTGATTTTGGACGAGGCCACCAGCAGCGTGGATACCCGCACCGAGCAGCGCATCCAGACCGCCATGGACCGCCTGATGGAGGGGCGCACCAGCTTTGTCATCGCCCACCGCCTTTCTACCATCCGGGACGCCGACCTCATCCTTGTGATGCGGGACGGCGACATTGTGGAGCAGGGCACCCACGACCAACTGATCGAGGCCGGCGGCTTCTACGCTGACCTGTACAACAGCCAGTTCGAGGATGTTGTGGATTAAAGCACCTGTCGTCACAATATAATTGCAAAAAGAGCACCTGTCGCCTTTTTAGGGCAATAGGTGCTCTTTGTTTTACCCTCTCAGTCATCGCTGCGCGATGCCAGCTCCCCCCGAGAGGGGGGAGCTTTTCTACATCTGTCGGTGCCTGAGAGGGTTTTCGTCTTTTCTTTATGATTCCTCCACCGGTTCCAGCTTCAGGCCGAACAGCTTTTCCGAGAGGGACGGCAGCTGTTGCTGCAAGGCGCGGACATAGGCCATTACTACCGGATCCTCGCGCTTTTGCCCCAGCACAACGCCGAAGCGGTGTCCCCTGCCCCAGTCCAGTACCCGCACAAAACTGAGGTCCGGCCTGCGGTAATAGACCGCCGGGACCATCTTGAGTGCCGGGTCGCCGTAGGCCGCACTGCGGATACCGCCCACCGGCGTAAACTCCACCCCTCGGTCCATTCCCTCCTGCAGCAGGCTTGTTTCGTAGACAGTCTGGTACATCTCCTTGATGGGTAGCCAGCGATATTGCAATGCCTGTTCCAAGGTCAATCTGCCCACCGGCATATCAGCGGGCGGGTGGATGGGGATGCAAAGTTCTGGCATATAGAACAGCGGCACAAAGGTAAGCCCCTGCGCGTAGAACTCTGCACTTTCCAGCTGGAAGGAAAGATCCATCTCCCCTTTTTTCAGGCTGCGCCAGACCTCGCTGCGGTTGGCACACCACCCCAGAATGGAGGTATACTGCAGGCACAAGTCACTTGTCAGGGAAAACAAGTCGTATGCGAACATCCGCATTGCCTCATGGCAGCCTGCAATCACCAGATGCCGTTCCGGCGGTTTTTCCTGCTGTTGCACCGCGCGGGCGTGGCGCAACGCCTGCTGATACAGAGCCACCAGCTGCTTTGCCTTGGGGTAAAAATCCTGTCCCGCCGGGGTCAGCACCACCCGGCGGGGCACGTGCTGGAACAGTTCAAACTGCAATTGCCCTTCCAGCGTGCGGATCTGCTGCGAAAGTGCCGACTGGGAAAGATACAGTGCCTCTGCCGCCGCAGAAAAGCTGTTCAGTTCCACGATCTTTACAAAGCCTTCCAGTGCGCTCTCGTTCATGCTTTTCTTCCTCCTGCAATACATTAGGTTATCCTAAATTATAATATTCCAAACTTGAATTGTAAATAGTGTCCTTCTACGCTACAATTGTTAAGAATTCAGCAAAGTGTCTTTTACTTTGCTGCACGATAAGAAGGAACACAAAGAAGAACAAAAAGAAAGAGAGCGTACCTATGAACAAGATTTCCCGTAAGGGCTTTATCAAGATCGCCGCTGCCGCCGCCATGAGCGGTGTGACCGCCGGTGCTCTGGCTGCCTGCAATTCCGCTTCCGGTTCTGCCTCCACTTCCGGTGCTGCCGGTCAGTACATCCCCGGCACCTACGAGGGCACTGCCGAGGGTATTTCCTCCACCGTCAAGGTCACTATGACCTTCTCCGACAGCGCTGTCACCGACGTGGTGGTGGATACCTCCGGCGAGACCGCTTCCTTCGGCGCTGCCGCTGCCGATGAGCTGCGCGAGCAGCTGCTGGCTGCTGGTTCTGCCGAGATCGACGGTGTTTCCGGTTCTACCATCACCTCCGACGCCGTGATGAAGGCTGCCAAGAGCTGCTACGCACAGGCTAAGGGCGAGGCCGTGGTCTCCAGCGTGCAGCTGCCCACCGGCGATGAGAACGACTGGCTGGGCAAAGAGCCTGACATCGACGAGGCCGCCATCACCGAGACCGTGGACACCGACATCCTGATCGTGGGCGCTGGCAATGGCGGTATGTTCGCTGCCGCCTATGCGGCTGCCAACGGCCTGAACTTCCGTGTTATCGAGCAGAACGCCAACGTGCAGGACACCCGTCACTGGTACGGCGCTGTTGATTCTGCTGCCGCTAAGGAAGCTGGCGAACCCGCCACCGATAAGGCAAAGCTGCTGAGCGAGATCTCCCGCTACGCCTCCGGCAAGTGCGACCAGCGCGTTGTCAAAACCTGGATCAACGAATCTGCTGCCATGCACGACTTTATGCGCAGCATTCTGGAAGATAAGTACGGCTGGGTGTGCGATTTCACCTCCGGCAGCGAGGCTGCATGGCCCGCAGAGAATGCCGAGCACAACACCGACTACCTCTACCCTGTGCAGGAGCACAACTACATGGCCAGCGAGAGCGCATCCGGTCTGCCCCGCAACGAGCTGCTGCTGCAGTACATTCAGGAGCTGGGCTACGATGTAGACTTCAAGACCAGCCTTGCCAAGCTGGAAAAGAACAGCGATGGCCGCATTACCGGCGTCATCGCCCAGAGCACCGAAGATGACCACTTCATCCGTTACAACGCCAATCAGGGCGTGCTGCTGGCCTGCGGCGGCTTTCCCGGCAACCCTTACATGATGGAACAGCTGGACCCGCTGGGCACCAGCGTGACCACCGCCTGCTCCTACTCCCCCGCCGACAAGGGCTACGGCATCCGTGCAGCAGTGTGGGCAGGCGCTAATCTGGACAAGGAAGCCGCTCCCATGCTGTTTGACCGCGGCATCGTTGCCCCCGGTGTGGATGCCGGTTATGTGGACAGCGACTCTGCCTTTGGCGGTAAGGCCTTCCCGGGCAAGATCCGCCAGTTCAACCCCGGCACCCAGCCTTTCCTGAAGGTGAACCGCAACGGCGAGCGCTTTGCCAACGAGAGCAGTCCCTACAACGATATCGTCTACGCCGCTGCCCACCAGCCGGGCCGCGTTTACGCCCAGATCAGCGATGCAAACTTCATCGAGGATGCAAAGCGCTTCCACACCATCGGCTGCTCTGCCCAGACCCGCAACCTCGGCGAGGACTACTTTGCTCAGCAGGTCGAGAACGGCGAGAAGGAGGGCTGCTTTTTCAAGGCCGATACCCTCGAGGAGCTGGCCGACAAGATGGGCTTTACCGGTGCGGCAAAGGACACCTTCCTTGCCACCGTGGAGCGCTACAACGAGCTGTACGATAAGCAGAACGACGAGGACTTCGGCAAGCCCGCTTACCGTCTGAGCGCCATCCGCACTGCTCCCTTCTACGGCTGCTGGCTGGGTGCCTCTCTGCTGACCACCGAGCAGGGCATCGCCATCAACGAAAAGGGTCAGGCTCTGGACACCAACAACCAGCCCATGGAGGGCCTGTACATCACCGGCGATATGTCCGGCAGCTTCTTTGCCAACAACTACCCCTGCCTGATGGCTGGTGTGGCTATGGGCCGTACCCTGACCTACGCCATGAAGGCTGTCAAGCAGATGGCAGGTCTGGAGAACGCCTGATAAAGCGCAGTTCTCCGGCATACTCTAAGCGTTTCTTCTTTTTCATGTGAAGAGGGGCAGCCCCATTTGGGGTTGCCCCTCTTTGTGTTTTTACCCCGCACACCCTCTACACAAATGCCCGCGATTGTGCTATGATAAGCGTGAAACCGGGCAGTTCATTCCCGCCCGGTTAGAGATCGAGGTGTTTGTACAAATGTCGGATATTCTGGATACCTTACGGCAGGAAGGGGTGGACCCCGCCCTGCTTACGGCGGTGCAGGAATACCGCGCCGCCCATCCGCTCAGTGAGGCGCTGCGCCCGCGTATCCCCGCCCCTGCCTTTACCTACTACGGCAAAGAGGTGTGGGAGCAGGCGCTGGCGGCCATCCTCTGCGGCGAAAACCTGCTGCTGGCCGGCGGCAAGGCCACCGGCAAAAACGTGCTGGCCGAAAACCTTGCCGCCGCCTTTGGCCGCCCCGCATGGGACATCTCTTTTCATGTAAACATGGATGCCGCCTCCCTGATCGGCATGGATACCTTTGCGGGCGGGCAGGTGGTGTTCCGTCCCGGGCCGGTGTACCGCTGCGCACAGTGCGGCGGCTTCGGCGTGCTGGACGAGATCAACATGGCCAAAAACGAGGCGCTGGCGGTGCTGCACGCGGTGCTGGACTTCCGCCGCGCCATCGACGTGCCCGGGTACGACCGCATCCCGCTGGCCGAGGAGACCCGCTTTATTGCCACCATGAACTACGGCTACGCGGGCACCCGGGAGCTGAACGAGGCGCTTACCTCCCGCTTTGCAGTGGTGCAGATGCCCACCATCACCCAAGATAATCTGGAAAAGCTGCTGCGGGCGCAGTTCCCGGATCTTTCGGCAAAATATGTGCACCAGTTTGCACTGCTGTTTCTGGACCTGCAGAAAAAGTGCGACAGTGCCGAGATTTCCACCAAAGCGCTGGATCTGCGCGGTATGCTGGACGCGCTGCGGCTGATTCGGCGGGGCATCCCGGCCGGGGCGGCGCTGGATATGGGCATCACCAACAAGGCCTTTGACTCCTACGAGCAGGGGCTGATCCGGGACGTGATCGCCGCGCGCATCCCGGCCAAGCTGGATGCCGGAAAGCTGTTTGCCTGATGGACGCCCAAAGCTACACCGCGCAGGAGCGGCGTGCGGCCAATCAGGTCTGGGCCGCTGCCGGAGCCTACGGCTTTGAGCCGCTGTTTCTGGCCCGCAACACGGACGGCACCATTGATTTTTACATGAACTGCATCGTAGGGCTGGTGCATAAATACTACGGTGATGCGCTGATCCGGGACATTTTTTCCGCTTGGGAGGGTGACACACGCCAGCCCATGCTGGACGATATGGCGTGGCTATATCTGGAAAACGCGGCCTACCGGCTGGAGCTGCCCCGCCGCCCGGTGCTGGAGGCGCTGCGGTTTGCCCACGCGGACTACTTTTTTGCCATTCAGTACAAGCTTTCGCGGCAGGAGTGGATGGCGAAAAACCAGCTGGTGTACACCATGCAGGCTGCACGCTGGCGCAAGGTGCTGGGACGCACCGCCCCGGTCATGACCCCTTACGAGAGCAGCCTTGCCGCCGCGCTGGAGCCGGAGACCGTATCGGAACCAGCACAGCTCAAAAACGACCTGCTGGCGCTGTTTGCAAAATTCGCCCTGTTTGACGGCAAGGTGCGCCAGAAGCCCGCGCTGCATCTGCGGCTGCAAGGCTTTTGGGCAAAGCTTGCCACCAAAACCATGCCCACCCAGATGATCAAGACCGACCGGGTGACGGTGGAGCATTCCGGTGCGGTGGATGCCACAGGCAGCGGGCTGGCGGTGAACAAGCGCCGGGCAAACATCACCCTGAAGCAGCGCGCCGCGCAGGACCGCGCCTACATTGAAAGCTGCTTCGGGCGCTGCTTTTACCCGCCGGAGCAGCTACGCAAGACTGAGCAGGAGTTGTGCACTGGGGTGCATTTGGGCTGTCACTTGTGGTTCAGCGCCGGTGTACCCAGCCCGGCGCAGGCACCCACCCCGGAAGCGCGGCAGCTAGCACAGCAGGCCGAATTGCAGGCCGAACGCAACCGTGCCTACTACGCCAAAAATCAAGAGCTGCACCGCAGCGTGGTGCTGCGCCTTACCGAACAGATCCGCAACTGTATTCTGGTGCATCAGCAGCCCGACCAGCGGGTGGCACGCAGCGGCAACCTGTGCGCCGGGCGGGTGTGGCGCGCCCCTTACCTGAACGATAGCCGGGTGTTTTTGTGCCCGGAGGAGGAAAACTGCCCCGCCTTTACGGTGGACCTGCTGCTGGACGCCTCCGCCTCCCGCCTGCACTGTCAGGAGGTGATCGCGGCGCAGGGTGTCATTCTGGCCGAAAGCTTGGCCAACTGCGGTATTCCGGTGCGAGTAAGCGCCTTCAGCAGCCTGCGGGGCTATACGGTGCTGCGGGTATTGAAAAGTTTTACGGACAAGAACCGGCAGAACATTTTCCGCTATTTTGCCTCGGGCTGGAACCGGGACGGTCTGGCGCTGCGGGCGGCGGGCGACCTGATCCGGTACGCCCCCGGCCCTGCCCCGCGCCACCTGATGATCCTGCTGACCGATGCCAGCCCCAACGACAGCCGCCGCATCCCGCCCACAGCGGAGAACCCGCTTGGCTGCGCCTACGAGGACGCCGCCGGTGTGGCCGATACCGCCGCGCAGGTGCGCACCTTACAGCGGCAGGGCGTGCGGGTGTCTGCCGTTTTTATGGGCGAGGACAGCAGCGCCGGTGCCGCCGCGCAGATCTACGGCAAAAATATGGCACGCATCCGCGGCATGGATCAGCTTGCCCGCGCTGCCGGACGGCTGATCCAGAACGAAATCCGGGAACTTGGCGACTGAAAAAACAAAACGACCCCTGTGGGAGCAGTTCCGGCCTTAGCCGGCATCTCCCGCAGGGGTCATTTTTTACAACCGCACATCTCAGTGCACAACCATACTTTGAACTTTTGTTTGCAATGCGCTGTAGATTTTTGCAAAAATTTGTTGTTTTGGAAAACTTACAGTTGTTTTTCATTCAAAGATATGCTATACTATGTTCAGAGAAGTTTTATGCAGCCTGTCGGCCCGATCACCCGGCTGGTGCTTTTACAACGTTTCGCTGTTTGCTTTCAGGAAGGAGATCAATCATGGACGCTTCCCGTTATTTTGACGTCATGCACAACGCCATGTCCACCCTGCACGCCGGTGCACAGTTGCTGCTTACCGTCCGTTTGCAGGATACCTGCGGCAACGATGCCTACCTTGAAGTAAAACAGCTGCCCGGGGAGCAGAGCGCCCTTGTGTGCTACTCCACCATGGGGCGGCGCTGCCTGAATTTCCAGCTGTTCCGCAAGGGCTGGCAGCTGTGCCACAATGCGGATGGGCAGTTGACCGGGCGTTTTCCGTCCAGCGCCGACAGCCTGCTGAGCCAGACCGACTTCCGCGCCTACTGCCGGGAGGATCGGCTGGATGCCGCCCGCACCCAGCGCCTTATTGAGGAGCTGGGGCAGCGCGCCGGGACCAACTATGTTGGCTCCATCCCGCAGAATGCCCGCACCGGTGCACAGATCACGGTGGAAAGTCACCTTGGCTGCGGTGCACGCTGGAGCTACTGGAATCAGGACACATCCCCCTGCCTGCCGCTGGCCGCAATTCTGTACTGGCTGGCAGATTTTCTGGCCGGGAACGAGCGCCGCGCCCTGCAGTCTGACCCGCAGGCTGCTGCTCTGGCTGCGCAGTGGCTGGCAAAGGACACTGCTGTGTTCTTCTGCCCCTCCCCTGCCCTGACGGTATCCTCTGCAACCGGTCATAGTGCCCCGGCTGCACGGCGCACCCGCCCCGCCCCGGTGCCTGCCGCACGCAGCAAGAGCTGGCAGAGCGTTCTGGCTGCCATGGCTGCGGTATAAGCTGGCACCTTTTCAATCTGGTTTACATATAAAAGACGAGTGCTCGGCAAAACCGAGCACTCGTCTTTTTTGCAGGATAACAGCAAAAAAGCACCCCGCCAACCGTTTCCGGTCAGCGGGGTGCTTAGTGCTTATAGTATACGGTTCAGCTTACGCTGCACAGCACAGGGAGGAAATCACTCCTCGATGTAGCCGTACTGGAAGTACCAGTAGCCGTAGGGGCTGTGCCAGATGCCCTTCAGAGAAGAGCTCTGCAGCCAGAAGTCGTTGTAGTAAGCAACGGGGATGCAGCCCATATCCTCC
>OLOQ01003964.1_pt1 | contig 10383 bp, 7 predicted proteins | sample 1673101 | NCBI WGS metagenome assembly OLOQ01 (sample SAMEA3136754, study PRJEB25190) | human gut metagenome | biome: human gut; feature: human-associated habitat; material: faeces | place: Austria | collected 2013 | reverse complement strand
GCAGGAAGAAGTAGAAGCTGCCGCCGGTGATGCCGATGAGGATGAACATCAGCTCGTCCTTCCAGGGGAGCTTCATGGTTTTGGGCCGCAGGGCCCACAGGGTCAGGTATGCAAGCCCCATCCGCAGGGGGATGATCTGGGTGGGGGTGTAGGCCGTCAGCATGACCTTGGTCAGCACGAAGCAGCTGCCCCAGACCAGGATGGTGAACAGGGCATAAATATGCCCCAGGGTTTTCTCTTTCATGATTCTTCTCTCCTCTTTCTATCCTCGCGTTTGGTTTGCGGACCCGCAAAATGCCCGGCACTGCCGGGCATTTTGCTTGGGTTTTGGTTGCCTGCGTCAATCCTGGGGCAGGGTGGGGGTCTCACCGTTCAGAATCTGCTGGATCAGGCCCTTGGCGGTGTTGATCTGGGTGGCGTTGGGCCACATGACCCACAGCTCCTCGCCTCCGGCGGAATAGCACGGCTCTATGCCGCCCTCGCCGCTGACGGAGTAGCTGGTGATGTTCCAGTGAACGTTGTCCCGCAGCTGCATCTGCACCAGGCTGCTGATGTCCTCATAGGTCAGGCTGGTGATGAAGGAGGTAGACACGGCATCCAGCACCTTTTGATAGCCCTTGAGGATGGCAGGGGAGGAGGCTTTGTCCACGATGGCACGGATCACGGCCATCTGGTTCTTGCCGCGCTGGTTGTCGCCATCGTCAAAGGCGTGGCGCTCCCGGGCGAAGCACAGGGCCTGCTCGCCGTTGAGGTGGTTGATGCCCTTGGTAAAGGTGTAGCCCGCCATGTGGACGCCGTCGCCGTTTTCGTTGGGCACCTCCATGCCCACGGTGGTGAACTCATAGTCGGAGTTCACATCCACGCCGTCCAGGGCGTCCACGATCTTCTTCAGGCCCGCGAAATTCACCCGGGCATAGTAATCCGCCTCCACGCCGTAGAGATTCCCCAGAACGGCGGCGGACTCGTCGATGCCGTACATACCGGCATGGGTCAGTTTATCCCGCTGGCCGTTGCGGGCCAGGGGCACATAGTAGTCCCGGGGGGTATTGATCAGCAGGATCTGGTGGGTCCGGGGATGGATCACCGCCAGAATGTTCACGTCGCTGAGACTCTGGATATTAATGTCCGAGCTACGGGCGTCGATGCCGCTGCAATAGACGACGAAGGGCTGGGAGGTGATGGACGCGTTGGGCTTGATGGGCTCCAGCTCCTTGGTGGTGCTGAATTCATAGATGATGCGGGTATCCTTAGAGAAGGTGCTGTAATCCTCCAGACTGTCCAGCGTGGTGAGATAGCTGGAGTTGAGGATGATGGCCCCGGCGTTTCCATCGTACAGGGCGTCGGCCAGGGAGGTCAGGTCTGCGTAGGTGCTGGTATCCACACGGCCGCCCAGGCCGTCCTTGATGTCGTCCAGCAGGGCACTGGTATTGTCGGCGCTGATATCGGCGTCCTGGCTGAGAATGCCGAAGGTGTAGCCCACGGTGTCGCCGATGCTGCGGGCGGGATCATCCGCCATGACCACCACATAGGAGGTGGTTTTCTGCAGGTTCTTGCCGGCGATGGCCAGCAGGGCGCTCCTGCCGGAGGCGGCGGCCACGGAGCCGTACAGCATCAGGCCCGAAAGGACCAGCGCCAGCAGGCCGCACAGCACCTTGCCGGTTTTGACCCGGCGGATGGGCAGCTGGATGAGCACATGGCCTGCGTTGATCAGCAGAAGCACCACCTCAATGACGATGAGGTACAGATCCGTCAGCATCTTGGTGGACATCAGCTGCACCAGCAGCACCAGGCTGCAGATCATCAGCAGGCCCATGGCCGCCAGGCCGAACCAATCGGCGCTGGTGCGGTATAGCCGGCGCCGTCTCCGGCGGGGCTGTTCTTGTTCGTTCATAAGCGTTTCATCCTTTCTGCGTCAGGGCTTCACAGTGGGCGTCTCGCCCCGGAGAACCTGCTGGATCAGGTCCTGGGCAGTGGCGACCATCCGTTCATTGGGCAGGACCACGGCGTACCGGGTGTCATTTCCCAGACTGTAGCAATAGTCGGCGCTGTTTTCGCCGGTAAGACCGTATGTAGTGATGTTCCAGCCGGACATATCCTGCAGCTGCATCTTCACCAGGGAGATGATGTCCTCCTTGGGCATATTGGTGGCGATGGAGTCGGAGGCGGCGCTCAGAACGTCCTGATAGCTCTTGAGAATGGCCGGGGAGGCGGCCTTATTGACGATGCCCTGGATCACCAGCATCTGGTTGCGGCCCCGCTGCATATCGCCGTCGTCAAAGGCGTCCCGCTCCCGGGCGAAGGCCAGGGCCTGACGGCCGTCCAGGTGGTTCAGCCCCTGCTGGAAGGAGTAGGCGGCGAAGTGGAAGTTGCCGCTGCCGTCCTCGTCGGGCACCTCCATGCCCACAGTGTTGAAGGCCACGTCCGAGTTCACGTCGATGCCGCCCAGGGCGTCGATAACGCCCACCAGGCCCGCAAAGTGGACCCGGGCGTAATAATCCACATCCACGTTATACAGCTGCTCCAGGCCCTTGATGGACTCCTCAATGCCGTAGAGGCCGAAGTGGGTGAGCTTATCTTTCTGCCCCTTGGAGGGGAGGGTCAGGTAGTAGTCCCGGGGGGTGCTGACCAACAGAATCTGGTGGGTGGAGGGGTTCACAACAGCCAGAATATTGGTATCGCTGCGGCTGTTGAGGGGAATATAATCCACCCGCTCATCGGTGCCGCTGCAATACACCACAAAGGGCTCCCGGGAGATGTTTGCGTTGGGGGCAATGGGTTCCACATCCGGATTGTCGATGGAGAACCGGTAAATGACCTTGGTGTCCTTGGAGAAATTCTGATAGCCCTCCGTGCCCTTCAGGACGGAGAAATAGCTGCCGTTGAGGATGATGGCGTCCACCTGCTTAGTCAGCAGGGCGTCGGCCAGCTGGGGCAGGGTGCCGAAGGTCTCGGTCTGCACCTGGCCCAGGCCGTCCTCAATGTGGGACAGCAACGCATCGGTGTTTTCCCGGTCCATGGCCTCCAGGATTCCATAGGTATAGCCGAAGGTATCGTTGACGGTTTCGGCCTTGTCATCCGCCCGAACCACCACGGATACGGTGGTTTTGGAGGAGCCGCCGGAGGTGATGTTGGACAGGAACTTCATAAAGGAGCCTGCGGCGGTGGAGGTGAAGATCATGGCGGCGGACAGCGCCAGGGCCACCACGGAACAGATCAGCTTCCCGGCCACATTGCGGCGCACCGGCAGCTGCACAAAGGCGTGCAGTCCGTTGAGAAGCACCAGCACCAGGATGAACACGACGGTCAGCACCGTGGTCAGTACCCCGGCGTCCAGCACACGCACCAGCAGGATCACGCTGCACACCAGCATACACACCAGGGCCAGCAGTCCCAGCCAGTCCGCCGGGCCCCGGCTCCCACCCCGGGAACCATAATAGGATGAATAGGCATTTCTGCGACGATGTCTCATGGGTTTTCTCCTTGTTTTTCTCTATATAGCTTACGTTTTTGGTCTGTCTCAGGGAACCTGGGGCGTTTCGCCGTCCATCACCTGGCGGATCAACTCCTTGGCGGTGTTGACGGTGTCCATATTGGGCCGCATGACCCAGGCGGCGTCGCCCAGGGCATAGCAGTACGAGGTGTCGCCGGAGCCGGAAACGGCGTAGCTGGTGACGTGCCAGCCGGACATATCCTGCACCTGCATCTGCACCAGGGAGGCGATGTCGTCATAGCTCAGGCTGGTGATGAACGCATCGGACAGGGAGGACAGCAACGTCTGGTAATTTTTCAGCACGGCATGGGAGGAGGCTTTGCTGATAATGGCCTGGATCACGGCCATCTGGTTTTTGCCCCGCTGGTTGTCGCCGTCGGCGAAGGCGTACCGCTCCCGTGAGAAGCACAGGGCCGCCTCACCGTTCAGGTGATTCACGCCCTCGGTGAAATCGTAGCCGCCCATGGAGAAGGTCTTGGTGGAATATACGTCCACGCCGCCCAGAGCGTCCACGATCTTGGTGAGACCGGCGAAGTTCACCCGCATATAGAAGGACGTGTGGGTGCCGTAGAGATTGTCCAGGGTCTGCATGGACTCGCCGGTGCCGTAGATCCCGGCGTGGGTCAGCTTGTCCAGCTGGCCGTTGTGGGCCAGGGGCAGATAGTAGTCCCGGGGGGTATTCACCAGCAGGATCTGCCGGGTGGTGGGGTTTACCACCGCCAGAATGTTCACATCGCTGCGGCTGGTGATGTTGATGTTGCTGCTGCGGGCGTCGATGCCGCTGCAATAGACCACGAAGGGGTCCTTGGTCACGTCCACCGGGGCGTTGGTATCCGACGGGGTGGGCTCCACGGCTTTGGACGTGGTGTATTCATACAGAATCCGGGTGCGGTCGGAGAAGTCGGCATAGCCCTCCTGCTCCTCCAGCAGGGGGATATACCCCTTGTTCAGCAGGATGGCCCCCACCTGGTCGTCGTACAGAGCGTCGGTCAGCAGGGCAGGAGAGGCGTAGGCCGTGTGGTTCGCCGAGCCCAGCTTCTCCTGAAGCTGCTGCAGCAGGGACTGAGTGTTCTCGGTGTCCCGGTCCTCCAGAATGCCGAACCGGTAGCCCTTGACGTCGTCCAGGGTCTGGGCCGGGTCATCGGCGTTGACGATGACGCAGGTGATGTCCGTCTCCACGGACTTGTCCGCCACATCGGTGATGGCGTGCTGCACGGAACCAAGAGCCACCGCGCCATAGAGCATGGCGGCGGCCAGCACCAGGGCCACGATGCCGCAGGCGATCTTTCCGCCGGTTTTTTTCTCCCGGCGGGGCAGCTGGACCCAGCCGTGCAGACCGCTGAGCACCAGAAGCGCCCCAACTGCCAGCAGCAGCTGGCCGGTGGGCAGGAACTTGGTGGATATCAGCCGCACCACCAGCACCGCGCTACAGATCACCAGCACGGCGAAGGCGACCAGGCCGAACCAATCCGCCCCGTTGCGGCGGGGGGAGGAGGTCTTTTCGGTTGTCATAGCGTGTCTCCTTTGCAATGGGATAAGTCGCCGGTGCGCCGCTTCGCAAAGCGCACCTATTATAACAGTCTCCTATTATATATCCTGCGGCCGCAAATTTCCATCCCAAATTGTAACAATTTTATGAATTTCCCCATATTTACCAGCCTGCTCCCCGGTTTCATACGGTAAAACGGTTGAAGCGGCGGAAAAAATGTGGTATGATGAACTACACTGTCGGACCCGGCGCGGAACACCGGGTCCGGAATATGAGGAGGAAAACAGATATGAAGGCAGCTCTTGTTATCATGGCGGCCGGGCTTGGCTCCCGCTATGGCGGAAATAAACAGGTGGACGGCGTAGGCCCCGGCGGCGAAATTCTGATGGAATACTCCATTCATGACGCTATCCGGGCGGGCTTCACCAAGATCGTGTTCATTATCAAAAACGATATGCAGGACCTGATGCGCAGCCTCTGCGGCGACCGGATTGCCGGGCTGACGGCCCGGGACGGGGAGCCGGTGGAGGTATGCTACGCCGTGCAGGATTATTCCAGTCTGCCGGCCTTCTATACCGTGCCCGCCGGGCGTACCAAGCCCTTCGGCACCACCCACGCCGTGCTGTGCGCCCGGCCCTATGTGCAGGAGCCTTTCTGCGTCATCAACGCCGACGACTATTACGGCGTGGACGCCTACCGGGCCATCTATGAGGAGCTGGGCCGTCTGCCGCAGCAGGGGAAGGCCACCATGGTGGGCTATCTGCTGCGCAATACCGTCAGCGCCCACGGTACCGTGTCCCGGGGCGTTTGCCAGGTGGAAAACGGCCATCTGGCCGGGATTCACGAGGCCTTGAAGATTCAGCTGTTCCCCGACGGCAGCATTGCCGACGTGGCCGACGGCCAGCGCCGTGAGCTGGCGGCGGATACGCCGGTGTCCATGAACTTCTGGGGCTTCATGCCGTCGATCTTTGACCAGATGGAGACCTATCTGGAGGACTTCCTCCGCGCCCTGCCGCCGGAGGAGCTGAAGGCCGAGTGCCTGCTGCCCAACATGGTAGGGGACCTGCTGAAGAAGGGACGGCTGTCCGTGTCTGTGCTGCATTCGGCGGACCGCTGGTTCGGCATGACCTATCACGAGGACCGCCAGGCCGTGGCCCAGGAGCTGGCCCGGCTCCACGAAAACGGTATATATCCCGCTACGCTGCGGAACTGAAAAGGAGAATCACTTCACATGCAAAGCAGCAGAAAACAGCCGCCCCGGCGACTGGAAAAGCGAAAAAACAGCCGCCGTTGGCTGCTGATCCCGGCCCTGTGCGCCGCCGTCATTCTGGCGGTGGTGCTGATCGTGGAGCTGAACAAACAGCCCCAGGTGCTGCCAGACAGCTCCAACACCACCCCCGTTTCCCATGACCAGCCCACGACTCCGGACCCCGAACCGGAGCCGGACCCCGAGCCTATACCGGAGCTTCTGACTCTGGTGAACCCCTGGAATCAGGTGCCGGAGGACTGGACAGTGGACTTAGTGACCCTGCCCAACGGACTGGAGATCGACAAGCGCTGCTATGACGCGCTGATGGACATGATCGACGGTTGCTACGATGCCGGTCTGACACCGGTGATCTGCTCCGCCTATCGGACTCAGGACTTCCAGCAGACTCTGTATGATAACAAGGTGTCCGAGTGGATGGAACAGGGCTATAGCCGAGAGGAGGCCCGGGAGAAGGCCGGGCATCAGGTGGCGGTCCCCGGCACCAGCGAGCACCAGCTGGGGCTGGCGGTGGACATTGTGGACGTCAATTATCAGCTGCTGGACACCAACCAGGAGAACACCGCCGTGCAGAAGTGGCTGCTGGAAAACAGCTGGCGCTATGGCTTCATCCTGCGCTATCCCACGGACCAGACGGATGTCACCGGAATCGTGTATGAGCCGTGGCATTATCGGTATGTCGGTAGGGAGTACGCCCAGGACATCTACAAGAAGGGTCTCTGCCTGGAGCAGTATCTGGAGCAATGGGTAAAGTGAGACACCGGCTCATGCGGCAAGAGTGGAAAAAACAATGGACAAACACCTATGATCGCTTCAGGTGCCGGATGCAATAATAACTGCGGCCCAGGTGGCTTGTGCGCTGACTGCAAACGCAGTCGGTAAGTCGGTACACGCCATCCGGGCCGCAATTGTTTTCAAATAGGTGCAGTACTGACTCATACTGAGCGCGCACGCACAGCGTGCGTAAACACGCTGTGGCTAAAACCCGCAAACTCCGCACCGGGGCCACGCAGGGGATTCTGGAAGCGCAGGCCACAGCGGGGACGCCCATTCGGCACAAATGCGCTCTAAGCCCACTCTCGATTGAACAAAATTTACATTTTGTTCAATCTTGATTGCGCCAAAAAATGCTCCCCTTCTGGAGCTTCGCGAGTTTGGGTGGATTATAGCAGACCCTGCGCTTGATGTTCGCACACACGTTTTTTTGCCGTCATCAACAACGAGCCGTTCCTGGCTGGTCCCGTGAATGACAAAAGCACCGGGAGTTCTTCTCTCCGGTGCTCCTGCCGATATAGACGAAAAAAGGAAAAAAAGGAAAGGCCATGGCTGAAGACCTACTGCCGACATGATACGGGGACCTCCCTGCCTGGCTCTATGCGAAACAAGAAGATCAAACAAAAACAGGATAGAAACTTTTGCCGCTGTCCGCAGGGACCTACGGTGGGTCCGGGGCTGGAGACGGGCCGTGCGTGCACGGCACAGCCCCTAAAAGCGTCGTAGCAGGCCGGTCCGGGCCCGCCTGCATGAACTTCGCACGCGGGCGGTGGGCGACCTGGCCTCGCTCCGGCGCTTTTACCCGCCTGCCTACGAACTGTGGCTGATTGTGAAAAATATGACAAGCTCCTTCCCTGCCCCGGGTTGCCGGGCAGTTTATAATTTATTTAAGAAGCATTAATGTTCCTCTAATATTTCCGCCGTAAGATAGCACCAGAACGAGGGGGACGACACCCCGGAACAAGAATATCAAGGAGGAACAACTCATGAAAAAGACCATCCGTAATCATATCGACACCAACACCACCACCCGCCGCCTGGCTGAGGGCCTGATCCTGGAGCGCCGGGTCACCGAGAACGGCATCGACCTGCGGGTGATGCTCCAGCGCCCCCTGGAGGAGTATGACGGTCTGCAGACCGCCGCCGAGGCTGCCTACATCGAGCAGTACCTGGTGGAAAAGTACCGGGGCGTGGCGGATGTTGCCGTCATTCTCCAGCTGGCCTCTTGAAAAACCGGCCAAAATCTGTTACGCTGATACCGAGACCCGGCGGCGCCGCCTATCCCATCCTGCGGGCGGTGCCGCCATGCTTTATAAAAGAGGAGGGATCCCCCATGCGCCTTCTGTTTGCCGAGGATCAGCCCCAGCTACGCCGCTCCGTCACCAAAGCCCTGACCGCCGCCGGTTACAGCGTGGACGCCGCCGCCGATGGAGCCCAGGCCCTGGACGATCTGGACGGGGTGGACTACGACGCCATTGTCCTGGACGTGATGATGCCCCGGGTGGACGGCCTGACGGTGCTGCGGACCCTGCGCAGCCGGGGCGATGACACGCCGGTGCTGCTGCTGACGGCCCGGGACGCCATCGACCACCGGGTGGAGGGCCTGGACGCCGGGGCCGACGACTATCTGGTGAAGCCCTTTGCCATGGAGGAGCTGCTGGCCCGGCTGCGGGTGCTGACCCGCCGCAAGGGCAGCGGCCGCACCAATGTGTTCACCCTGGCGGATCTGACCGTGGATACCGCCGCCCGCAGCGCCGTCCGGGCCGGGATGCCGCTGGCCCTGTCCGCCCGGGAATACGCCCTGCTGGAGTATCTGATCCGCAACAAGGGCATCATCCTCTCCCGGGAGCAGATCGAAAACAACCTCTGGAACTATGACTACGCCGGAGGCACCAACGTGGTGGACGTATACATCAGCTATCTGCGCAAAAAGCTGGACGGCGGCCACGAGAAAAAGCTGCTGCACACGGTCCGGGGCATGGGCTGGGTGCTGAAGGAGGACGTATGAGACATATCTCCATCAAGGTCCGCATGACCATCTGGTTCACCGTGGTGATGGTGGTCATTTCCTCCCTGATGCTGGTGTTCGTGATGCTCATGAACCGCAATCAGGTCACCAAACCCCCGGCGGCTCAGGTGGTGTCCGTGGTGACCCGCAACGCCGACCGGCTGGAGGTGGAGCATGGGGCCCTGGACCTCAGCGATGTGGACCTGTTCCGCCACGGGGTGTATACCCAGGTGTTCGACGAGGAGGGCCGCCTGCTGGCAGGCTCAGCCCCCACGGAGGTGACGGAGCAGCTGCCGCTGGCCGAGGGAGACGTCCGCCAGGCCCAGGGCAGCGACGGCCTGTACGACGTGTATGACGTCTCCATCCCCGCCGCCGGGATCTGGGTCCGGGGCACCATCTCCCACAACGCCCGGGGCGGCGTGATGGAGGTCATCGTGCCTCTGGCCTGGTCCCTGCTTCCGGCGCTGATCGTGGTGTCGGCCCTGGGGGGCTTTCTGATCGCCTGGCTGTCCTTCCGCCCTATGGAGAAGGTCATTTCTACGGCGGAGGCCATCTCCGACGGCGGCGACCTGTCCCGCCGCATCGGCCTGCCCAAGGGCCGCAGCGAGATATCCCGTCTGGCCGCCGCCTTCGACGGTATGTGCGACCGGCTGGAGCGGTCCTTTGAGGCGGAGCGGCAATTCACCTCCGACGCCTCTCATGAGCTGCGGACGCCGGTGGCGGTGATTCTGGCCGAGTGCGACAGTCTGGACCACGGCCAGCCCACGGAGGAGGACTATCGCCAATCCGTGGACGTGATCCGCCGCCAGGGGCAGCAGATGTCCCGTCTCATCGGCCAGCTGCTGCACATCACCCGGCTGGAGCAGGGTACGCAGAAGCTCCAGCTGGAAACGGCGGACCTGAGCCAGCTGGTGGAGGTCCTCTGTGAGGAGCAGGCCCATCTGGCCCCGGAGGGCACCACTCTGACGGTGCATACCCAGCCGGATCTGCTGGTAAACGGGGACGTGACCCTGCTGTCCCGGCTGCTGACGAACCTGATCTCCAACGCCTACCGCTACGGGAAGCCCAACGGCCATGTGTGGGTGGACCTGCGCCGGGAGGACCAATGGGCCGTGATGTCCGTCCGGGACGACGGCATCGGCATCGCCCCGGAGGACCGGGAGCGCATCTTCCAGCGCTTTTACCAGGTGGACGCCGCCCGGGGTAAGGACGGCAGCGGCCTGGGCCTGTTCATGGTGCAGCAGGCGGCCCGGCTCCACGGCGGCTCCGTCACCGTGGACAGCCGTCTGGGCGAAGGGAGCACCTTCATCGTCCGTCTGCCGCTGGAAAACTGAGCCATACATATAATATAATGA
>OLOQ01003957.1_pt1 | contig 10396 bp, 7 predicted proteins | sample 1673101 | NCBI WGS metagenome assembly OLOQ01 (sample SAMEA3136754, study PRJEB25190) | human gut metagenome | biome: human gut; feature: human-associated habitat; material: faeces | place: Austria | collected 2013 | reverse complement strand
AATACAGATATTAAACACCCGGTTCAAGCAGCAGATGAACCTCTGCATAATGTCTTAAAGGCTCGAAATGTCCGATTCCATACGCCTTATTCTTAATTGTCTCTTTATATACAATGCTTCCTTCACCAAATGTTACATCTACACCAAATCTTGTCTTAATAATATTGGTCAGCACCTCAATAAGCACCGGTCCCATTACGCTTACATGTATTTCTTTGAAGTTCTCGTCCCATTCAACATGAAGCTCAGGTTCTTCCTCCTCTAGTGTACGAAGCTTTGAAAGAAGTGCCACCGGATCTGTCCCTGCCGGAAGATTAAGCTTGTAATTAAGTACCGGCTCAAGCACAGGTATATTATCCTCTCCTCCTGCTCCAATAAACTGACCTGCCTTAGTCTCTGAAAGTCCTGTCACAGCACATACAGTTCCTGCAACTGCTTCATTAATGCTTGTAAACTTATCTCCTGCATAGACTCTTATCTGGTTGACTTTTTCATTGCCAATAAGCATTTTTGATTTTAAAGAACCACCGCATACTTTAAGATGTGTAAGTCTTTCTCCTCTGTCATCTCTTGTAATCTTATACACCTTTGCCGAGAACTCTTCGCCGTAATCAGGACAACTTACATATGTATCAATTCCATTTATAAGTTCCTCAACTCCGTTCATTCTGAGTGCCGAACCAAAATATACAGGAAACATTTTTCTTTCCATAATCATGCGGCTCATAAGGGCATCATCAACATGTGCAGATTCAAGAAACTGCTCAAGTGCCTCTTCATGGCACATTGCAACTTCTTCGTAATCTATATTATTAAAATCCACGCATGACTCTGACAGCCTGTTCTTTAGCTGCTCCATAATTCTTGCCCTGTTCGTTCCCTGCTGGTCCATCTTATTGACAAATATAAATACCGGAATTCCAAGTCTTTTAAGCAGACTCCACAGCGTCTCTGTATGCCCCTGTACTCCATCCATTCCGCTTATTACAAGAACCGCTGCGTCAAGCACCCACAACGTTCTCTCTGTCTCAGCCGAAAAATCAACGTGTCCCGGTGTATCAAGCAGCGTGTATGAACTTCCGTTATAATTATAAGCCGCCTGCTTTGAGAATATGGTGATTCCTCTTGCTCTCTCCATATCCCCTGTATCAAGAAATGTATCCTGATTATCAACTCGTCCTAATTTTCTTATGCTTCCCGCACTATATAGTATCGCCTCTGACAGCGTCGTCTTTCCTGCATCAACATGTGCCAGCATGCCGATTGTTATCGGATTACTATGTGCCATATCATTTCCTTTCTCCAAGTTTTATTCCATACCTTCTTTAAGCCATCTCGCAATATTGGTAAAATCAATCTTAAGTTCTCCATTATATATATTAACCGGTACCGGCTTATCAAATCCATATATCACCGGATACACATCACTCTCAAAAAAATACACAAGAACCTTCTCCTGCGCAAAGTCCAGTATCCAGTATTCACGCACTCCAGCCTCCATATACTTTGAAAGCTTCAATGCATAATCCTTCTTCTTGGTAGACGAAGAAACGACCTCCACGACAAAATCCGGTGCACCATATATACCAAATCTCTTAATCTTAGATGTATCGCATACTATTCCTACGTCCGGCTGAACCATAGTCCTCTCATCACAATCAAGCTGTACATCTACAGGTGCTATAAATGGACGGCAATTTCCACCATGTTCCATAATATAATTAGCAATCTGCCTGTGAATCTCTCCACCAATTGACTGATGTCCGAAAGTCGGCGAAGCCATATCATAAAAGTATCCGTCAATCAGCTCCACTCTCTGTTCATCAGGCAGTGCCATGTAATCATCAATAGTGTATTCACCATTCTTTCTTGCCTTATATAATCCACCCGACTCCCTTACTTCCAACTGTTCATTAAAAACCTGTTCCAGTGCTGTAAGAGTATCATATCGCGGACTCTCTGTTTCCCCAGAAAAAATCTTCTGCACTGTTCCCAGAGGCACCCCAGACAATTCAGCTATCTTGGCATATGAATATCCTTTTTCCTTCTTCTTCTCTTTCATCTCATTAATTGTCATATAACCCTCTCCAATCAAAACATGAGTATCTGTACATGATTAAATATAATTTCTATACTCATTATAAGAGTTGTATATCCATTAGTCAACCAAAATATAGTAAATAAATGCCCGTTTTATAACCGTTTTATCTCCATACTTACTGGTTGAAACTTAAATGATGTTAAATATCTCACTTGAGCTTAGCTCACTCACCACATGATTATTCAATAACCTACTAGATTGCCTTACCATCATAATTTCGTAGGTCATTTATGCACTAAAAAAGAGTTTTATATTCTAAAAAACATACTAAATAACTCAGGTTTCATTAAATAGTAGGTTATTTCTTGGATTTTTCGTTGCGAATTGCTTGAAAAGCATAAAAAACACCTACTAATCATGCATAAAATGCAGTTATAGTAGGTGTATGTATAGAAATTATTAAGGGTTATTCAACCAGTATCCAAACACTCTTGTCTTGTTTATCTACAATAGTAGAAATTTGTTTTATTGTATTATCTTCTTGTAAGCTTGTCAATGCTATAGTCGAAATATATTTTATTAATTTATATTGACATATTCTTTTTGTATCGTTATTATATATTATATTATGATGCATCATTTTATATTTTAACTATATACAACATATGAAACATACAAGAAAGGCGACATATGAATAATACCAACAGCACTACTCACCAGAAAGATGTCACACTTAAGACTTTCTGGCGTGATAATGAACATTTTGCAGACCTTTTTAATGCTACTGTCTTTAATGGCAGACAGGTGCTTAAACCCGACAAGCTTACTGAGATGGACACTGATGTTTCTGCTACTATCCAGTCTAAGAGTTACAATGAATCTATTACCAGAAACAGAGATGTTGTAAAGAAGATGTCAGACGGCGTAGAGTTTAATATTCTCGGGCTTGAGATTCAGGACAAGACACATTATGCCATGCCTTTGCGAACCATGACCTATGACGCACTTGGCTACATAAAGGAATACAACGATATCAAGAAGCAACATAAGCTGAATAAGGATTCTTTCTGTTCTCCTGAAGAATTTCTGTCTGGGATTAACAAGTCCGACCGCTTCCACCCTATAATAACAATCGTTCTTTACTATGGTGAGTCGTTATGGGATGGTCCTACCTGCCTGTCTGACATGATGATTTCCATGCCTGATAATATCAAGGCTTACTTCTCCGACTATAAGTTAAATCTGGTTCAGATACTTGATTCTGATAAATATACATTTTATAATGAAGATGTAAGAGATGTGTTTAATATTATAAGGAACATATATAATGATGATTTCGATTCAATATATCGTGAATATGAATCCCGCAATGTAGATATTGATGTAATGGAACTGATATGTAACATAACCTCAGTTCCAAAGCTTATGGACTTATGTACAGATACTGAACAAGGAGGGACTGTCAATATGTGTGAAGCAATGAAACGATTTCAGGCTGAATGTGAAAGCAAAGGTATGAAAGAAGGTATCGATTCCGAAAAAGTCAACTCTATCATCTCCATGCTAGAATTCGGCATAACCAAAGAACAGATATTAACCAGGTACACTAAAGAGGATTTAGAAAGAGCAGAAGCTGCTATAGCTGATAAGAACTAACACCATACTAATAATATTAAAGCCAGTTAATCTAACTGTGAGGGGAATCTCATTAAGATTAACTGGCTTATTTTATCTGATACTTTTATAGATTTCTGGTCTTCTGTCCCTGAACAGTCCCCAGCTCACGCGAAGGTCGGCATCTGCGTCAAGGTCGGATTCCCCATAGACAATTTCTTCCTTGTCTCTTGATGCCTGTGTTACTATCTCGCCTGTTGCATCCGTTACAAATGAAGAACCATAGAATATAAGTGATGACTCCTGATGTCCGTTGGCTTCAGACGGTGCAACCTTCTCCTCACCGATACGGTTGGCAGCTACAACAGGAACTATATTGCACGCTGAATGTCCCTGCATACATCTTCTCCAGTGCGGCATGCTGTCAACCTCAAGAATCGGCTCTGAGCCAATCGCTGTCGGATAGAAAAGAATTTCTGCTCCCTGTACCGACATTCCTCTGGCTGTCTCTGGAAACCACTGATCCCAGCATATTCCTACTCCAATTCTCGCATATCTTGTATCCCACACCTTAAAACCTGTATCTCCCGGTGTGAAATAGAACTTTTCCTGATAATAATGGTCATCAGGAATATGTGTTTTTCTGTATATTCCAAGAACACTTCCATCTGCGTCAATAACAGCAACAGTGTTATAGAACACATTTATATCTCTTTCATAAAAACTTATTGGAAGCACAACCTGCAGCTCGGCTGCCACCTTCTGAAAATGCTTCACAGCCGGATTCTCATCAACAGATGTTGCAAATGCGTAATAATCATAATTTCTCTCCTGACAGAAATACTGTCTTTCAAAGAGTTCAGGAAGCAGTATTATCTGTGCACCGTTAGCTGCTGCCTCACGAACCATTTTATCAGCCTTTGCAATGTTCTCTTCTACCGACCGTGAACACTGCATCTGTATGCCTGCATACTTTACATTTCTCATATTATCCCTCCATTCTTGCGCTGTTTTCTGCATATCACAAGTTTGTGCAAAGCACAAACTTGAGTGTAAAATATTGAAGATATTTTACACAGGAATCTGTTGTGTAATACAGTGGATATTGCCTCCACCGACTATTATATCTCTTGCATATATCCCGACTATCTTTCTGTCTGGAAATGCTTCTTTAAGCACATTTATTGCAAGACTGTCCGCCTCATCATCAAACTGCGGCACTATGACTGAGTCATTGGCAATATAGAAATTAACATAAGACGCAGCAAGACGCTCGCCTGCTTCTCTCATGTCCTCGCCTTCCTCAAATTCAAAGCCATTAAGTTCTTCCTCAGTTATGCACACAGGTTTCTTAGGAATAAGCATTTTTCTTACTTTAATGTGTCTTCCTTTGGCATCAGTTACATTTTCAAGAACAGAAAGACAAGCCTTGCTCATCTCATACTGCGGGTCATTCTCATCATCTGTCCATGCAAGTACAACCTCTGCGGGTGCTGTAAATGCGCATACATTATCCACATGTTCGTTAGTCTCATCATTATATATTCCACAGGGAAGCCAGATTATCCTGCTCACATTGCAGTACTGCTTTAATTTATTCTCAATCTGTTCCCTGCTAAGCTGTGGATTTCTTCCCTTACTCAACAGACAGCTTTCAGTAACAAGCATTGTTCCTTCGCCATCTGTATGTATTGAACCACCTTCAAGAACAAATGGTGCTGCATTATATCCCTGACAGCCAAGATAAGACATAAACTTTCCGGCTACAAGGTTGTCATTGTCCCAGTCCGCGTACAGTCCGTCATATGTTCCGCCCCACGCATTAAATTCCCAGTTAATTCCACGCAAATCACGCGCTTCATATGGTGTATCCACATTTCCACTCACAACGAATGTAGGACCTGTATCTCTTGCCCATGCATCGTCTGTATCCATGACTACAAGCCTGACCGTTTCCGGGAGCATCTTTGCTGCTTCCTCTTTTCTACCTTCTGATACAATCATGTATACCTGCTCGCTTTCACTGATTACAGACGCTATCTGTGCAAATGCTTTCTTAGCCGCCTTTGCTCCATAAGCCCAAGACCCCGGTCTTTCTGGCCATATCATAATGCAGCCCTGATGTCTTTCAAATTCAGCAGGCATGCGAAAACCGTCTGCTGCCGGAGTACTGTTTATATAATCCATATCTATAATCTCCCTTTGAAATCTTCATAGCCAAAATGCTTCCACACCTTACATTCCCCATCACTATCCATAATTACAATATCCGGCAGTGGGATTCCGTTAAATGTGTTGTTCTTAACCATTGAATATATAGCCATATCTTCAAATACGAGTCTGTCCCCGACATTGATTTCCCTGCCGAATTGATAATCACCTATGATATCTCCTGCAAGGCATGTATAAGATGACAGTCTGTATCTGTATCTTCCATTCTTCGCCGGTTTCCATATGCCTTCTTTTACGTCCATATCAAAATCAATCTCTATGTCCTTATCAATTCCATCCTCATCTTCCATGTCCGATATTTTCAATCCACCACGAAGAGGCGGTGTGTATGGCATTTCCAGTACATCTGGCATATGACACGCTGCAGATGCATCAAGTATAAGAGTTGTTATTCCATTTTCAACCTTATCAAGCACTGTAGTCACAAGATATCCTGCATTAAGTGCAACAGCTTCCCCCGGTTCAACATACACCTGTACATCATATTTCCTTCTTACATGACTGATACATTTTTCAAGAGTTTCAATGTCGTAATCTTCACGGGTTATATGATGTCCGCCGCCAAAATTAACCCACTTCATATCTTTCATGAGAAATCCGAATTTCTCTTCAACAGCCTTTAATGTTGCCTCTAAGTCATCTGAATTCTGCTCACATAATGTATGAAAATGTATTCCTTCCATGCCAGATAACACATCCGGTTCTTCCTTAAGAGCGGCTTTCAGATTCTTAAGAGTAACTCCAAGTCTGCTGCCCGGCGCGCATGGGTCATATATTGCATGGTCACCCTGTGTAGAAAACTCTGGATTAACTCGAAGTCCAAAGCTTACTCCACCCTCAATACATCTGGCTTTATGCTTCTTTAACTGTGAAACTGAGTTAAAGACAACATGGTCACATATATTTACAAGCTCATCCATATCCTCATCAGTAAATGCCGGTGCAAATACATGATTTTCTTTTCCCATACACTCAGCACCAAGTCTGGCTTCATATATTCCACTTGCCGTAGTTCCGCTTATATATTTTCCAATCAGCGGATATTCTGCATATGCTGAAAATGCTTTCTGCGCCAGCAGTATGTGGCAGCCGGTATCTTCTTCTACTTTATGAAGTATCTCAAGATTATGAATAAGCATTTTTTCATCTATTACATATGCCGGTGTCTTTAACTCATCAAATCTCATAATTAACCTCTCTTTTTAGTCTACTAAAACAGGATTTTCATCGACAACCCATGGGAGACCGTACTTATTAAGCGCATCCATGTATGGATCCGGATCAAATTCATCTGTTGTGAATACTCCCGGCTTGTTCCAGAGTCCCTTTGCAACAAGCATTGTACCAATCATAGCAGGTACGCCTGTTGTATATGAAATAGCCTGCGAACCTACCTCACGGTAACATTCCTGATGGTCGCACACATTGTAAATATATACCTTCTTCTCCTTGCCGTCTTTGATACCTGTGAAGATACAGCCAATATTAGTCTTACCTACTGTTCTTGGTCCAAGTGAAGCAGGGTCTGGAAGAAGTGCCTTTAAGAACTGGATTGGAACAATCTCCTGTCCGTTGAATTCAACCGGGTCAGTTCTTAACATTCCGACATTCTCAAGGCATTTCATATGTGTAAGATAGCTCTGTCCAAATGTCATGAAGAAACGTATTCTCTTAACATGCGGAATATTAGCAGCAAGTGCCTCTATTTCCTCATGATGAAGCAGGTACATATCCTTCATTCCTACTCCCTCAAAATTGTACTCTCTCTTTATTGACATAGCAGGAATCTCAACCCAGTGACCATCCTCCCAGTATGAGCCGGGTGCTGATACCTCACGAAGATTAATCTCCGGGTTAAAGTTAGTTGCAAACGGATATCCATGGTCGCCGCCGTTGCAGTCTAATATATCAATTGTATGTATCTCATCAAAATAGTGTTTCTGTGCATAAGCTGTGAATACGCTTGTTACACCCGGGTCAAAGCCTGTTCCTAAAAGTGCTGTAATTCCGGCTTCTTTATATTTTTCTCTGTAAGCCCACTGCCATGAATAGTCAAAATATGCTGTAAATCCGAGACGCTTGCATCTCTCCTCATATACCTTTCTCCACTCAGGATTGTCTGTATCCTCACACTCGTAATTAGCAGTATCAACATAAGGAACTTTACATGCAAGACATGCATCCATAATCGTAAGATCCTGATATGGAAGTGCCACATTAAGAACTACATCCGGCTTGAATTCATTGATAAGCGCAATAACCTCATCTGTGTTGTCAGCATCAACCTTTGCTGTTGTGATGTTAGTACTTGTCTTACCCTTCAATTCGTCTGCTAATTTGTCACATTTGCTCACTGTTCTGCTCGCTATGCACAGGTCTGAAAACACCTCGCTCACCTGACATATCTTGTGGATTGCTACTGAAGCAACTCCTCCGCAACCAATTACTAATACTCTGCTCATCTTTCTTCCTCCTGTTCTAATAATTCTTCAACATACTTTGGCAGCATGAATGCACCTGTATGAAGATTAGTTGTGTAATATTCTGTATGTATATTTCTTCTCTTCCACTCTGCCGGCTTGAAATCCTTAAGCGGATGATATTTCTTTGACGCAAATCCAAACAGCCAGTATCCTGACGGACTTGTAGGTATATGTGCCTGATACACGCGGCTTATTGGAAATGTGTGGAACACCTTCCTGTGCATGCTTCTGCATGCATCCTCATCCTCATCATAAAAAGGACTTCCATGCTGGTACACAAGTATTCCGTCCTCCTTAAGCGCCTTATAACAGTTACCGTAGAATTCTCTTGTAAAAAGTCCCTCACTCGCACCAAACGGGTCTGTTGCGTCATTAATTATAAGGTCATACATATCCTGCTTGGAGCGTAAAAACCTTAATGCATCTGAATTATAAATGTGTACTCTCTCATCTTCTAATCCTACTGCCGTCTCTGGAAAATACTCCCTGCACACATCAACAAACATGTTGTCCTGTTCGACTATGTCTATATTTTCGATATTGTCATACTGTAACAGTTCCTTTGATACACCGCCGTCACCACCACCGATTATCAATACATTTTTAACATCAGGATGGACTGACATTGGCACATGCACCACCATCTCATTATAGATGAAACAATCCTGTTCTGAAAATATAACACTTCCATTAAGTGTCAGGAATTTTCCGAACTCTGGCGACTGAAATACATCTATTCTCTGATAGTCGCTCTCGCCAGAAAACAGTTGTTTTTCAACCCTGATATCAAACTTCACATGTGGTGAATGAAGTTCTGAAAACCAAAATTCCATAGAAACTTTCTCCCTTCTATATTTGACCGATTGAACAAATCGGACATTTACATTCTTAATACATTCAGTGTCTGCAATGTTGAATCTTCCATTCCCTGCATTGAACAGCCCTTCTCTACTGAATACTGAATATAGTCTATTATCTCGTCTGTAATTTCTTCACCCGGCGCAAGTATAGGAATTCCTGGTGGATATGCCATTACGAACTCCCCTGATATATGTCCTGCTGCCTCACGGATTGGAACTTTAATCTTATCGGCATAGAAGGCTTCCTGTGGTGAAGCAAGTACCCTTGGAAGCAGCATTTGTCTGTCTACTTCAAAGCGTTTTTCTTCTTTTGAATACAGACGGCTGATTTCAGCCAATGCTCCGACAAGTCTTTCTATATCCTGTATTCTGTCACCAATTGATATGTACGCCATTATATTTCCAATGTCGCCGAATTCTATCTGGATATCATACTCATCTCTTAAGATATCATACACCTCAATTCCATCAAGTCCGATATCCCTTGTATAAACACAAAGCTTGGTAACATCATAATCATAGACTGTTCCACCATTAATCAATTCTTTTCCGTATGCATAATAACCGCCTACCATATTAATCTCATCTCTTGCATACTGTGCCCACTCGCTCACCTTTGCAAATGACTGTCTGCCGCGCAGGGCAAGATTTCTTCTTGATATATCAAGGCTTGTCATAAGAAGATATGACGCGCTCGTTGTCTGCGTAATATTAATAATTGTCTGTACATAATCAGCATTCATACCATTATTGGTAAGAAGGATTGAACTCTGCGTAAGCGAACCGCCTGACTTATGCATTGATATTGCTGCAAGGTCTGCTCCTGCTTTCATTGAATTCATAGGAAGGTTGTCACCAAAATACAGATGCGTTCCATGTGCCTCATCGGCAAGCACCTTAAGTCCATATGAATGTGCTATATCACATATTCCTTTAATGTCTGAACAGATTCCATAATATGTAGGATTGTTCACCAAAACCGCCACCGCATTCGGATGCTCCTGTATTGTCTTTTCAACCTGCTGCACAGTTACTCCAAGCACTATTCCAAGCTTTGCATTAATTTCTGTATTAAGATAAACAGGAATCGCACCACACAAAACAAGTGCATTCAAAACACTCCTGTGAACGTTACGTGGCAGTATGATCTCATCTCCACGTTTGCA
>OLOQ01003955.1_pt1 | contig 10397 bp, 7 predicted proteins | sample 1673101 | NCBI WGS metagenome assembly OLOQ01 (sample SAMEA3136754, study PRJEB25190) | human gut metagenome | biome: human gut; feature: human-associated habitat; material: faeces | place: Austria | collected 2013 | reverse complement strand
CCGGATATGACTTTGTCCGCATGGTAATTGAGACTGCTTTGGGACAGGAACCGGAACTGACACCGGCACATGAGCCGATGTGTGCAGGAATCCGCTTTGTGTTTACAAAGAAGGATCTGGATGTTTTGGAAGAGATTAAGAGCAAAAGTCCGGAACTGCTTCAGATGGTAAGTGAAATGGAACCGGTAGGGGAACATCAGGTAGTAGACAGTGGAAGCCGTTTTGGTTATTACATTCTGGCTGGAAAAAATCAGGCAGAGATTAAGGATTGGTTGGAACGATGAGTAAAGTAGAAGGAAAGAAAAAGTGGATACTGCTGATTTTACTGCAGCTGGTAATTATGATATACACATTATCCGGTGTGGCAGCGAAGTTTGCAGCAGGATATGAGTTTTTATCCATGGGATTTATTCTGTGTTACGGAGTGGAAATCTGCATCCTTGGATTGTATGCCATTTTCTGGCAGCAGATTATCAAAAGGGTTGATTTGTCGGTAGCATATGCAAACCGGAGCATTGCGATTTTGTGGTCTATGATCTGGGCAGCACTGATTTTTGGAGAACATATTTCGGTACAGAATATTATTGGTGTCCTTCTGGTAATTGCCGGCACCATGATTGTGAATAAGGAGGGATAGAAGGATGATATACTGGCTTTTTCTTGTAGCGTCTGTTATTGTTGCCTCTTTTTCTCAGGTCTTATTAAAGAAAAGTGCAGCAAAGAAGTACGATAACGTGATTAAGGAATATCTGAATCCTTATGTAATTATCGGATACATGATGATGGTTGGAACAACGGTACTGACGATTTTAGCTTATCATGGCATTGAGTATAAGAATGGCCCGGTCATTGAATCATTGGGTTATATTCTGATTATGATTTTAAGCTTTTTCTTTTTTAAAGAGCCGATTACAAAGCGTAAAGTATTTGGAAATGCACTGATACTGCTTGGTATTATCGTGTTTTACCTATAGGAGGGTATGAAAATGGATATATCAGTTGTAGTTCCGGTCTATGGATGCCGGGCAGCACTGCATGAATTGCATAGACGTCTGGTGGAATCGGTAAGTACCATCACTGATGATTTTGAAATTATTCTGGTAAATGATGCCTGCCCGCAGAATTCGTGGGAAGTAATCGAAGAAATCTGTAAGGAGGACAGCCGTGTAAAGGGGATTGAATTATCCCGGAATTTCGGACAGATTATGGCAATAACTGCAGGACTGGATGCCTCAAAAGGAGACTGGGTAGTGGTGATGGACTGTGATTTACAGGACAGACCGGAAGAAATCCCGAATCTTTATCGCAAGGCTCAGGAAGGTTATGATGTGGTCTTTGCCAGAAGAGTACATAGAAAAGATTCTTTCTTAAAGGTATTAGTATCTAAAATATTCTATAAGATTTATTCCTTTGCATCGGATGGACACTATGACCCGGCAATCTGTAATTTCAGCATCAGCAAACGGGTGGTAATCGATAATTACTGCAAGATGCGGGAAATGCACCGTGCCTTTGTAATTTATGTGAAATGGCTTGGCTTTAAGCAGACAGCAATTGATGTGGAACACGATTCCCGTTTTGAGGGAAAATCCTCTTATAACATGAAGAAGCGTTTTAAGATGGCGGGAGAGATTTTAACCTCCCAGTCGGATAAACTTTTGAAATTCACCATGGGCTTTGGATTTCTGATGTCCATCATTTCAGCACTGGTGATTATCGGACTGATTATCTATTATTTTACCGGTCATGTGGCAGCAGGCTGGACCAGTATCGTAGCAACTAACTGTCTCATCGGAGGAATTATTATTATGGTAGTCGGTCTTGTAGGCATTTATGTAGGAAATATCTTTATGCAGTCAAAACAAAGACCCCTTTATGTGGTACGCCAGATGCTGAATGAGGAGAAGGAAGATGCAGATTCAAGTCGATAGGAAGAAATGGTTAAAAAATGCAGCAGTATTGCTTGCAGAACTGGTTCTGATTCTTACAGGGCTGGTTCTGGTGGGAACGGTTGAAACAAGAGGTTTCGACAATCTAAAGGTATATACCACTATTTTTCCACGGTATCAGGATATGGATGAAGTGTTAGCCGGGGCTAACGACCTGATTCCATCGGAGGATGGAAATGGTTATGTGACCGGAGAAGATACTTATTTTGTGATTCCGGTGGATTCGGATAAGTTAATTGATCTTGAGATGAGTCGTATTGAGGGCGAGGGAATCTTAGGAGAGATTTGGCAGTCGGAAAATGAGACTTTTACAGAAGAATCATCTCCATATACCTTTGAACTTGGTCATAATCCGGTTCAGGTAAAGAAGTCTACAAAATATATAAAGGTTAAGATTTCTTCCCAGCCTGGTTCACATTATAATCTTACAAATGTAAGCTATCGCAATCCTTTCAGTGTGTTTGCAAGAATGCATAAGAAGGAGATTGCAAAAGCGGGAGCAGCACTGTGGCTTCTTTGTATTTTACTGCATGGAATGGAGTTGATTCCGGCAGAGTATAAAAAGCTTCGCAAGTGGCTGACAGTTTTTGTCTTTCTTGGATTTGTAGGAATTACAGCACTGTATGTATTCTACGATTTTATCTTTGGAGAGCGGCTTTTTATCTATATGGATATGGGCGCAGATACGATGCAGCAGTATTATCCGTATTATCTAAACTGTGTGCGAAGAATTACGGAAGGAACATTTTCCATTTGGAATTGGGATTATGGACTGGGAACCAGTTTTATCAATAATATTTCACAGACTCTGGATCCCTTTGGTCTGTTTGTGATATTAGGCGGCTCGGTATCGGAAAAGTAAGGCGGCTTTTGGTAATTGCGCAGATTTTAAAAATTATTATTTCAGCATTGCTGTGCCGCTATTTCTTAAAGCTGTTTCCGGTAAGTGAGAAAGCTGCTTGTATCGGCGGGTATCTCTATGCTTTTAACGGATATTTGATGCTCTGGGGACAGCATTACCTTTTGGGAACCATCTGTATCTATCTTCTTTTGATATTGATTTTTTTAGAGAAGCTGATTCAGGAATTTAAGATAAGATATGTGGCAGGGCTTGGAATTTCCGTTGCAGCATCGATTATCTACAGTTATTACAATACGTATATGGCACTGGTATTTGCGGCAATCTATTGTATACTGCGGCTCTTGAATCCAAATCTTGGAATGAATGTGAAGGAGTGCATCAAAAGAGGCTGCTGCATATTAGGAAGTGTTATATGTGGTGTGCTGACCGGTGCAGTGACGCTGCTTCCGGCGGCATCCTATCTGACCTCCAGTTCTTCCAGACTGGTTTCGGAGGCATCGGCACTGGCAAAATTCTTTGGCGGTCTGTTTTCGTCCTATACCATGGCACAGAATGCAGAGACAGCAGGCAGACTGATTTCGAATAACTTATATTATATCAACGATTATAGCTGCATTGATGGCTGGACTAATTATTATGAGATGCCAAATGTGTGCTTTACGATATTTATCTATTTCTTTTTGGGACAGCTTCTTGTACAGAGCATAAAGCGATGTAAGGATGTAAAGAAAATATGGTATGGCGTGTTGATAGCTCTAGTTGGAATTTTATTAATCTTTAATCCGGGTGTTGCTATTGCATTCAATGGATTTGCTTATGCACAGCCGAGATATACCTTTGTGCTTATGCCGATGGCAGCTTTACTGGTTGCTGTGGAGTGGGACAGACTTATGATAAAAAAAGAGTTCAGCTTTATCGGGCTGCTGCTTGGATTGGTAACCAGCATGTATGTAGTGATTGAAGCATATAACCGGGCATCGGATGAAGTGAAGAAATATGATGCAGTAATTCTTACCTTATTTGTTGCTTTTGCAATTATTTTACTTGCGGTGGGACTTTGGAAGAATCGTCAGGTTCAAAAGGTTGCAGGGAGTCTGTTTTTGGTATGTATTCTGTTATCCACCTGTCTGGAAAGCTATATGACCAATAATAACCGTTGGACAGCATATACCTGGACAGAAGCAATGGGATATGATGGTCATACCATGACAAATGATACGATAGATGCCCTGCAATATTTAAAAGAGCAGGATAAAGGCTTCTTCCGTGTGGATAAAGGATATGCAGCGGTATCTAACTATGGAGATTCCCAGGTCATGGGTTATTCTTCTGTAACAGATTATAACAGTACCATTAACCGGCATCTTGCAGATTTTTATAATATGTTATATACCAAAGTAAAGGTCTCCGATGCCCAGAGGATTTTTGAATACTCGGATGAATCGGAAGTCTATCCAATGAGCCTTATTAACTTAAAATATATTTTATCCATGGGAGAATTGGATTATTCCTGGTGTGAATATGTTGGTAGAACAGGCAGCGTTTATATTTACAGAAATAAGTATGCTGATTCTGCTGCGTCCTTCTATACCAATACGATTTCTAAGAGCGAATGCGAATCTATGGATGAGACAGGACGGAGGCTGCTTTTAAAGGATACTTTAATCGTACCGGATGGAGAGGATGTGCTGCATGATACCGAAACCGGAGAAGTGACACTGGGTTCATTTGTAGCAGATGGAAAATATTTTACCGGAACTATTTCGAATGAAAAGGAAGGCTTTCTGCTTCTTACAATTCCGGACCAGGATGGATGGGAAGTTTATGTTGACGGTAAGAAAACAGAGACTATCAATGGAGATTATGGTTTTCTGGCAGTGAAGATTGCGGCGGGAAATCATGAAGTGAAGGCAGTCTATCATATCCCTTATATGAAACAGGGGGCAGTAGTAAGTATTCTTGGAGCATTATTGCTGACAGGTTATTGTCTGTGGCTGTATCACAGGGATAGAAAGAGAAAACAGGGGTAAGGAAAATGAAGGAAAAGTTAAAGAAGATACCCCCGAAATATATCGTGGCGGGAGTAGTTCTTATTGTCATGCTGTTGTTGCTGGTAAAGCATCGGAGCATATTCTATAACTCTAATCAGGATAATTATAATGATATGAGTGGGGAAGAGGAAAATATTGCTGCTGAAGATGCAGTGGTGTCACAGTATTTCACAATTTCCGGTAATATGCAGAATATCGCGTTGCTTATGACGAATGATTCCGGAGAGGACGTTACGATTCAGGCAATGCTTAGGGATGCAGAGACGGATGAGGTATTAAGTGCAGTAAAATGTAATGTGCCAAAGTCTACCGGAACAGAAGAAGTGGTAAGCATGGAACTGACCTTAGATGGGGTAGAGGGAACACGAAGTGTATATCTGACGTTAGAAGAGGAGACCAGGGCATCGGAGGTATATTATTGTGCCTTGACCGGAGATTATGAGCAGACGCTTCTTGTTAATGAAGAGGCAACGGCTGCAAGACTTCGTATGTCTGTAGTCTATGGACTCAATAAGACATTTTTCATTCTGTTTGCACTGGGAATGGCAGTGGTAATCGGAATCTTTGTAATGCCGGTAAAATGGGCAAAGCCGGAAAATATGGTACTGATACTGGTTTTTGTGATGGGACTTAGCATGGCAGTAATCAATCCGGCATTTCAGGAATGTGACGGACCTTCCCATTTCTACCGGAGCATGGACGTGTCCTATGGAAATATACTTGGTTCCTTTGCTAATCTCACGCATGAGGATGGTGTGATTTATGTGCCGGAAAATGTGCAGGAAATTGCTTATCGGCAGTTGACGCCAAATGGCAGTGAAGGAACTGCCTATATGGAATATTTAAAGAGCCATAAGTTTTCTAAAAATAAGATAAAGATGACTTATTATGACAGTGTGACTTCCGTAGTATACTGGCCACAGGGGCTTGGAATCTTCCTTGGAAGGACGTTCAATTTCAGTATTTATGGTGTAATATTGATGGGACGTATCTTCAATTTGCTGGCATATGTGGGACTGGCATATGCAGCGGTGCGGTTTATGCCGTTTTATAAGAATCTTATGGCAATGTTTGCAGTGATGCCTTTAAGCATTTATCAGGCATCCTCTCTTTCCCAGGATGCAGTATTAAATGGTGTGGGCTTCTTATTTGTAGCACTGTGCTGTTACTATGCTTTTGATGAAAAAGTGAAGCTGAACTGGAAGAAAACACTGGTGCTTGGACTTTTATTATTGATGATGTTCTTAAGTAAATATGTCTATGCGTGTCTTGGCCTTTTGGTATTTATGATACCGAAAGATAAGTTTAACAGCAGAAAAGATTACTGGAAATCCTTTATAATCGCATTACTTCCGTTCGTCATCTTAGGTGGCTATGTTATGCTGCGGGTATCCTCCGGAATCAGCGGCTTGCAGGCAGGTGCCGGCGGCGGTGCAGACACCATGACACAGATGCAGTATTTAAAGATGTATCCGGCTGCGGCAGTAAAGGTTATCATTTCTACCTTGTTGGTAAATATCAATGCATATCTGATGCAGTTAAATATTTTAGGCAGTATGAATTATCCACTGACACTGTTTTTGGTATTTGGGCCATGCTTCCTTTTGGGTGTTGGTCTATTAGACGGTCAGGAAGTAAGAGGACGGATTAAGATACGACACCGGATTATTATGCTGCTTGCTTTTATAATCACTTTTGCAGCAATTATGATGGGACTTTATATCGGGGATGGCATTGCCAATCCGGTAGGTTCTTCTGTCATCAATGGTATTCAGGGAAGATATTTTATTCTGATGCTGATATTACCGTTTCTGGCGCTGGGAAGTGACCGGGTGAAACAGGATATCAGACATTTTACGGTAAAATGTTCTGGAATCATGGGCATCATGCTTTTATATGCAGTATTTATGCTGGTGAACACCTGTTACTAAAGGAAGTTAGAATAGAGAAAAGCTAGAATAAGGAAAAGTTGGAACAAAGAAAAACACAGGAAGACTTAAGGAAAAGGGAGATAACATACGATGGGATGGAACTTTGGAACTACAATTTTTTATGGAATAGCAGTGCTGGCACTTTTAAGTGGTGCATTCTTTAGCTATAAGTCAGAGCGGAAGCAGGCAGGAATGACATGGATGGTATTGCTGTTGATTCTGATGAACTGCTATCACACTTTCTGGGCAGCAATACTGAATGTGATTCATATTCCGGTCAATATTATTTCAATGGGAATCATTGATTTGCTTACCGGCGGATTGCTCTGGTTCTTTATCGTAAAGAAAAAGAAATGGCAGAGGTATGAATTTGCCATAGCAGATGTAGCATTTCTTGTAACCGCACTGGCAATTATTGCAGTATTTGCAAAGGTAAGATATGGCGGAATGGCATTAAATATCAATTTCCTGACCATTGACCCGGCAAACCATTTCCGGGCAGCGATGGATTTAGTAGATACCGGAACCGTAACCAGTATGTTTTATGAGACGGTGTTAAATGGATTGCTTTTTGAATTCTTAGCTCCATTTGCACCGGTGGATTATTACTATCGATTCTTCGTCTTAAGTGAACTGATTCAGCTATTGATGTCGGCATTTATCTTCTATGGAATTGCAAGAAGGTTAAGCAAAGACCGGTTTGGCAGAGTGGCAGCTTATGCCCTGTCCTTTATCTATATGATAGGCTATCCGATGTGTTCTATGCTCTATGGCTTTGTTTACCTTGGCATGGGCGTAACGGTTATCGGAATGATTATTATTTTGACAGACGTTTATTTAAAGGATGATATGCCAAAATGGCAGAATATTGTATGTCTGATGTTAGGTTGTCTGGCTATCTTTGAATGCTATGTGATGTTTATGCCGGTTACCTTCTTTGCTTTGATTACCTGCATTTTTGTAAAACAGTTTAAAGTAAAGAAACTGGTATCCAAAGATACCGTGGCAATCTGTCTGACGGTATTCCTGTTCCCATGCATCGTAGGCTTTTATTATACATATGCAGGTATCTTTACCAATGGCGTGACGGTATCTTCTGCACTGGTAAATGAGGGAGCCTGCTACCGGGATTTGTTTTCAAACTTTGTACTGTTTATTCCATTGATGCTCTTTGGATTCTATGGGATGTGTAGGAAGAAGGAGAATAATCTGGTATTGTTTTTAGCACCGTATACGCTTCTGTTTGCTTTATATCTTTTCTTGAAGACAGTAAATGGACAAGCATCTACTTATTATTTTTACAAGATTCATTTCCTGTTGTGGTTGATTGCGTTGGTATTGGTCTATTATGCAGTTGTTTATGCAGAAAAGCAGACAAAGGTATTGATAACCGGAAGCTTTGTGATGTGGGCATTTTTAACAGGAATGTACCTTGGCAAGATAGAGGAGAAAATTGCAGTCCATAATGATTTGATGATTTCTACTTATAAGGCAGAGGATTTTAATGATATTTTGCGTTATAATTATGTATCATTTGGCATGCCGGGTTATTCTAAGGAAAAGGAAGAACTTTATCACTGGGTATATAATGAATTAATCAGCAAGGGTGAAGAAATTGTGCCGATGGCAGGATACTGGGAAGATGATTTATGGTATCAGGCAATTTCAGACCAGCGGTATTATGGCTGGGGACAAAGTGACCCGGATCATACGGATTATTTCAATCACCTGAATGCGTCTGATGCCAGCTATATTCTGGTATTAAAGGACAGCCAGATTTATGCGGATGAACAGGCTTATTTTGATTCATTAGAGAGAATATATGATACCGGGATAGGTTTTGTGGCAAGAAAGGAATTGTATGAGTAAAAAAGTAAATGTATTATTGTCTGCTTATAACGGAGAAAAGTATATTAAGGCGCAGATTGACAGCATTTTAAATCAGTCTTATCCCAATGTGGAGCTTTATGTCAGGGATGACGGTTCGAAGGATGGAACCCTTGCAATTGTAAGGGAATATGAAGAAAAGGGACTGCTTCATTTAGAGGCAGGAGAGAATGTCGGCTTTGTAAAGAGTTTTGAATGGCTCATTGCAAATGGCGGCGAAGCAGATTATTATGCTTTCAGTGACCAGGATGATGTCTGGTTTGAAGACAAGATTAAGATGGCAGTGGAAAAATTAGAACATGCAAGGGAAGATGTGCCGGTATTGTATTTCTCCAATTATGATTTCTATGACGGAGATTTAAATTTCATGGCGCACCGGGATGGCAGGACGCCGAATATTTCTTTTGTGAATTCATTGGTGGATTGTGTGTCTCTTGGCTTTAACAGTGTATTTAACCGCAAAGCAAAGGACATGGTGACAGAGCAGATGCCGGAAAAATCTACCGGACATGACTGGTGGATGTATATGGTCTGTGCCGGAATGGGAGAAGTAATCTATGATGAGCGTCCGACGGTAAAATACCGCAGACACAATAATAATGTCAGTGATGGTGGGTACAGCTTTATTAAGTTTCAGATCTGGCGTTTTAAACGTTTTTTCTTGAATCACTATTTCCATCATATTCATGAGCAGATTAAGGAATACAGTGAACTTTACAATGAAAAACTGACCCCGGAAAATCAGAAGGCACTGGCACTTTTTACCAGGGATGGTTTTCATCCGCTGATTGCACTGCGCAAGGTTTTTTATCCGAAGAAGTTAAGACAGAAAGTCGTAGACGAGATATTTGTGCGTCTGGTATTCCTCATCGGCAGACTGTAAGTTGCAAATTTTAAGAAAACATAGTAAACTGTATAAGTTAACAAGAAGGAGCAACGATGAAATTTACTGTTTTAATCGTAACCTATCATCCGGACTGGAAGAAATTATTAGTTACACTGGATTCTGTCATGGCACAGACCTTTAAGGATTATGAAATCGTAGTCTCAGATGATGGTTCAGAAGAAAACTGTTTTGATAAGATAGAAGCATATTTTGCGGCACACCAGTTTGCAAATTATACCCTTATTCCTCATGAGAAGAATCAGGGAACGGTAAAGAACCTCATAGATGGTCTGGCAAAGGCAAAGGGTAAATATGTCCGGGATTTTGGACCGGGGGATGCATTCTATAATGAACATACCCTGCAGCGGGTGTATGATTTTATGGAAGAGAATCAGTATGAGTCCTGCTTTGGACTGATGCGGGGTTATTGCCGCAGGGAAGATGGCGGTGTAGATTATGTGGAATTTCCGCATCCCTTTGATTTATCTCCATATAAGAACTGGAATGAGGATAAGATTGTAAAGAATCTGGTGCTGTATCGGGACAATGCTTCCGGTGCATGTACCTGTTATACCGTAGACTATTATATGACTTATCTTAAGAAGATAGAGGGAACGGTCATTTATGCAGAAGATATTTTTCAGATGATGGCAGGCTTAGATGGCAGACCGATGCATTTCTTCCCGGATTATCTGGTATGGTATGAAGCCGATACCGGAGTATCCACTAAGAAGAAAAGCAGCTTCTCAGAGCTTCTTGCACAGGATGTAGACCGTTTCTATGCCATGATTCAGGAGCAGTACAGCGATAATCCATATGTGAAGAAGCAGA
>OLOQ01003947.1_pt1 | contig 10414 bp, 8 predicted proteins | sample 1673101 | NCBI WGS metagenome assembly OLOQ01 (sample SAMEA3136754, study PRJEB25190) | human gut metagenome | biome: human gut; feature: human-associated habitat; material: faeces | place: Austria | collected 2013 | reverse complement strand
TGCAAGCATTTTACACCTGTTTTATGAAATTTTGCTTGGCTCTGAACAGTTACAAAATAATTATAAATTTAGTCAGTGAACATTTTAGATCCCATCCACTGTACCATATGATCTACCATTCTGGTATCAGGATCGATCAGGACACAGGCGTTCTGCTGCTTATAGGAGATCATGATCGCATAAGTCTTTTCTGAGGAGCGACCGGAGGAAAAATCATAAGTCTTTTCCGGCCGGTAAGAATCCATACGGTGTGAATCTTTTGGAGCAATGATCTCGGCAGTCTGGATATCTAAAGTCATCTTTGGCTTTCTTCTTGATTTATTGTAGATTGCATCGATCTGAAGGTCATGATTTAAAATGGTATATTCATATTCTACACTTAACTGCGGAGAAATGAAATAGTAAGCGATCAATGCGATCAATGCACCTGCAATGAAAGAGAAAACTCCAAAGAACATTGTCCCCAAAACTGCAATCAGAACTGCAAGGAGAAAAGCACCACCAAGCAGGATATAATAAAGCGGTTTCGTTCTGCAGGATACAAGCTGTTCGTATAAAGCGTCATTCATATTTATGATTTCCTTTCTGAATGGAGATAATTCATTACCATAGTTGCAATTTTGAACGTCATGGCATCTTCAAAGCACCTCAGATCAAGACCGGTCCGCTTCTGAATCTGCTCCAGACGATAGATCAGGGTATTCCGGTGCATATGAAGCTGACGGGCAGTTTCTGCAATATTCAGATTGTTCTGAAGAAAGCGGTTTACCGCAAGCGTAGTCTCTTCGTCAAAGCCATCGGGAACTTCCTCACCAAAAATCTCCGAAAGAAAGCTTTCGCATAAAGATACCGGAAGTTGATAGATCAGGCGTCCGATTCCAAGCTCATTATACGGAAATACGATCTGTTCAGAGTAAAAAAGCTCACCGACCTTCAACGCTAAAGTACTTTCACGGAAAGCACCGGGCAGTTCGGCAAGATTTTCAATCACGCTACTGTAGGCAATCTGAACGTGGGCGAGAGCCTCGGTATTGAGCGTATCTACGATGATATGGGCGGTTTTTCGGATCTCATCTTCGGAAGAGGCTGACCTGACCGGGTGAAGGATAGAAAGTATATCCTTGCTGACCGGAACAAGATAGGTTTTTGCTCTGCGGGGAAAAAGATTTCTCAGGATCTCAATGATCGTATCAGTGAGTTCTTTTGTCTTCAGCAGATAGATCACCCGCTTTTCTTCAACCGGGATATGAAGACGTCCGGCACGCTCGTAAATATCATAAGCCGGAATACCGTTCTTCATCAGGCTCAGAAGAAAATCATTTTTATTATATTTTTCACGATAAGCAGTACAAAGACAGCGGATCTGCTCCAGGGCAGTAGCAGTCTCTTCAGGGGTATCAGCGGTGATCTGCATTGTCAGTCCGGTGAGACGCTTTAATTCGCTGAGTGCTTTTGTAAGTTCCGGGGTCTGTTCCATGAATTTTCTCCAAAATAAATTAAATGATGTCGGGGGTAAATAGCCCAGTGTAAAAAATCTGTGCTGTGCAGATCTTTTTACAGAATAATAAAAAGGGTTGCACTTAATAAGTACAACCCCCTCATTTTATACTATTAGTTTGTAATAGTCAACTCAGTCTCTTTGTCGAATACGTGGATCTTCTCCATATCAAGAGCGAATACAGCTTTATCACCTGTTCTGAGTGTTGTACGTGGGTTAACACGTGCTGTCATCTGAGTTCCCTCGATATCGAAGTACAGGAATACTTCAGCTCCAAGAAGCTCGTATACTTTGATCGTAGATTCGATCACGCTGTCAGCAGAGTTGTTGATGAATGCCTGAGAATCATGAACATCTTCAGGACGGATTCCAAGAACAACTGTCTTTCCATCATAACCGCCTTCGATCAGTGCTTTCTTTTTGGAAGCAGGAACTTTCAGTACATGCTTTCCAACTGTAAGAGTAACATCCTCTCCATTTACTGCACACTTGGCATCCATGAAGTTCATCTGCGGAGATCCGATGAATCCGGCAACGAACAGGTTGCAAGGTGTATTGTAAAGTGCCTGAGGTGTATCTACCTGCTGAACAACTCCGTCTTTCATAACAACGATTCTTGTTCCGAGTGTCATAGCCTCTGTCTGGTCATGAGTAACGTAGATGATCGTTGCACCAAGATTCTCATGAAGCTTGGAAATCTCGATACGCATCTGAACTCTCAGCTTTGCATCCAGGTTGGAAAGAGGCTCGTCCATAAGGAATACCTTAGGATTACGAACGATAGCACGACCCATGGCAACACGCTGTCTCTGTCCACCGGAAAGAGCCTTCGGCTTACGGTCAAGAAGTTTCTCAAGGTCGAGGATTCTTGCTGCTTCTCTGACCTTTTTGTCGATCTCAGCCTTCGGAACTTTACGAAGTTTCAGTCCGAATGCCATATTATCATATACTGTCATGTGAGGATACAGAGCGTAGTTCTGGAATACCATTGCGATATCACGGTCTTTTGCCTCAACATTGTTCATTACTTTTCCGTCGATCTTGAATGTTCCGTCTGAGATATCTTCCAGTCCGGCGATCATACGAAGAGTTGTAGATTTACCACATCCTGAAGGTCCTACAAAGATGATAAACTCTTTGTCTGCGATCTCAAGGTTGAAATCTTTTACTGCGTGGAATCCGTTAGGATAAATTTTCTGGATACCCTTAAGGGATAAACTTGCCATTTTGAGTGCCTCCTTAAATCAATGAAATACTAAATAACTCATAGAGTCAGTATAAACCTGATTTATTTTCAGGGCAATGTAACGAGTAACTAAAAAAGGAAAGTAAAATTGTACAATTCAACCATACAAGAGTTGAAAAAAAGAAAGAACCGTTATATAATCATACCGATGAAGAAGGGGAGCTGGCTGAAGCCGGCTGAGAGGAGACTGACTGGTTTCGACCCGCAACCTGATTTGGATAATGCCAACGTAGGGAAATAGCGAAAAAGCAGCAGAGATTCCCCTATGGGAGTCTCTTTTTTCTATCTTTTGCCCCCGACATCATTTCATACAAGTAGGAGGAACTGATAAAATGCAGAAGAACAGGACAACGCATAGTACAACGGCAAAACTGGCGGTTGCAGGTCTGCTGACAGCGGCAGCCGTTGCGGGCAGTCTGCTCAGCGTGCCGGTAGCAGGAAGTAAGTGTGCACCGGTACAGCATATGGTAAATGTATTTGCCGCAGTAATACTTGGACCATGGTGGGGAGTGGGGATCGCATTTTGTGCGAGCTTTCTGAGAAATCTCATGGGAATTGGAAGCCTGCTTGCTTTTCCGGGCAGTATGGTAGGGGCATTGTGCTGTGGAATCGTTTATCATTTTACAAAACGGCTGGATGTAACATGTATCGCAGAAGCACTTGGGACAGGAGTACTGGGAGGACTTGCAGCTTATCCGGTGGCAAAGCTTCTAATGGGGCTTGAGCCGGGAGGCTTTACGGTTTATATGATTCCATTTTTTATTTCCACGCTTGCAGGAAGTATTTTAGCGTATATCGTCCTTCGGGTTCTTGAAAAAAGCCATGTCCTGGAGCAGATGAGGGAGAATTAATAAATGGAAAAGAATGTAAAAGTACACTGCCTTACCAATCCGGTTACGATGCAAAGTGTGGCGAATGTACTTCTGGCTGCAGGCGGAAGTGCAGTCATGGCACAGGATGAACAGGAAGTGGAAGAGATCACGGCGATCTGTCAGGCCACTTTACTGAATACCGGTGTGCCGGACGAAAGAAAGATCAGATCCTGTATTCTTGCCGGAAAATGTGCGAACAGACTGGGGCATCCGGTAGTGCTGGATCCGGTCGGTGCAGGGGCCAGCAAATTCCGGAGAAAGAAGATCGGACAGCTTCTGCAATCGGTCGTTCCTTCTATTATAAGATGCAATCAGGAAGAAGCGTCTGCATTATTGCGTGCAGAGGATGAAAAGGAATTTCTGGTTTTAGGAACTGAAAGGCAGAAAATAGAAGGAACGGCAGAAAGCTGTCAGCAGGATGGTGATGCAGTATTTTCAGGAATTCAGAGTGGTGGAGTAGAAAGCTCACTGGAACTGGAGCTGGAAAAAGCCCGGAGGCTGGCAGTCAGACTGGCAAAAAAATATCGTTGTACGGTTTGTATGACCGGGGAGCAGGATGTGATCTCTGATGGAGAACGAGTGAAAGTTATCTCAGGAGGGGATGGACGAATCTGCAGAATTACCGGAAGCGGCTGTATGCTTTCCGCATTATGTGCATTAAAATGCGGAGACGGAACAGACTCTTTTGAGGCCGCGGCTGAAGCGGCTGAAACATGGCGGCACTGTGCGGAAAGAGCCGGGGAGACTGTGGATGAAAAAGAGGAAGGAATAGGAAGTTTTCAGATAAGGCTGCTGGATGCTTTGTCATTGAAGATGGAAATGGAGCGAGGCAGGAGAATGGAGGTGCAGAGCAGGATGAAACAGAACAAAAAAAGATATATTTCACCGGAGCAGCTCAGGCTTTATGCGGTGACAGACAGAAAATGGCTCGCGGAAGGCGAGACACTGGAGACAGTAGTGGAGACACTGGTGCGTTCAGGCGTGACGTGTGTACAGCTCCGGGAGAAACACGCTTCGGATGAAGAAATTATTTCAGAAGGAAAGAAATTAAATGAGATCTGTAGAAAGCACCATGTGCCATTGATTGTAAATGACCGGCCGGATCTTGCCAAAAAGATCGGTGCAGCCGGAGTTCATGTGGGGCTGTCTGATATGGGAATTGAAAAGGCGAGAGAACTGCTGGGAGAAGATTTTATTATCGGGGGCAGTGCCCATAATGTAAAAGAAGCTCTGCAGGCACAAAAGGCAGGTGCAGACTACATTGGATGCGGTGCAGTCTTTGGAAGTCAGACCAAGTCAGATGTGACGACTCTTGCGAAAGAGGAACTGTGTGCAATCTGCGAGGCAGTGGAGATCCCGGTTGTAGCCATCGGCGGAATCACCGCAGAAAATATAAAAGAACTGACTGGAACAGGCATTGACGGAGTAGCTGTAGTGAGCGGATTATTTGCAGCAAAAGACAAGCCGGAGATGGTGCGACGTTTTTTGAAAGCATTTGAAATGAAAAAGGTGCTTACCATCGCAGGAAGTGACTGCAGTGGAGGAGCAGGAATCCAGGCAGATCTTAAGACAATGGCAGCCAATGGTGTGTATGGAATGAGTGCTGTCATGGCATTGACGGCACAGAATACCACCGGAGTACAGGGAATCATGGAAGTGACACCGGAGTTTGCCGGGCAGCAGATAGACAGTATTTTTACAGATATTCGCCCGGATGCTGTGAAGATCGGAATGCTTTCTTCCGGGGAAATCATTCATGTTGTGGCAGAAAAGCTGAAAGAATATCAGGCAGAGCATATCGTTCTTGATCCGGTGATGGTATCAACCAGTGGTCATCGGCTGATACAGAAAGATGCGGAGCAATCTCTGAAGAAAGAGCTTTTTCCGCTGGCGGAGCTGATCACACCGAATATCCCGGAGGCAGAGGTGCTTAGCGGAAGGAAGATTAAAAATGCACAGGATATGGAGTCAGCAGCGGAAAAGATTGTAGAGGAGTATGGCTGTGCAGTTTTATTGAAAGGTGGTCATCGGATCAACGATGCAAATGATTTCCTCTGTACGGGGGAGAAAAAAGTCTGGATCTGTGGTGAGCGGGTGGAAAATCCCAATACCCACGGAACCGGTTGTACTCTTTCCAGTGCGATCGCCTCGAATCTTGCAAAAGGTGCAGGAATGGAAGAGGCGGTGCAGAAGGCAAAAGAATATCTGACGGAGGCATTAAAAGAACAACTGGATTTAGGAGCAGGTTCGGGACCGATGGATCATACACTGGGAAAAATAATTTTTGAATAAGTAGTTCTAAAGAAAAAATCAGAGACAAATAAGCAGAAAAGGAGAGGAAAAATGGCAGAATATACGACGCAGATGGATGCGGCAAGGAAGGGAATCATCACAGAGCAGATGAAGATCGTGGCAGAAAAGGAATTTATGCCGGTAGAAAAATTAAGAGAACTGGTGGCTGAGGGAAAAGTAGCAATCTGTGCGAACAAATTACATAAGTCATTGGATCCGGAAGGGGTAGGAAGTATGCTCCGTACCAAGATCAATGTCAATCTTGGAGTATCAAGAGACTGTAAAGATTATGATATAGAGATGCAGAAGGTCATGAGTGCGGTCAATCTCGGGGCTGAGGCGATCATGGATCTTTCCAGCCACGGGAATACGCAGCCGTTCCGTCAGAAGCTGACAAGCGAGTGTCCGGCAATGATTGGAACCGTTCCGGTTTATGACAGTGTGATTCATTATCAGAGAGATCTGTCAGAGCTGACGGCAAAAGATTTTGTGGATGTTGTACGTCTGCACGCACAGGACGGAGTAGATTTTGTGACGCTGCACTGCGGAATTACAAGAAAGACGATCGATCAGATCAAGAAGCATAAAAGAAAGATGAATATCGTCAGTCGTGGCGGAAGTCTTGTCTTTGCGTGGATGAGCATGACAGGAGAAGAAAATCCATTTTATGAATATTATGATGAAATCCTTGATATTTGTGAAGAATATGATGTGACAATCTCACTGGGAGATGCGTGCAGACCGGGATGCCTGGCAGATGCGACCGATGTATGTCAGATTGAGGAGCTTGTCCGCCTGGGTGAGCTGACAAAGCGTGCCTGGGATCATAATGTGCAGGTTATGGTAGAAGGACCGGGACATGTGCCGTTGGATCAGGTAGCAGCCAATATGAAAGTTCAGCAGACGATCTGTATGGGAGCACCGTTCTACGTACTTGGACCATTGGTTACGGATATTGCACCGGGGTACGATCACATTACGGCAGCAATCGGTGGTGCTGTGGCAGCAATGAACGGAGCAGCATTCCTTTGTTACGTTACACCGGCAGAGCATCTTGCCCTTCCAAATGTTGAGGATGTAAAGCAGGGAATTATTGCATCAAAGATTGCAGCTCATGCAGCAGATATAGCCAAGGGAATCCCACATGCAAGAGATATTGATGATAAGATGGCCGATGCACGCCGGGTACTGGATTGGGATGCACAGTTTGAATGTGCATTAGATCCGGAAACTGCAAAAGCAATCCGGGATGACCGTCTGCCGGAAGATGACCACAGCGATACATGCAGTATGTGCGGTAAATTCTGTGCAGTCCGCAGTATGAATAAGGCACTGGCAGGAGAACATATTGACATTCTGTAAGAACAAACATAGTGGTATTTTGTAAAAACAATCATATTGATATTCTGTAAGAATGGGCGGGTTGACCTTTATGGGGCAATCCGCTACAATATTTTAGAAGACAGGATTTATAAATATCAGAAGAAAAGAGGAAATTATTATGGCAAATCCAGTAGTTACATTTGAAATGGAAAATGGCGATATTATGAAAGCAGAACTGTATCCGGAGATCGCACCGAATACAGTGAATAATTTTGTATCTCTCGTAAAAAAAGGTTTTTATGACGGACTGATCTTTCATCGTGTGATCAGCGGATTTATGATTCAGGGGGGATGCCCGGACGGAACCGGAATGGGCGGTCCGGGATATTCGATCAAAGGTGAGTTTGCACAGAATGGTGTGACGAATGATCTCGCACATGATGCCGGAGTCCTTTCCATGGCACGTGCAATGCATCCGGATTCAGCAGGAAGCCAGTTCTTTATCATGCATAAGAAAGCACCGCATCTGGATGGAGCTTATGCCGCATTTGGTAAGATTACAGAGGGAATGGATGTTGTGAACAAGATTGCTGAGACAGCAACCGATTACAGTGACCGTCCGCTGGAGAAGCAGGTTATGAAAAAAGTGACTGTGGAGACATTTGGAGAAGAGTATCCTGAGCCGGAGACAGTATAATCCCACGATATGCGAATATTGGGCAGGATTGTGGGAGTGCGTAGTGCGAAACAATCCGTTGGCATCATTGTTGGGGGCTTTTGCTCCCAACATCTTATTATTTTTATAAAATTATTAGCACTCTATTTAAAAGAGTGCTAATTTTCTATTGACTTTTAAATTTTGCTGTACTAGAATGTCCATTAGGTAATAAATATGCTATGTAAAAGCATGCAGAAAGAATACAAAAGGATCACAGATTGTGAACAAATAAAAAAGGAGTGCAGTAAAATGGCAGTTAAGAAAGGTACTTTATCAATCGACAGCGAAAATATTTTCCCGATTATTAAGAAATGGGTTTATTCGGATCATGATATTTTTGTCCGTGAGCTGGTGTCCAACGGATGTGATGCGATCACCAAGCTGAAAAAGCTGGATATGATGGGCGAGTATGAACTCCCGGAGGGTTATAAGCCAAAGATTGAAGTCATTGTCAATCCGGAAGAGAAGACGATGAAATTTATTGATAACGGACTTGGAATGACAGCGGAAGAAGTAGAAGAGTATATTACGCAGATTGCATTTTCAGGTGCAACGCAGTTCCTTGAGAAGTATAAAGACAAGACGACAGAGGATGATATGATCGGTCATTTCGGACTTGGATTCTACTCCGCATTTATGGTAGCAGATGAAGTTCAGATTGATACACTTTCCTATAAAGAAGGTGCAAAACCGGTTCACTGGGCAAGTGAAGGCGGTACAGAGTATGAGATGCAGGAAGGCAGCAGAACGACCGTTGGAAGTGAGATCACTCTGTATCTGAATGAAGACAGCCTGGAATTTGCAAATGAATACCGTGCAAGAGAAGTGCTTGAGAGATACTGCTCTTTTATGCCGGTAGAGATCTTCCTTTCCAGAGCAAATGCAGAACCGGAGTATGATACCATTGATGAAGCTGATGTACTCGATACAGATACCGTTGTTGAGCATATCACAGAAGAGCCAAAGGAAGGCGAAGAGGGCGAGCCAAAGCAGAAGGCAAAGATTGTAAGACGCCCGGTTTCCATCAGTGATATCCATCCGCTGTGGACCAAAAATCCGAGTGAGTGTACGAAGGAAGAATATATTGAGTTCTACCGCAAGGTATTTATGGACTACAAAGAACCATTATTCTGGATCCACTTAAATATGGATTATCCATTTAATTTAAAGGGAATCCTTTATTTCCCGAAGATCAATACAGAGTATGAATCTATTGAAGGAAAGATCAAACTGTATAATAACCAGGTATTTATTGCCGATAATATTAAAGAAGTGATTCCGGAGTTCCTGATGGTACTGAAAGGAGTCATTGATTGCCCGGATCTGCCGCTGAATGTATCAAGAAGTGCATTGCAGAATGATGGATTCGTAAATAAAGTTGCGGATTATATTTCTAAGAAAGTAGCAGATAAACTCAATGGCATGTTTAAGACAGACCGTGAGAATTATGAAAAATACTGGGACGATATCAGTCCGTTCATCAAGTTTGGATGCCTGAAAGATGAAAAATTCGGTGAGAAGATGAAAGATTCCATGCTTTATAAGAATCTTGAGCATAAGTATCTGACACTGGAAGATATCATCAAAGAAGCCAAAGGCGAGGCTGAGGTGGAAGAAGCTGCAAAAGAAGAGGCTGCAAAGAATGAAGAGTCAAAAGCAGGAAATACTGAGGCAGAAGCAAAGTCAGAAGAGGCAGAATCCACGGATGCAGATGCTGAAAAAGAGCCGGAGAAGACAAGGATTTTCTATGTAACCGATGAGGTACAGCAGAGCCAGTATATCAATATGTTCAAGGCACAGGGACAGGATGCGATCATCCTGACGCACAATATTGATTCTGCATTTATCACTTATCTGGAGCAGAAGCATCAGGAAGTTCAGTTCTTAAGAATTGATGCAGATGTGCATGATTCTCTGAAAGATGAAGTGGCAGAAGATGAGAAAGAAGCATTCCAGAAGACAGCAGAAAGTCTGGTGGAGATCTTCAGAAAAGAGCTTGGTAATGATAAGCTGGAAGTAAAAGTTGAAAAGCTGAAAGATGATAAGGTTGCATCCATGGCAGTTCTGTCAGAAGAGAACAGAAGAATGCAGGAGATGATGAAGATGTATGGCATGAGCGGAATGGATCCGTCTATGTTTGGCAGTCAGGCAACGCTGGTACTGAATGCAAATCATCCGCTGGTACAGTTCCTTGTAGAGCATAAGCGGAGCAAGAATGTATCGGTCATCTGCAAGCAGTTGTATGATCTTGCAATGCTGGCACATAAGCCGTTAAGTCCGGAAGAAATGACAGCATTTGTTCAGAGAAGTAATGAGATTATGATGTTACTGACAAAGTAATACCTGTTTAAATTTGTAGTTGTTGGGGTGAAAATGTTTCGGCAGTTAGAAAGATTTTAATAGAAGAGCATCCATATCCGCCCTTGTTGTTGCATCGCAGTGCAGGACCCGCTTTACCTCAGCCC
>OLOQ01003946.1_pt1 | contig 10414 bp, 7 predicted proteins | sample 1673101 | NCBI WGS metagenome assembly OLOQ01 (sample SAMEA3136754, study PRJEB25190) | human gut metagenome | biome: human gut; feature: human-associated habitat; material: faeces | place: Austria | collected 2013 | reverse complement strand
ATAAACCTTATTTCCGCTGATGATGCGCAGAGCAAAGCGGAGCGCATTTCAAATCGTCCCACGCAGAAAGAAAAAGGACTGCTGCGCAAAACACGCAGCAGTCCTTTTAAGATTCATTCTTGGGGCATCATGGCATCGAACCAGCCCATCAGCTCCGCAGCCATCTGTTCCAGCCGGGTCTCCGGCTGCCATGCAGGCTGTGCAGGCTCCGGGGGCAGTGCCTGTTCCGGGGCGCAGAGGCTTTCTTCCGTTTCCGGTGCAGGCTGTTCCGGTGCAGCCTCGCACTGCGGCACAGCCTCGGGGGCTGTATCCGGCTGCGCAGGTGTTTCCGGGGCGGTCTGCTGCATGGCGGCAAGAGCAGCCTCGGCTCTGCGGCAGGCGGCTTCGGCCTTTTCTGCCCGGGCATTGGCCTGTTCCAGCTGCTCCCACGCCTGCTCACAGGCGGCTTCCAGCTCTGCATTATCGTGCTTGAGGGCAAGCAGGGTGCGCTCAAAGGCGAACATCCGGGTCTGATACCGGCGCACCTCGGCGCGTGCCGCAGCCAGCTTGCGGCTCAGCTGCTCTGCCTGTGCCCGGGCGCTTTCCGCCTGTGCTGCGGCAGATGCCTGTACAGCGGCCTGCCGGGCAAATTGTCCGCGCAGGGCACCGGTCTCCCGCTCTGTCTGCACCATGATGCCCTCCCATGCACACCTTGCACGGGGCTTTCGCTGACCGCATGGGCGCAGCTGCCAGCCCCATTGTAGCCTGTAATTACTTCCGCTTGTTCAGAATAGCCAGCAGCTCGTCGTAGTAACGATTGTCGCTGCTTTCCTCTTCCACGGCCTTCTTTTCAGCCGGAGCAGCAGCCGGGGCGGCATTGGATGCCGGGGCTGCGCTTGCGCCGGTATCGCTGCTGAACACCGCAGACGGCACAGACTGTGCACCGCCCATGGCGTTGTTGATGCTGTTGCGCAGGTCGCTGGCGCTCTTGTTGTCAAAGCCGGTGGCCACAACGGTCACGCGCATCTCGTCGGACAGGTTCTCATCAAAGGCAGTACCCCAGATGATGTTTGCATCGGGATGTGCGCTCTGGGTGATGAGGCCTGCGGCGGTCTCCACATCCTCCAGACCGATGTCCGGGCTGGAAGTGATGTTGATGATAACGCCGTGCGCACCGGCAATGCTGGTCTCCAGCAGCGGGCTGGAGATAGCAGCCTTGGCGGCGTTCTCGGCCTTGCCTGCACCCTTGGCGCTGCCCACGCCCATGTGGGCGTAGCCGGCATCCTTCATGATGGAGCGCACGTCGGCGAAGTCCAGGTTGATGAAGGCGGGCACGTTGATCAGGGCAGAGATGGACTCAACGCCCTGACGCAGCACGTTATCGGCGGCCTGGAAGGCATTCATCAGGGTGATCTTTTCCTGACTGATCATCTTCAGGCGCTCGTTGGGGATGACGATCAGGCTGTCAACGTGCATCAGCAGGTTGGCAATGCCCTGCTCGGCCAGACCCATCTTGCGCTTGCCCTCAAAGGAGAAGGGCTTGGTAACGATGCCAACGGTCAGGATGCCCAGATCGTGTGCCACCTCGGCCACAACGGGTGCCGCACCGGTGCCGGTGCCGCCGCCCATACCGGCAGTGATAAAGACCATCTGGGAGCCCTTGAGGGCATTGGCGATCTCGTCCTTGCTTTCTTCAGCGGCGCGCTGGCCGATTTCCGGGTCTGCACCCGCACCGCGACCCTTGGTCAGCTTGGAACCCAGCTGCACCTTGACCGAGGCATGGTTCTTAGCCAGTGCCTGCTGGTCAGTATTCATTGCGATGAACTCCACGCCCTGCAGGCCATCGCTCACCATGCGGTTCACGGCGTTGCCGCCGCCGCCGCCCACACCGATCACCTTGATCGTCGTAACGTTTTCGTCCAGTTCTTCATCGAGAATCAATGCCATAACTTTGTCCTCCATCGGATTTTTATGTGGAACTGCGCAAATGCCGCACAGAAATTATCATACGATATTTATATAATTGTATCGTATCATTTTTTTGCTCCGATTGCAAGACAAAATTGCTTTTTCGTGGGTGTTTTTTTCACAACCCCACTCCGGGCGGGTATTTCCTGCCAAATCTGTGCGCCCAGCCCCGCCAAAAGCCGGTCAAGGTCTGCATATCCGCGCCGGACAAACTCCACCCCGCCAAGGCGGCTGCTGCCCCGGGCAGCCAGCGCCGCAAGCGCCAGCGCCGCCCCGCCCCGCAGGTCCGGTGCAGTCAGCTTTGCCCCGCGCAGCGTCCCGCCCGGCTGCACATACAACGTGCGCTCTGCCACCCGGACGTTCGCACCCAGCGCCGCAAAGCCCTCGGCACAGGCAAAACGATTTTCAAACACCCTGTCCTGCAGGCGGCTTTCCCCCTGTGCGTAGAGCATCACCGCCGCCAGCAGCGGGGCGGCGTCCGTGGCAAGGCCCGGGTAGGGTGCTGTGTGCACGTTTCCCGCGCCACGCAGTGCCCCGAACCGCGAAATGGCGGCAGCATCGCGTGCCCGCTCTACGGTGCAGCCCATTTGTTCCAGAATTTCCAGCAGCGGGGCATACAGCCCGGGTGCGCAGCCCGCCAGTTCTACCCTGCCGCCCGCCGCTGCTGCCGCGCAAGCCAGCGTAGAGGCGATGATGCGGTCTGCCACCGGCATGAAGGTGCAGCCCGCAAGGCAGCGCCTTCCCTGCACCCGGATGGTGTCGGTGCCCGCCCCCTCCACGCAGCCGCCGCAGGCGTTGAGGAAGGCGGCAAGATCCGCGATCTCCGGCTCTTTTGCAGCGCCATGCAGCACGGTCTGTCCCTGCGCCGTGGCGGCGGCCAGCAGCAGCGTCTCGGTAGCGCCCACGCTGGGGAAACTAAGACAAATTTCTGCGCCCCGCAGCCCCGCCGGGGCGTACAGCGTAAGCTGTCCGGGCGCTGCGGGCAGCTGCCGCACGCCCATCTGCGCCAGCCCCTGCAAATGCAGGTCGATGGGTCTTGCCCCGATACGGCAGCCCCCGGGCAGTACAGTGCTCACCCGCCCAAGCCGCGCCAGCAGCGGCGCACAGAACAGGATGGATGCCCGCATCCGGCCTGCGGCCTCCGGTGCAAGGTCGGTGCGCATAGGCTGTCCCTGCACCGCCAGTTCTGCGCCCTGCCAGCCTGCCGTGCAGCCCACGCCCCGCAGCAGGGCAAGACAGTCCTCTACGTCCGTCAGGCGCGGCACATTTTGCAGCCGCACCGGCCCGCTGCACAGCAGCGAAGCTGCCAGCAGCGGCAGCACACTGTTTTTGGCCGCAGGCACTTCCACCCTGCCCTGCAAAGGCCGCCCGCCCGTAATGATCCAATCCCCAGCCATGCCAAGACCCCCGTTCTGCAAAAGATACCCCATGGTATGCAAAACGAGGGTCTTTGGTCAACAAAACGCACGGAAACGGCTTTCCCGCCCTCTGCGGGATTTGTCCGGTCATTTGTCCGCTTTTTTTCGGTATTTCCGCGCCGCTCCTACCCCATTGCGGCAGGAAATGCAGCCTTTTATCAGCTTTCGCCCCGGGAGACGGAAAGCACGATGCCCATCTCGCCCAGAAGCATCATCAGGCTGGTGCCGCCGGAGGAGAAAAAGGGTAGACTGATGCCGGTGTTTGGGATGGTGTTGGTGACCACCGCGATGTTCAGCACCGCCTGCAGCGCCACCTGCACCACAAAGCCCACCACCAGCAGTGCCCCGAAACGGTCCGGTGCATAGGCTGCCAGCGTGATGCCCCGCCACAGCAGCGCGCTGAACAGCAGAATGACCGCACACGCGCCCAGAAAGCCCAGTTCCTCGCAGAGGATGGAAAAGATGAAGTCGTTCTGGGGCTCGGGCACGAACAGATGCTTCTGGCGGCTGTTACCCAGCCCCAACCCCGCCGCCCCGCCAGAGCCGATGGCATACAGGCTCTGGATGGTCTGGTGGCCGTCGCCCAGCGGGTCGGCAAAGGGGTCCAACCAGGAGCTCAGGCGGCTGGCCGCATAAGGCACCAGATCCGGCATGATGACGATGGCCGCCCCGATGGCACCCGCTCCGCCCACACCAGCCAGCACGAACCACCGCAGCCCGGTGCCGCCCACGAACATGAGCACCGCGCCGATGCTTAAAATCAACACCGTGCCGGAAAGGTGGGGCTCCAGCAACATGAGCACCGCCACTACCCCCAGCACCAGCGCAAAGGGCACCACCCCCACCGCAAAGCTGTCCATGCGGTCGTGATTCAAAGCGATGATGTGGGCAAACACCAGCACCACCGCAAATTTGGCGATCTCGCTGGGCTGTAATGTGCCAAGCCCCGGCAGCACAAGCCAGCGCTTGCAGCCGTTATATTCCGGCATGAACAGCACCGCCGTCAGCAGCACCAGCGAGAGCGCCAACAGCGGCCACGCAAGCTTATGATAGATGTGGTAGTCCACCCGGCTGGCCGTCCACATGGCCACCAGTCCCATGGCGGCGTACAGCAGCTGCGGCCGCACATAGGCAAAGGCGTCCTGCCGCCGGTACAGTGCCACCGCGCTGCTGGCGCTGCACAGCATCACCAGCCCAAAGGCTACCAGTGTGAGCACCAGCACCAGAAAGGGCAGGTCCATGGGCGGCAGCGGCCGCAGCAGCCCTTTGCGGGCAGCAGTTCTGTGCAATCCCTGTCACCTCCGTTTCTGTTATTGTACGCGGATGCGGGGGCGGTTAGTCATACGCACCGCCCCCGGGCGCATAAACTGCCCGCAAAGGGGGTGCTGCCATGTGCGGCTCAAAACCCACAGACGCCCTGCGCACTTTGCCGGAGCGGGCGTTCCGTCTGCGGGCACGGCTCATTGCAGTGGGCCTGTGCGCCGTCTGCTTTGCAGGGCTCATCGGGCGGCTGTTCTGGCTGCAATTATGCACCGGCGGCTGGTACACCCAGCGGGCGCTGGGGCAGCAGCTGCGAGACACCGTTGTGCCCGCCGACCGGGGCAAGATATACAGCGCCGATGGTGCGCTGCTTGCCGCCAACAGCAGCTGCTGGACCCTGCGCGCCAGCCCCCGGGAGATGCCGGAGGAAAAGCTTGCCCTTGCCGCCAAGGGGCTTGCGGAGATTCTGGAGCTGGACGAGGCCAAGCTGCTGGAAAAGTTCAACGACCGGCGCTCCAACGACTGCCTTTTGCGCTACCGGGTGGAGCGGGAAACTGCCGATGCCGTGCGGGATTTCTGCGCAGAGAACGGCATTACCGGCGTGCGCATCAATCAGGACTCCAAGCGCTGGTACCCACAGGGAGAGCTGCTGGCCTCGGTGCTGGGGTTCACTAACGTGGACAATGCCGGGGTCAGCGGGCTGGAACTCGAATACAACGACACCCTTACCGGGCAGAATGGAGTGGTGCTGACCGCCGTGAACGCTTGGGGCTACACGCTGGCGCAAAGCTACGAAACCGAACTTGCTCCGGTGGAGGGCTGCGGACTGCGGCTGACCATCGATGCAAATATTCAACATTATCTTGAAAATGCGTTGAATTATGCGGTGCAGGAGCACCATGTAGCCGCCCGCAGCGTGGGCATCGTGCTGGAGGTGAACACCGGGGCAGTGCTGGCCATGGCCACCACCCCGGCCTACGACCCCAACCAGCCCCGGGTCATCGCCGACAAGGCCGCGCGCGCCGCCGTGGACGCCCTTTCCGGTAAAGAGCGCGCTGCCGCCTTGCAGCTGGCGCAGCAGACCCAGTGGCGCAACAAGGCAGTGAGTGACTTATACGAGCCGGGCAGCGTGTTTAAGCTCATCACCTGCGCAGCGGCGCTGGATGCCGGAGCCATTACCCGGCACTCCACCTTTTACTGCGGAGACTCTATCTCGGTGGCGGGCACGCGGTTCCACTGCGCCAACCACAAGCGCCACGGCAGCCAGACCGTGACACAGGCACTGGAAAACTCCTGCAACCAGAGCTTTATCCAGATCGGGGCGCGGCTGGGCAAGCAGGCTTTCTGCGATTATTTTGCCGCTTTCGGTCTGCGGGAGCCCACCGGCATCGACCTGCCCGCCGAGCCAAAAAAGAGCCTGTACTACACCGCCGACCGCATGGGGCCGGTAGAGCTGGCGTCCTGTGCCTTCGGGCAGAGCAGCAAAATTTCCTATCTGGAAATGGCTGCTGCCGTCTGTGCGGTGGTAAACGGCGGGCGTCTGATGCAGCCGTATCTGGTATCGGACATCCTAGCGCCGGACGGCAGCGTTTTGCAGCACAACCAACCGGTCTGCAAGCGGCAGGTGATCCAGCCCGCCACCTCCGCCGCCATGCGGGAGATGATGGAGGCGGTGGTGCTGTACGGCGGCGGGCGCAACGCGCAGATCGCGGGCTACCGGGTGGGCGGCAAAAGCGGCACCAGCCAGAAGCTGGACAGCGCCGACGAGAAGGCGCGCATTGCCAGCTTTGTGGCAGTGGCCCCCATCGATGACCCGCAGTTTTTGTGTCTGGTCTGTCTGGATGAGCCCCACAGCTGGACCACCGCCGGCGGCAGTCTTTCGGCACCGGTCTGTGCCGAGGTGCTGGAGCAGACGCTGGTGTACAAAGGAGTCCCCCGGGCAGCAGACACCGGCAGCGCAGACGCGCAAGCCGCTGCCCTGCCCGCTGATGGAGACAGCTTTGATGGGGCGTGATGATTTGGAATGCGCGCCGCGTTCGCTTTGCGCATAAACAGCGGAAGAATGATTTTTAATTTGCAATTCTGGAAAATCTGCGGATTTTCCAGAATTGCCTTTTCACGGGAGGGGTCGTGGCGGGAAGCAGCATTTGCAGCGCCGCTTTCTACGAAAGCGCGGCGCTGCCGGAAAGGCTTTGACTGAGAGGGTCCTTTCCAAAGTCGTCAGATGACTTTTTCTTCTCTTTTTTCTCAAAAGCCGCTTTGACGGCTGATTTTGGGCAAAATTCGCCCAGATTTGGGCAGTGTGCATGATGTATCCCAGAGTTTTTGCACAAAAAGTAGGACATGCCCGTGACAACTTGCAAAGAGACGTCTGCGGATTTACAATAAAGCCACAAAAAGGTCCCGCAGAAAAAGGACGGAAGCAAGCAGTATTTGGAGGTAATGAATATGGAGTTGCGTTCACAGGAAGTCCGCACTTTAGCACCCGAGAACGACCCCCTGAAAATGGGTATGGGCTGGAAGGTCGAGGACCTTTCCAAGCCCCAGATCATGGTGGAGAGCACCTTCGGCGACAGCCACCCCGGCAGCGCCCATCTGGATCAGTTCGTCAAGGAGGCTGTGCAGGCGGTCAACGACAACGGCGGCAAGGCTGCCCGCTACTTTGCCACCGATATGTGCGACGGCATCGCACAGGGTCATGACGGCATCAACTACTCGCTGCCCCACCGTGACGCCATCGTCAATCTGGTGGAGGCACAGGCAAACGCCAGCGTCTACGACGGCGGCGTGTTCATCGCCAGCTGCGACAAATCTGTGCCCGCCATGCTCATGAGCATCGGCCGTTTGAAGGACATGAGCGCCATCGTGGTCACCGGCGGCGTCATGGAAGCCCACACCCTGCCCAAGGAGTATGTGGTCAACGACCCCGCCTGCGCCATCAACGAGCTGCTGACGCTGGAGCAGATCGGCAAGTTTGACGCATGGGAAAAGACCGGCGTCATCCCCAACAGCCAGCTGGATTACTACAAACACAACGCCTGCCCCAGCTGCGGCGCCTGCTCCTTTATGGGCACCGCCTCCACCATGCAGATCATGGCCGAGGCACTGGGCCTGATGCTGCCGGGCACCGCCCTGATGCCCGCCACCGCCCCGGAGCTGAAGCAGGCCGCCTACGATGCCGGCAAGCAGCTGATGGAGCTGGTCAAGAAGGGCATCACCGCCAAGGACATCGTGACCAAGAAGAGCTTTGAGAACGCCATCATGGTGCACGCCGCCATCTCCGGCTCCACCAACGCCACCATGCACCTGCCCGCCATCGCCCACGAGTTCGGCATTGAGATCGACGCCGACACCTTTGACCGGATGCACCGTGGCGCACACTACCTGCTGAACATCCGTCCCTCCGGCGACTGGCCCGCACAGTACTTCTACTACGCAGGCGGCGTGCCCCGGGTGATGGAGGAGATCAAGTCCATGCTGCATCTGGACGTGATGACCGTCACCGGCAAGACGCTGGGCGAGAATCTGGAGGAGCTGAAGAAGAACGGCTTCTACCAGCACTGCGATGCCATTCTGGCGGAAAAGACCGCCGGTTTTGCCCGCCCGGTCAGCCGCGAGGACATCATCCACAGCTTTGATCACGCCAAGGGTACGGACGGCAGCATTGCCATCCTGAAGGGCAACCTTGCCCCGGAGGGCTGCGTCATCAAGCACACCGCCTGCCCCAAGAATATGTTTGAAGCTACCCTGCGCGCCAAGCCCTACGACAGTGAGGAGGCGTGCATCTCCGCTGTGCTGCACGGCGAGGTGAAGCCCGGCGACGCCATCTTCATCCGGTACGAGGGCCCCCGCGGCAGCGGTATGCCCGAGATGTTCTACACCGGCGAGGCCATCTGCGCCGACCCGAAGCTGGCTTCCAGCGTAGCGCTGATCACCGACGGACGCTTCTCCGGCGCAAGCCGCGGCCCGGTCATCGGCCATGTCAGCCCGGAAGCTGCGGTGGGCGGCCCCATCGCACTGGTGGAGCAGGATGACCTGATCCAGATCGACGTGCATAACCGCAAGCTGGCCATCGTGGGCGTGAAGGGCGAGCCCAAGACCCCCGAAGAGATGGACGCCATCCTTGCCGAGCGCCGCGCCAACTGGAAGCCCAAGGCTCCCAAGTACACCAAGGGTCTGCTGAAACTCTACTCTCAGCACGCCGTCAGCCCCATGAAGGGTGCATACATGGAGTAAACTGCTCCGCACAAACAACAGAAAGTAAACTGTCCGGCGGGTTTTGCCGGACGGCTTGGATAAGTGTAACCAAAAATCACGAAACGGAGGAAATTTCTATGACAGCAGTTGCAACGCCCGATGCGGCACGGCTGGTTTTTGCTGCCGTGGCAGGCCTGATCCTATTGCTCATTCTCATTATCAAGTTCAAGGTACACGCCATGATCTCCATCCTGATCGGTGCGGTAGGCATCGGCCTGATGGCCGGTATGCCCCTGTCCGACATCATCGGCTCGGTGAACGAGGGCATCGGCAACACCTTAAAGGGCATCGCTCTTCTGGTGGGTCTGGGCTCCATGTTCGGCGCCATTCTGGAAGAATCCGGCGGCGCACAGACCTTGGCTGTGACCATGGTGCGGAAGTTCGGTGACGAAAAGGCCGCGTGGGCACTGGGCATCACGGGTCTGGTGGTGGCCATGCCGGTGTTCTTTGATGCAGGACTTATCATCCTCATCCCGCTGGCCTTCTCTCTGGCAAAGCGCACCAAGCGCTCTGTACTGTACTACGTCATCCCCCTGCTGGCCGGTCTGGCGGTCGGCCACGCCTTCATCCCGCCCACGCCGGGTCCCGTTCTGGTGGCTACCATGCTGGGCGTTGACCTTGGCTGGGTCATCCTCGTCGGCATCTTCTGCGGCATCTTTGCCATGATCGCCGCCGGTCCCATCTGGGGCAGCATCTGCGGCAAAAAGTACATGGTTGAAGTCCCCGAGCACGTTGCACAGCAGGCAGACATTGACGAGAGCAAGCTGCCCAAGTTTGGCACCATCGTGGGCATCATCATGATCCCGCTGCTGCTCATCATCGCAAACTCCGTGGCAAAGGTAGTGCCCGCACTGGCAGGCATCCAGCCCGTTCTGGCCTTCCTCGGCGAGCCCTTCATGGCGCTGCTGCTGGCTACCATCGCTGCTATGTACCTGCTGGGCACCCGCCACGGCTACACTAACGCCCAGCTGGAAAAGATCATGACCAAGTCTCTGGAGCCCACCGGTATGATCCTGCTGGTCACTGCCTGCGGCGGCGTGCTGCGCTATATGCTGCAGAACTCCGGTCTGGGCGATGTCATCGGCAACGCCGTGGCAAACGCCAGCCTGCCGCTGGTGCTGGTGGCCTTCATCGTGGCTGCTCTGGTGCGTATCTCGGTGGGTTCCGCTACCGTGGCTATGACCATGGCAGCAGGCATCATCTCCGCCATGCCCGGCCTCAGCGCGCTGAGCCCGCTGTATCTGGCCTGTGTCACCGCTGCCATTGCAGGCGGTTCCACCGTCTGCTCCCACTTCAACGATTCCGGCTTCTGGCTGGTGAAGAGCCTTGTGGGTATGGACGAAAAGACCACCCTCAAGACCTGGACCATCATGGAAACGCTGGTCGGCGGCGTGGGCTTCCTGGTAGCCCTCATCATCTCCTTCTTTGCCTGAGCGCCTGTCCGGGGCCTGCACCTTGGGATAAGCGTTGGGAGATATCCTTATTCATTTACCTCGTTACCTCCTTCAAAAACAGCCGCTCCGGGTGCGCCC
>OLOQ01003944.1_pt1 | contig 10415 bp, 5 predicted proteins | sample 1673101 | NCBI WGS metagenome assembly OLOQ01 (sample SAMEA3136754, study PRJEB25190) | human gut metagenome | biome: human gut; feature: human-associated habitat; material: faeces | place: Austria | collected 2013 | reverse complement strand
CATAAACATTGTCTTCCATTTTTTCAATGTGTCCTTGACAAAGGGTACACATTATAGCTACATAACAGCTTGGCTTTTTTTATTATATTTGACTAACAAATTAAGTATTCATTTAAAATTTGGAAAGCCTTTAATGAATCAAGAGTGTAAAAGAATTCTATAATTCTAGTGATTTAGGATTCATTTTATGAGCTTTATAAAAAAACACTTCACCTTATCTCTATTATTTGCTTGTCTATTAAGTCTTTTAGGTGGATTCACAGAACTATATTCCATCAAAACTAGAGGAATATATGCTGCTATGCAAACTGGAAACACCATTACAATGTTTATGAATTTTATAGATGGTAATATCCCTTGGGCTTTAGATAGGATGATGGTTATATTAATGTTCTTTATCGGATGTTTAACTGCAGAGACTTTAAAAGCCACAATAAAGAAAGTGAATAAATACTATCCACAAATAGTACTGAGCCTAATGATCATATGTTTGATTCCATCAATTTGCATTCCTGTTAATGTTGAAGCGATTCAATCTAACGGAACACCTACAATAAACGATATCGTAGCCGATTGTTTCATGGCTTTATATGGGGCGTTCCAATTCTGCTCATTCCGTGAAATGAATAAAAATGTATTCTCTTCTACTATGATGACTACTGTTATGAAGAATATAGCTGAATTCTTAGTGAAATCAATAAAAGAAAAGAACATTGAATATGCTTTTGTATCTTTGGAATACTTCTTCATTTTGATTTCCTTTATATTAGGCGCTATGTCCTTCTATCTTTGTTATAAATTTATCGATATCCAATCCAAAGATACTATTATTCAGTTATTACCTATTTCAATGATTGCTGTATTATTAATATTGATTGGACTATCTATATTCATTTCTAAAAAAGATAAAGAAATTAAGCTAGTAAAAGAATAAAATAAGTAAATAGATCTATATATTACATACATAATCTTTATTATTTTTCTTTTTCAATTAATTTTAGCTAAATAAAAATTTATTTTCTCATTTTCTACAAGATTTGATGTTAACAACTTTTTATATATAAATGAAATAGTTCGACTATAGACAATTCGTTATCGTTTTCGGGCTGCGTGAGTAATATCTATCTTTTATTATTTTTTCATCTACTAGAAAAGTCTAAGGATACCATAGTCATTTTCTTGTTCTTATAGATAAGTTTTAAATACTATTTGAAATTATTTAATAAAACATTTATTCTTATGTCCTAAATCTATATAAAAGGAGCAAAATATATGAAATTTAAAAAACTAATATCAATATCTACTCTTGTATTGATGAGCTTGACAAGTTGCAATGAGATTAAGCCATCTTCTCAAACTCCTGGACCTACTACACCAAATTCATCTTTTACACCAACAGAACCTACAGCACCTGATTTCTCTGATTATGATTTAGATGTCATGGATGACTACACCTATGAAGGTCAATTAGGTGAAGTTACTATAACAAATAAAAGATTAACCATCACAAAAGATGGTCAATCAAAAAATCTAATTCCAACTTCTATAGATGAAGAAATACAAGGTGATGATGATATAACAAGAACAGTAATATCATTCTCCAAAGCTTTTAATGATGATGACTATAAGGCCTACCTATCTTTTGATGAAAAGATGGTCTTAATTCTTGAAAAAGGTGATGAGTCTTATTCATTCATGCCTTCTATCAAAAGCATGAATGGAGCATTCTTCTCACCTTATTATGAAGAAGAAGTTTCCAAATATGATTTAATCTACTATTTCAGCGGAGATTATTCAGTCGATAGAGATGTATTCTTAGTTAGACAATCCACTGCAGCTGGATCAACTTTAAATTCCTACTATACAAAATCCTACTTGAAAGATGTGGATGGAACTGTCGAATTAATAGCAGATTACTACGACTACACTGATAATTATCTATATGAATCTATGATGCTAGTAAATAACGGATCTTATATAGATTTAGTCAACATATTATCAAATAATGCAGTCGTATTCAGAAGCTGTCCTGCTTTTATGAACTATGATGTCTTTGACGGATCAAAGACAATAGACTTATCCTATGATTTCGATAATAAGACTGTATCCTTTGATGGCGATACATATCAAATAGAAGGAAGCGTAGATGAAAAAGAAGGAAGTGAATATAGAATCACTTCTGGAAGTAAGTCTTATTTAGTAAAACCTAGTGCTTATGGAATTACCTTTATAGATTCTTCAAATAAAGAAACATTCATGCCATATGAAGATTATTCTTCATATTTATATGGTAGCTTCTCTTATAAGAATTTCAATTTCTCCTTCAGCTTAGATGAAGAGACAAATACTAACAAATTGAAAATCAATAATGTTGAAACATCATTTAGCTTTGATGTCTATAAAAACTTCAAAGCTATAAAAGTTGAATACGATGGAAAGACATATCATTTTGTTCCTTATAAAGACGATATGGCTTCTAATTACGTAATCAAAGGATATGTAGGTGAAAAAGAGTTATTCTTAGTAAATAAATCTCTTTATTCAAATTACTTTGTAAACGACTTCACATACAAATCAAAGACTGAGAAAGAAACATTGGTGGTAGACAAAGATTTAAAGATAACCTATCAATCTAAGACCGTCGATTCTAGTATTCTATATGTTCCTTCTTCTGATTCCACTTATCTAGAATTCACAATGGATTCAAATACATATCAATTCAAATTATTCGACACTGGAATCAAAGCATTTGAATTGATAAAAGAAGATGAATCAAAGATATTCATACCTACTAGCAGTTTTGAATCTCTATTAGGCGAATACACCACCAAATATCAAATCGACTTAACTATCGCTGCAGACAAATTAACTTATAAAGGAAATAAAGTCGATTATGAAATGAAGCCATACTACATAACAGATTCATTTGCATATGTGATCGGTCTTTATTTCACCATCAATAATGAAGAGCATTTGATAGAAGTAGGATCAAACAACGCTATGGTTGGAGGAGTATTTAAAGATAATGTATTCACTCCAAATGAAACTTTCGTTCCATATGACATGTTCTTAAATTTGGTAGGCACATATGAATTCAATGGTGCCTATGGAACAGAGAAGATAAGAATCACTTCTGATGGAAAGATGTATGCTGATAGTCTCAACGATACTAATAATGGATTAGTCGAGAAGGAATATGACTATTCATTGAGCATAACTACATACCAGGGAAACAAAGCTGTAAGAGTAGCTATGAAATACAGCAACTTAACTGAAGTCTATTTTATTAAAGATGGAGCTAGTTTGGTCTCATTCAATAATAGATATGCCGTTGATTATATCTACAACTATAACGGAGTATATGCAAACAGTGATAATTCGACTGTCATATATCTAACCGCTGATCAGTTATATGTAAATGGATCATTAACTTCTTATTCTTCATATGAAAGCAAAGATGGAGTAACAACAATAACAACAAGTTCATCGACATTCAAATTCAAAGAAGTAGATGGAATAAAGAAAGTCGAATATAACGATGAGACATTGAATTCAGTCGATTTCGATATAACAAAGTTTGTTAAAGACTATACGACAACTAGTGGAACTACATATTCATTTAAAGCTGTCGTAGATCCTATTACAAAGATAACTTCATATGTGCTGAGCGATGGAACAACAAATTATAATTATCTAATCACTTCATACAAAAATAAGATTGCATTGAAGTTCTCAATTTTATCTACAACTATTTACTTATATGAGGATAGTGGTGAATATAAGATTGCTTCTGAAAGCTCAATACCTCTTCCTCCACCTCCTCCTCTTCCTCCTTATAAAGGATAAAGTTGTATTTGACTAAAACACTACATTATTGTAGTGTTTTTTATTGTGTACCCATAAACTTGAGCTGATCAACTTGGTTCTAAAAAAGGGCAAAAAAATGGTGATTTCAAAAGAAGAAAATATTACTTTCTGAAACTGATGAATTACGGTAAGATCTCTCAATATCTAAGGTCTTCAAGTCACTAAGAAATACCCGAGCCGACACTTTTATGTACCTAAATTTAAATTTATTGTGATATAAATAAATCATTCTTTACTTATATACAGAGATACCCATATGAATGAACAACAAATAATAGAATTAGAAAAAATTATAGGATATGAATTCAAGGACAAGAATTTACTAATCCAATCATTCACTAGAAAGTCTTATTCAAACGAGCATAAAGATATAAAAAATAATGAATGTTTAGAATTCATAGGTGATGAAGCTATAGATGTCATCGTAGCAAAAAAACTATGCGAGAAATTCGGAACTTATAATAATGGTTTCTCATTCAATCCTTTTGATGAAGGCACTATGACGATGATCAAATCCAATTTAGTAGATAGAGACACTCTATCTACTAGAATTAAGGAATTAGGCTTGTCTAATTTCTTATTGATGAGTGAAGGAGATAAAAATGAAGGAGTCGATACAAAAGATAAAACACAAGAGGATTTATTTGAATCAATTATAGGAGCAGTAGTTATTGATTCTAAATGGAATTACGAAGAAATAGAAAAGGTTATCGTAAAGATGTTAAATCTTGACTATTTTCTTTCAAATATACAATCTTTTTTGGAAGAAAAGAAAGACTATCAATGCCTTGTAAGAATGTTTCTTCAAAAAGAAAACAGCTACTCTAAAAAGCTATTTTCTTTCAATAACGAGGATAAAAATAACATAATAGCTACAATAAGAATATCTGATGAAGAATGTCATGGCGAAGGTGACTCACAAGAAAAAGCAAAGAAAGATTGCTTCAATAAAGCATATAAAATCATAAAAGAAAAAGGATGGGTCTTATAGCCCATCCTTTTTAAATCTAACTAATATTATTTAGCAACAGTAGTGAAAGTTATTTTGGAAATTGCAATAGGTCCATTATTCTTTGATTGTTTGCAATCAATTACATATTTGTAATATGCATTTGCAACAGGAGTAGTTATTTTAGTTGTTTGTTCTCCTTTTGCAACCTTAACATCATAAGAAGCGGTATTAGTTTTAAAATCGGCTGAAGAAGAGACTAACAACGTAATGCTATTAATATATGCATCGTTTACACTATCAATAGTTATTGCTGACTCAGCAATAGCTTCAGCAAATGGAGAGTCAGTAGTAATTGTTGCTATCGAATCTTTTTTTGATGATCCAGCCTTAATAAAATCCCACCCTTTGTTATTGTTTGCACAGTTCACAATCGAATAAGTTAAACCGTCGGTAGTATTTGTCCAAGCTTTATTACTAACATAATCTGTGCTGCTTTCACAATTAGCTTTTACAAACGAAACTGTGTACACCTTAGCCACGGGAGCAGATTCACTTACAAACTCGACTACAACTTTGTTGTTCAATTCAGCAGTAAACTCAGCTGTGTTATCTTCGGCTACAGTCAAAGCTTGATCATTGGCCTTGATCGAAGAGACTTTATATCCTTCCTTAGGTGTAGCAGTGACCGTAAGTTTATCTCCAAGCTTTCCTTCCTCAACTGTAACTGTTCCCTTTTCAGCATCATATTCAGTCACTACCTTAGCAGCTACCTTCTCAGCTGAAGAATCAATAACCACTGCATTGACTAATTCCTTAGTACCTTTAAAATTTTTGAATGTTCCTGCAACAGTGATTTCTTTACCTAAATAATCTGAAGTGATAACTTCAGCACCTTTATCAAATGAGAACTGAGTTCCATCAAATGAATAGTTATTATCTAAATATGTACCAAATACATATAATTCCTCACCAGTAGCCTTATCAGTCAAATAAAGATTTCCAAATTGTGCGTTTTTAATCTCAGTCAACACACCAGTTGTTACATATAGATTTGCATCATCATCAGTTGTCATCTCATTCAACTCTTTGAGGGTCTTCTTCACCACATTATTCTCAGTAACAACTGTAGTTTTATCTTCATCGTGATCATAACCATATGCTTCAACAGCAGTCAAGGCATCCATTGTGACTGTAGTTGCTACAGTTCCATCAGAATGAATGGACATCTTGTCACCCTTTGCAACTGTGAACTTGTTATCCTTCAATGTAGCAACAACAGGAGTATTGTATGCACTTGTTGTTTCATCACCTAAGATCAATCCACCAGAAACTACTTCATTTCCAGACTTCCAAGATCCGGCAGTGGTCTTATATTTTGTATTAGTAGTAACATTAGCTTCAGCATCCAACCATTTACCTGTGGATACAAAGGTAGATCCTGAGATATCCCAGTTTCCAGTTCTAGCAATGACTGCTTGTCTATCAGCAGTAAAGGTTGAATTCTTTACAACTACCTTAATTCCTTCAGTATTGCCTAAGAATGCAGTGTTATCAAAGTCATCAGAAGTAACTGTGACCTTAGTATTGTCAATTGTAATAGTCTTGTTTTCACCGTCGAGGTTATTAGTTCCTATACCATAAGCACCTAAATTTGAGCTACCTTTGATATTGATTGTAGAATTCAAAATCTTAGTTTCAGTAGTGCTGGAGCAATAAATACCAGTGATAGGATTAACTGTACTAATACTACTATTGCTTACAGTGACTCCATCTAATGTAAAAGCTGCAAGATACGAAGAATCGATGACATTGACTGTTCCCTTGTCATAATTAGAAACGATGTTTCCATTCTTCAATGTGACAGACTTGTTTCCAAAAGTTGTAGTATCAGTATTGGCATCTCTAAGCATTCCATCCAATGTGCTAGTGATGGTATGTCCATCCAAATCATATTCAGTGGTTCCTTTAGCTAAAGGTAAAGTTACACCGAGAGTGACATCTCCTGCAAGCTTAACCTTGATATCTTGAGCATTTTTAATCTCAGCGATAACAGAATCAGTAAACTCAGATATTGTATGAACATCTGTGAAGGTAGCTGAGATATTAAGATCCTTCTTAACTGATTGTTCAAAAGAATATCCACCTTTCTTATCTTCAGGTACTTCGATAGCTTTTCCGTCAACTGTGATAGTCTCGATCATGAATCCTTCATTAGGAGTTACAGTGACGACTGCAGTATCACCATATTTATAATCCTGAGAATCATCTAATTTATTCTTATGTTCAATCTTTCCATGTTCACCAGCATTGACTGTGATAGTTTCATTTTCAAGACCGAACTGTACAGTGACGAACAATCCATATTCGCCCATAGTAGTGGTATATGTATTGTCGCTCGTCCATTGTACTGGATCTTCATTAATAGTTAAGTTTTTAATCTCATATCCAGTTCCTGGTGTGAAAATGAACTTTACATCTTCACCGTATGTAGCTTGAGTTTTACCACCTTCTACAGCAATAGTACCATGATCAGTAGGATCCCATTCGATAGGGTATACGCCTAACTTAAATTCAGCAGTGACAGTAAGTCCACCGGAGACCATCTTCACCTTGGCTTCCCAATAAGTCTTTCCAGTAGTTGAATCTTCCTTAGTCACATAGTCAACGTCACTTCCATTCACCTTAAAGGAACTCACATCATATCCAGTATCAGAAGTGATCTTGAATGTTACATCTTCACCAATCTTAGCAGTCATCTTGTCAGCAGTGACAGCACCATGTTCAAAAGTTCCAATGGTGACTGTTCCAGATCCTAATTCAAATGAAGCAGTAACATTCAAGCCACCGGCTACCATAACTACTACAGCTTGATTATTACCATCCAAAGCAACATCAGCATCATTTACTTTAAATGATGAAACTACATAATTTGCTTCTGGAGCAACAGTGAAGGTGACTTCTTCACCAATCTTAGCAGTAGACTTATCAGCACTAATGCTTCCATGATCGGCTTGAGTTATAGTGACTGCAGCACTGTTGATTTCAAATTCAGCAGATACAGTGAGACCACCTTCGACCATCTTTACAACAACTTGATTAGAGTCATTCAGCTGTTTTTCATCATTGTTGACTTTGAATGACTTTACTGAATAGTTCTCATCAGGAGTAACAGTAAAGGTGACATCAGCACCAACTTCAGCAGTCATCTTATCAGCAATGACACTACCATGCTCAACTGCTCCAATAGTAACTGTTCCAGTCTTCTTCTCAGGTTGTTGAGTAGATGGAGCGGTTGGAGTAGTGGGATTGTTGCTACCAGGCTGAGTAGTAGAACTATCATTTCCTCCATTACATCCGACTAATGACGCAATCAAAACGGATAAAGCAATTAAATGATTCTTCTTTTTCATTGTTTGGAATTTATTCTCCCTCCAATTTAATCTTAACATGTATCTTGCTTGAAAGAGCTATCAAAACACGTTTTCAGCAATTTTCATTAGTTTTTACTGAAGATTTACATTCTCACCGACTCATATTTACCTATTTATCTTTTTTTTACTTCAATTGAGAATAAATAAAACAATTTTGCAATTATAAACAAAAAAGGTAGAAATCTACCTTTTAATTAACTAAGTCTATATTATTTCGAATCTAAATATTTATCAAAGAATCTTTACTTATATATTCCCTTGTACTTCTTATCCAAATAATCTATGAATTCCTTAGAGCTAAATTCTTTGTGAGTTATAGACTTAATCCAATCCTTAGGATCTAGTAGACATGCATTCTTAAACACTCTCTTAGTCATCCAGTCTTTGACCAAATCCATTCTACCTTCTTTCAACACCTGATCTAATCCACCATACTTCTTAAAGGATTTATCCATTACGTTTCTATACATGATGTTATATGAATTTCCAACTGCATATACAGGAAAATAGGCGAAAGAATCACACCAATGAACATCCTGCAATATTCCACTTCTATCATCTTCGACATCCAGTCCTAAATAATCCTTATATTTTTGATTCCAAACTTTATTTAAATCCTTAGTACTTAATGTCTTATCAAAAAGACCTTTCTCTATCTCATATCTTATGACGATATGAAGCGAATAAGTCAATTCATCAGCTTCTGTTCTATAAGGTTGACGGAATACTTTGTTAGCTGCTCTATAGAATTCTTCGACTGTTACATCATCTAATACTGGTGCGAAGTATTTCTGCATGGTAGGAAATACAAAAGACAAGAAAGAATAACTTCTTCCTATAACATTCTCATAGAATCTGGATACAGATTCATCCATATCCAATGTTTGATGACCACCAAGCAAATGTTTTCTAACTATAGCAGGTGTGTTTTGTGAGAACAAAGCATGACCTGTTTCATGCATTATCGAATAGAAATTTGATATGAAGTTCTTCTCATAATAGTGAGTAGCCACTCTACAATCAGATGCACTCAATTCAGATGTAAAAGGATGCTCTGTCTGACCTAAAGTTCCTTTATCGAAATCAAATCCTAATAGTTTCATCAACCAAAGAGAGAACTCTCTTTGTTTTTCTATAGATACTTCTCTAAACAAGAAGTCATCTCTAATGATTTCTTTGGATTCATAAACTCTATTCAAGATAGGAATAATGCCATCTTTAAGACTGTTGAAATAGATATCTAAATCCTCAGTAGTAAATCCAGGCTGAACTTCATCAGTCAAAATATCCAAAACTTTCTTTCCTTTTGCGTCATCTCTAAGATTTACCCATTTTCTAGTATATTCGACATTTTTCTTCAACTGACCTTCAAATAAAGAATAATCATTCTTTTCTTTAGCATTAACCCATACGTTAAATGCTTTGCTAAAGTTGTTGGAATAAATCTTTTCAAATTCAGGAGTTACATTCTTTGAACTCAAATAATCTCTATATAAAGATTTAACTAAGACTTTGTCATATTTATCCAAAGACTCGAAATTCTTCATAGCATAAATAATTGAACTTATGAATTTCTTCTTTTTGCTGAGAGCAAAAGATTTACCTGACAAGTAAGTGAGTTGCTCACTTTCTCTATCTCGTCCATTTCTTGGAGCACATGTTTCCAAATCCCATGATATGACTCCAGACATATCACTATAAAACTGCATCATCTTCACTGTCTCATGAATTACCCTCAATGACTTTGTTAATTTCTTTTCTTGATCCATATCAGTCCACCTCTTATTAATAAAGTATAAATTATTAATCTAAATAAAACATCTAAAATTGATATTGTTCATCTTGGATAGTCCAACATACATCTCTCTTAGATCCTTTGTTTAGCATAGCAGACAAAGAAATAATTCCTTCTTTTAATTCGAAAGTGATCTTTTGAATTCGACTTTTTCTGTTTCTTTTCCAAAATTCATATAGTCTCATCCTGCTATTAGTATTTTGAAGTGTAATTCAAAGTTCATGGTATAAATTTTGAATCCACTTCTACACTTAAATAGATTCTTTATTAGACTTTACTTATAAGCACATATATAAGATGAAAATATATATTTATCCTAAACTTTTCACGATTTATACTACCATTACTTTTTTAGGTGCAAATTCCAGTC
>OLOQ01003934.1_pt1 | contig 10451 bp, 10 predicted proteins | sample 1673101 | NCBI WGS metagenome assembly OLOQ01 (sample SAMEA3136754, study PRJEB25190) | human gut metagenome | biome: human gut; feature: human-associated habitat; material: faeces | place: Austria | collected 2013 | reverse complement strand
CATCTCGCAGGTCGAACTTCTCTCCCTTTTGGTTCATATCATTTTAGCGCATACAATTTTACACGGGCGAAACAAATATTTTGCTGAAAAACCCCTGCGGGTATTCCAAAGCTGCACATAATAGGGTATGCTTTAGTTGATATATAGCTTTGATCGGAGGATACGATGAAGAAGGGCACGGGGATCATCATTATAACGGCTGTTTTTGCGCTGCTCCTTTGCGCGGGCTGTGCTGGGCAGGAGAATTCGGCAATAGAAGTTACGGTTACTGCGCCCTCTGGTACAGCAGCGCCCGAAGAAAAGGTACAACCCGAAACTGCTGAGGAAGCGCCGGAGGCTGGGGAATCAAATCAAAGCCCTGCCCAGGCGGACGACGTAAGAGGATTGTGGGAAAAGATATATGGCTACTGGAACGGAGGAGATCAGCGCTACGCTGCATTTACCGTGAACAAAAAAGGTCTGCTGCAATTTGAATACGGCAAATGGGATACCGTGGGCCGTGGAGCCGGATACGTGGAAAAAGCCCTTACGCCAATCGTCTATGGCACGGAGGACGAGATACGTCTGCAGGTATACTGGCCTGCGTACGAGAGCGAGGTGACAGGCAGGCTGGAAGAAATGACGGCTGCCGTGACGCTGAGGGTAAAGGATATCGACAATGAGGAGATAGACGTAAAAGTCGGAGATGAAGACTGGCTGCTGGGCGTATACGGCGGAAGGACTTCAGAGGAAGCATACGAGGCAAACCAGAATTAAAAAAGCGGCTTTCGCCGCTTTCAGTCTGTCAAAAAACCCCAGGGTTGATAAGGGGCCGCAGCCCCTTATGTTTAATCCGGCTCTGACGACATGTGCGTCAGAACGGATGAAAACCCAGAGGTTTTCGTACTTTGCGGATTTTGCCGCCCGGGAGCGAATGCGAGAGGCAAAACCCGTAAAACTCAAAAAAGTGGCATTCAGCCACTTTTTTGACACTCTGAAAGCGGCTTTCGCCGCTTTTTTAATACAGCAGCGCTTCGCTGCCGCTCTTGTCTACTATGTACCAGCTTCCATCCTTCATGGATACCGCAAAGCCGTCTTTGAAATCACCGGCGTCAGAGTACCGGTAGTCGATTTTCAGCTCGCCGTAGGGGTCTATATAGCCCCATAGCCCTTCGCCGTTCTTAACCGCCGCGTAACCCCCGGAAAACGAGTGGGCGTCAGCGTATTGAGGAGCTATGAGCGTGGCGCCGCCGGTATTTATGAAGCCCCACTGCCCGTCGATGCGCACAGCCGCATATCCTCCCGAAAAGGGCCTTGCGGCGGAGTATGTCTTTTTGAAAGCGCTCTTGCCGTATTTGTTTATATAATAGCAGCCGCCGCTGTCGGTTATCAGGGCAAAGTCTTCTTTATAGCCTTCGCCTGAAGAGCCGGCGTTGAGGGTTATGAGCGCCTTGCCCACCTTGTCGATTATATAGCTCTTGGAGGACAGAGAGACGAAGGCGAGGTCATTTGAGAATACATTGGCTGAGGACCATTTTTCGGATATGGCAATGTTGCCCATAACGTCAATGTAGCCGAAGCTGGAAGCTGTGCGGACGGCGGCCCTTCCGCAGCCGAAGGGGCCGGCCTCCCTGTAGCTATAGTCTATCTTTATATTGCCGGAGGCGTCAATATAACCCCACTTGCCGTCCTTTTCAACCGCTGCCATACCCTCCGCGAAGTCGGATACCGACGACCATGCCGGCTCGGCTATCCACGCGCCGGATCTGTCAATCAAGCCGTACAGGCCGTCCTTTGCGGCAAAGGCTACGTTGCCGTCAAATTCGTTTGCGGCGGAAAAGGCGGGGAGTATGACTATCTCGCCCGATGTGTTCTTGTATCCCCACAGGCTGTTTTCGAGGAAGGGAATAAGCCTGCCCGCAGTGGCGGTGGAGACTGCACGGGGAGTAGGGGTAGGTTTGGCGGCTTCTATTGCCGCTGCTTCCTCTTCAGCCTTGCGCAGCTCCTCTTCTTTTAATACATTTGCGCCGCCCGCGTCGTATGCAAAGGCGAATATAGCCGCGCTGAGAAGCAGCAGGCAGAGCGTATATCCATAAAGGGAAAGCAGCGAGTGCTTTCCCTTTTTTCCGGTATTTCCATGATTGTTGCTCGGCTGTCTTGATTCCATAATATACCTGGTGCTAGGCCTGAACGTTCCGGTTTTCCATCACGATATTGATGAACCTCTCCGCGGCTGCGGAAAGAGGTACGCCCTCCAGAGAGATAAGTCCTATGCCTCTTGAAGGCATGGGCTCTGCAAGGTCTATCTTGAACAGCTCTCCGCTGTTTATGGCTTCGCTGGCGAATTCATAAGTGACGCACGCTATGCCAAGGCCTATTTTGGCGAAGTTTACCAGCAGGCTGTGAGCGCCCAACTCTATCTCGGGGTGCAGCGTCACACTACAGACGGAGGCAAAGTCGTCCAGATATTTTCTGGAGTTGGAAGCCTGCTCAAGGAGTACCAGAGGCTCACGGGCCAGCTCGGCCATGGTGACCTTATGGCCCTTGAGGTGGGCGAACCTGTCAGAAGCTACGAATACGTCGTGTACCTTGAGAACATCGCGGACGCAGAGGGCGCTGTCCACTACCGGCAGGTTGACGAGGGCTATATCTACCTTGCCGACCTTGAGCAGTTCGACGGTGTCAGGGGTAGTACGGTTTGTGACCTGAAGCTGTACCTCGGGATATTCTGTATGGAACTTTTCAAGGTAGGGCAGCAGGAAAAACTGGCACAGAGTGTCGCTGGCGCCTATCATAAGGCCGCCTGACTGCAATGTGCGCATACGGTTCAGCTTGTCCTCGGCCGCTGATATGAGGCTTATGGCCTTATCGGCATAGCTGTAAAGCATACGGCCCTCGCTTGTCAGGGTTATGCCGCGGCTGGTGCGGGTAAAGAGAGTGCAGCCCAGCATGTACTCTAACCTGTGCATGGACTGGCTGATGGCAGGCTGGCTCACGTAAAGCTCCCTTGCAGCATGTGAGAGACTGCCGCAGCGGGCGACGGTACAGAATATGCTGTAAAGATCCAGATCGGCCGGCATTGTTGTTGTTTGTTCCTCCTGGTTGTATTGTATCCGCAAAAGCCAACGGGGAATTATTTGTTCCCGTATTGCCTGTTTACGGTTAAAGTGCTAAGATGATTAAAACTAATATCCATTCCACCTATAATTTTTAATTATATAGTATTTCCTCTGCCTTTGCAATTGAAATTATAGGTGGATTTCAAAAATCGGGCAGTTTTATTTGTGTTATTGTTGCTCAGTGGTGTAAAATGAACTGTAAACCATTACTTCGCTTCAAAAGATGTAAATATTTCTAAATTATAATGCGAGATCCATTTAAGATAGTTAAAACTCACTTTTATAACTTTTATAATAAGAGGGCTGGATATGACAAAGTACTATTGGAAAGAGCTTTATTCCGAAATTAACGGCTGTCAAAAATGCAGACTTTGCGAGCAGCGCACCAATATAGTGATAGGTGAAGGCGACCCTAAAGCCACTATAATGTTCATAGGCGAGGGGCCTGGGCGGGATGAGGATCTGTCCGGCCGTCCTTTCGTTGGCAGGGCGGGGCAGCTGTTAGATAAGATGATAGGCGCAATAGGGTTCAGGCGGGAGGAAGTATACATCGCCAACGTAGTCAAGTGCCGCCCGCCAAACAACCGTACCCCGGAGGAGAGCGAGGCCGACGCATGCCTGCCCTATTTAAGAGTGCAGTTCGCCCTTATACGGCCTAAGATAATCGTATGTCTTGGCGCTACTGCGGCGAAGTACATTTACGATCCGAATGTAAGGATAACGAGAGACAGGGGAGTGTGGAAAGAAAAGAAGGGAGTGTGGATACTGCCTACATATCATCCTGCCGCGCTGCTGAGGGACGAATCCAAGAAGCGGGAGGCATGGGAGGATATGCAAAAGTTAAAGCAAAAATACGATGAGATAGCGCAGAATACTTGAATAATCCCCGTATATGGTGCTATAATGAGACGTTGATTTATTTAGGAGGAGAAACCTACTATGTCAGGACATTCCAAATGGGCCAATATCAAAAATAAAAAAGAAAAAGCAGATAACGCGCGCGGCAAGATTTTTACAAAGATAGGCCGAGAGATCGCCATAGCCGTTAAAGAGGGCGGAAGCGACCCCAACAACAACTCCAAGCTGAGGGACGTCATAGCCAAGGCAAAGGCTAACAATATGCCTAACGACAACATTTCCCGCTCCATAAAGAAGGCCGCAGGCGAAATGGGCAGCGTAAACTACGAGGAGATCACATACGAGGGATACGGCCCCGGCGGTACAGCAATAATCGTAGAAGTCGTTACCGACAACCGTAACCGCACCGCCTCCGAGATACGCCATATATTCGACAAGAGCGGCGGCAGCATGGGCGCCACCGGCTGCGTAAGCTGGATGTTCGACAAGAAGGGTCTCATAGTGGTAGAGCGCAGCGCTTCCATAGATGAGGACGAGCTCATGATGGAAGCTCTTGACGCCGGCGCTGAAGATTTCAACGCTTTGGACGACGTGTATGAGATATACACCGCGCCCACCGACTTCTCAGTGGTAAGAGAAGCGCTTGAGGCAAAGGGCCTCAGCTTCCTCTCCGCCGAGATAGGCATGTTCCCTCAGAATACCGTGGACGCCACTAAGGACGAAGAACTTGTGGAGAAGATCGAGAAGATGCTGGAACGCTTCGACGACGATGACGACGTTCAGGACGTATACCATAACGCAACTCTACCCGAGGAAGAGGAAGAGGAATAATATAAGGACGTCAGAACGGCCTCAGGCATAGACGCATACGCAAAAAGCAAGCGTCCTGTATACTGCAATATGCAGCATACAGGACGCTTTATAATTATCGGTTATTCTTCAACGCTGGCCTTGGCCTCCGAACGTTCTTTTTCCCGCTGGGCACGCCGCCTGGCAAGGCGTTCCCGGCGTTGTTTTTCCTCGTTGGAATGCTTTACTATCACCGCTATGAGGGCGATAAGCAGCAGGGCTGCCGCGCCGCAGGCCGCGTAGAAAACGATGGGGTCTATGCCGGTGCCGTTGCTGTTTTCGGGCTGCTCCGCAGGCTCCTCCACCCCGGGAGTGGGCGCGGCTTCTGCGGGCAGCTGGGGGTTTACGGGCCTTGCGGGCATTACAGCATAGCGCTGTATGGATTTGTCAGCCTCGCTGTATACATAGTAGCCCACCTCGCCGTCGGGATTGCGGCCGTATATGAGGTATACGGTACCCTGTGCGTCCTGTCCCGCCCATGCCTTGACCTGCTTGTCGTCAATGGTTATGGTGGTCTCGGTAAAGCCATCGGGCAGCGGCACGGAGCCGTCCGGCTCCAGCATGATGTAGGAGCGGGAGGTGGAGCTTACCGTCTGATACCTGTACAGAGAGCTCTTAGCGGCGTCATATATGTAGTAGCCTCCATTTTCACCCGAAGCATTGGAGAGGTAAAGGAGGGTGGGCGCGTCGGAATCCTGAACGGATACGGCGGGCACGGTCTGTCCCTTGTAATCCACCGTTGTCTCAGAATACTTGGATGGTATGGTCACGTTTTCGAGATTGGTCCAGATGTACATCTGCTGGCCGCCCTCATCGGTTATGCCCTCGGCAAGTATGCCCTCGGTGGCGTAGTCGGGGGCGGCGGCCTGGGCAGCTGCGGGAGCGGCCGCTATAGATACGGTAACTGAGGCTGCAGCTGTACCCTGATCCTCGCCGCTGTAGCTGAGAGCCTTGGTTATGTTGAAATCCACTTTGGCCTCTCCCGCGCCGGCAGCCGTAAAGGTTATGCGGGCGGAAAGGGAGGAAGCGCCGTCCTTCTCGGCGGAGACCAGCGCTATGCGTCCGTCTGAAGCGCCGCCGTCTCCCTCGGTGAAGGTGAGGAGGGAGGGGTCGTAGGAGAATTCGCCCTCGGCGGCGGAAAGCTTTTTGCCGGCAAGGGTGACAGTCACCACGACGGTGTCGCCGGCGGTGACGGAGGTCTTGTCCGCCGTAGCGGTAAGCTCGGGAGCGGCGAACGCCATGGCGGGGAGCGCTACTAAAAGCAGCATGGCAACAAGAGACAGGACCCGCTTATATGTAATGGAAGTCTTCATTTTTTAATCCTCCTGAGTTATCTTTGCATCGTCGGATACGTACTGTATCAGTCGTATCATATCCATAATATCCACCGTTTCATCGTGGTTTACGTCTGCCGCCCTGAGGTACGGGCCGCCAAGTATTGAGGACCTTATGAGGTGCTTTTGCAGGGCGGTTATGTCGTCCTTGTCTATTTTGCCGTTGCCGTCCACATCGCCGTATATCACTATTGGCAGGTCGAACATGGCAAAGCCGTCACTATAGGTATTGCGTACGGAATCGCCGGTGCATAACGCGTCGGTCTTCTGTGCGCCCTTCTTGTCTATGACGGTAAGGGTGCCTTCGGACTCCAGCTTGCCCAGCAGCTTTTCCGTAGTGGTGCCGGGCTTTATCTCACTTATGCCCCATGAATGGACCTTGCAGCCGCTGGCCTTTATCCTGGGGGCGGTGTCGTAGGTGCCCACGGTGTACAGCGCCGTGTCTTTATAATAGAAGGCAAGTATGTCCTCGTACTTCTGACCGGCACGGGCGCGCTCCTGCGCGCTGCGCTGTGAGAGACCTACTCCGTGGCCGTAGCGGCGCTGGGTGAGAAACCAGCCTGAATATTCCTTTTCTGCGGTGCGGTATTTGCCGCGCTCCGCGCCGTACATGCGGAGGTTGCGTTTCTTCGCGCCTATCTGGCCCAGCGTGTTCTCATAGCTGCCGAAGCTGAGCTCCTCAAATGGCAGCGTGAATGTAACCTGGCCTGCCTGCTCCGGGCTGCCTGCGGGCGCTACCATCAGGGTTAACTCGACGTTAGTGTAGCAGCGCTGCTCCGGGTCGTTTTCGGCGCTGGGATCCTTGGCCAGAACCTTTACGGTGGAGAGCAGCTCAACCTCCTGCCCGGCGGCCGCATAGGCGGCCTTTTTTATAGCCGTGAGGACAGAGCTGTCCATGAGCTTTTCTGTCGTCTCGTCGTATGCATCGGGAATAAAGGACTTTTCTTCAAGGCTGGACTTGTTGAGCAGGTCATACACGTCGTCGGCATGGGTGTAGTAGGGGAGGTCGTTTTCCCATACGTTGCCGGTGCGCTCGGTCTGCCCGCCGTTGGAGGCGGAGTAGAAGGCCTCGATTATGTCGCCGTCGTATACCAGCACCTGGCCCTTAGTGGCGTCAACCGCCGCTATGGCGCGGGTATTTTTGCTGGCGTAGCCCCGGTAAACCTGATCCTTTGAGGTGTCCACAAGGTCGTATGAGCGGCTCGCGGCGTATCTTGAGCAGCGGGCGACGGCATAGCCCCGGGCGCACACCGCCTGTGACTTAAGGGCCTCCACCGGGAAGGAGTTGCTCATTTCGTGGGGCACTACGCCGTAAAGGTACTGCTCGATGGGCAGCGTGTTTATGGCGCGTATGCTGCCCTCGTACACGTCAAAGGTCATGTTGCCGAGGTAGGTGCAGGTGCCGTATTCCGCGTTCTTGAGCCTGATATAGTCGGTGGTCTTGCCGTAGTTCTTTGAAAGCAGCGTAAGGGAGGGGCCGGTGTAGGTCTTGTCCCCCAGCTTTATGGATACCCGGCTGCCCACCGCCTCAACGGTAAGCTCGTCGGTTCCGACGCTGCTGCCGGCTTCCTTTAGAGTGTATTCACCTACCGGGGTGAATGTAAATGACCTGCCGCTGCCTATGGAGAGCTTTACCCGCACGTCGCTGTGGAATACCGCGGCGAAGGCGGGAAGCATTGCCATGATAAGCGTAAGCGCCATGGCAAAGGCGATGGCCTTGGTGGTTTTTTGCATAAACAATGCCTCCTGTAAAAAATCCTTCTGAATGATATCGATACATCAGGAAAGGCCGGCGCCGAACAGCTGAACGGCGTATGTGGAGCCGCCAACGGAATATATGCCTATACACATATCCGTAAAGCCTTCCCTGAGAATGTTTTCCCTGTGGCTGGGAGAGTCTATCCAGGCATCAAATATCAGTTTTGATGTAACATTGGACACTCCGCTGCACATAAATATGTTTTCGCCAAATGCGCTGAAGCTTATACCGTCGTCGGTGACGGCGGTGGAGCAGCTGGCGCCATTTGGCCGGGTGTGATCGAAAAGGGTTACGATCTCGCGGGCGCGAATATCCGCGGCTTTTTGCAGTTTGCTCGAGTATTTAAGCGTGTTCAGCCCCGCCTGCTGCCTGTATTGGTTGACAAGCTCAAGTATGCCCGAGTTGTAGTCGTCATCAGACGCTGTTAAAATAACCGTAGGCGCTGCCGTAGGGACCGCAGTAAGGGAGGGAACAGGCTTTGCTGTCTGGATGGGCAAGGCTGTTGGCTGCGGTGTGAAAGGGGTCTCAGGGGCTTCTAAGGGTATCAAAGGTAGAGATGCGGTGGGCGCAGAAGCCATCGGCTTGGGAGTGACTGCCGCCTCGTAGCCGCCGCCCTCAGGCACTATGACCTGTATGTATGAATCCGTCTCAGCTTTTGCACAGCCCGTCAGAAGCAGCGCTGAAATGAGAAGGATGGCAATAAAGCGATACATCGGATATCCTTTCGACAGTACAAGCATATTGCAGACAATTATCTATTATATTTTATACCATCAACGGGCCTGTGCATATTAAAATAATTGTGAATAATAGAAAGAGCCTTCCGAGGATATTGTTCAGCCTAAAGTAGATACCGACGGCTACGCCAATGGCGAAGATAGAAAAAACGAGCTGACGCAGGTTCAGCCCGAAGAATATGTTTTCCTGATAGTCCCGTATTTCACGGTTGATTTTCACTTCCAATTCGTTTTCCCTCCAATCAAATAAAGCTCCCGATTGCTCGGAAGCCTTGTGGTTTTCTTTTTTACTTATTCACCTAACAGCCAGTCCAATACGTTGCGCTTTTGTATTCCCTCATAGTCTGCTGTGGAAAACACTTCATCAAGTGTAAGCAGCGTTTTAGGGTAATTATCCGCTATACGCTTGAATGGGGCAAGCTCTCGCCTTAGCGTGTTTGGGTCGAGCGTAGACGCTGCAACTTGGTAGTAAAGATACTGCCCGTCATCTGTTTTTGCTACAAAATCCACTTCGCCGTCGTCTATCGCTCCTACAAATACTTCGTATCCGCGCCGTATCAGCTCGAGGTACACGACATTTTCAAGAATATGTCCTATATCGCTGTCCTTGCCCCGCACAAGCATATTCCGCAGCCCCATGTCAACGCAATAATACTTGCTTTGCGTTGTTAAAAACTGTTTCCCTTTAATGTTGAAGCGCGTTGCTTCATATAGCAGAAGCGCCTCCTTCAAACCGTCCAAATACCTGTCTACGGTTTTTTGATCCACTCCCTTTCCGGCCGATTTCATGGTGTTGGCTATATTGGTGGAAGAAGCCTTGTTGCCGATGTTGTGGAGCATGAACTTTGCCACGTTTTTTAGCATGCCGACATCTGCAATTTTTTTGCGCTTCACAACGTCGTTGAGCAATACGGTATCATACAGCCCTTGCATATATTCCCGTGCCTCACGCTTATTCAGTTCAAAGCGAAGCACATAGGGAAAGGAACTCAGCTCGATATATTGGTTGAATTTTTCGGCGTTTGACAGTCCTTCTCTTTGCGTACCCTTTAATCCCGTGCTAAATTCGCGGAACGATAACGGAAGCATTTGAAGCTCCACATATCTGCCGGAAAGCATCGTTGCCAATTCTCCCGAAAGAAAGTAGGCGTTGGAGCCCGTTATATAAACGTCGCAGTTTTCTTTAAGGAACAGGCTGTCAACCGCTTTTTCATATTCGTCAACGTGTTGTATCTCATCGAGGAAGATGTAGTTCATCTTATCGGGCCGCAAACGCTCGGCGATGTATCGGTAGAGTATTTTATAATTATCGATAAACTCAAGCTCTATATCCTCGAAATTCAGCACAATGAACTGACTATCTTCAACACCGTTTGCTGACAGATAGTCGCGGTACATTTCAAACAGGGTGGACTTCCCGCATCTTCTTACGCCCGAAACAACCTTTATGATTTGCTTTTCCTTCCATCTTACCAACCAGTCAAGATACTCGGGACGCCCTATTCGATGTATCATGTTCCACCTCCTATAACATTATTATCTGCATTATACTCCGGATTTATTCACCAAGTCAACGGATTCGAGGATTATATTCCTGAAATATTATATTTTTTTTGCTTTAAGGAATGGTTATTACAGTCCAAACATCTCGCGCACAACGCGCTCCGACATTTTGACAGCGCCCGTCAATACGAGCAAGTTAAAGATATGTTATTCAGTATGGCAGTCCGATGATGAATTGACAAGCTGTGATTCGGCAGTAATAATGATCCCCCGGCAAAGCCGGGGGTATTTCTTAAACGGGCAAAGCCCTATG
>OLOQ01003922.1_pt1 | contig 10478 bp, 7 predicted proteins | sample 1673101 | NCBI WGS metagenome assembly OLOQ01 (sample SAMEA3136754, study PRJEB25190) | human gut metagenome | biome: human gut; feature: human-associated habitat; material: faeces | place: Austria | collected 2013 | reverse complement strand
TCGTCCAGACGCTGGTCGTACTTGGACAGGTTCCCAGCGCATTATACTGTAAATGTTATCACTCAATTCCAGGTTTGGGGAGACTATATCTATTTCGCCTGCGGGGAGGAAGCGGCGATTTATAAAATGGAGGATGGGACTGCCCGATTGGTTCTAAAATCCACTACGCTTTCCACCTTTTACCCGTCCGGCAATTCTCAGGAAGAAGAAATAGCATCAGTGCTTTTTTCTGCTTACTCCCAGCAGTTTTATCTCTTTGATTTTGAAAAGGGAGAGCTGAAAATTCTGGACTGTCCCATGAATGATGGCGAGAAAATCTACTCGTGTTTTCGATCCGAAGACAATATCTGCTATGAAACGTGGGATGGCGATGATATATTTCGTTGCTATTTAACCACCATGGACGATCTGATGGCATTGGAAACGAAATCACTGGACTTATCCCATAGCTTACTGAATCTTGACAACTTGGAACAATAAATCCTTTACTGACGAGTCTTACCCCCGGAGTAGGTTCTTCTCCGGGGGCTTTTTATGTTCCGCCATCCCGCGTCAGGCTGTCTAAAAACGCCTGGATGCTGCGGACGGTTTTTTCATCCACAAAATGTTCGATTTTTTCTACTTGCTCCAATTCATTTTGGGAGTGGTTGAGAAAGCACAAAAACTGATGCAGCAGTTCATGCCGGTACAGCAGATACCGGCCAAAAGTCCGGCCGCTGTCGGTCAGATGAATTTCTCCATATTTTTGGGCGGTAACCAGCCCTTTTTCCCGCAGATTAGAGACCATTTTAGAAGCGGATGAGGGCTTGACATGCAGCTTCTGGGAAAGGGCCCGGATGCGGACGGGTCCGGCCTCTTCTTCCTCTAAACGGCAGATCATTTCCAGATAGTCCTCCATAGCGGTGGTGATTTGGGCGTCCGCCGCCAGCTCGTAGCCTTTCATGGTATAAAACGCAGATGATTCCACGGCGTTTTCCCTCCTGTTCACACCGATTGGGCGTTATACATATCTTAGCATTAGGAAACAAAGTTTCCGATTCCTAATTTTAGTTTATTGTAAGGAGCTTATCTTTATGAGTGATATACAGCCTTTGACTAATTTGCAATGCGGGCAAACCGCCCGGGTAGGAAAACTGACACTGCAAGGCAGCATGCGCCGCCGTCTGCAGGATATCGGGCTCATTGAAGGGACACAGGTGGAGTGTGTGCAAAAAAGCCCTGCTGGGGATCCTGTGGCTTACTTAATCCGCGGCGCGGTAATTGCGCTGCGCGCAGAAGACTCGGCAGGCGTTTTGGTGTTTTGTCGCTGAGAGAAAAGACCCCGGACGCGAAAAAATACGCTCCGGGGTTCTTGGCCTGATGAGGCGCAGTATGCAGAGAAGCTTATTTTCAGAAAGAGGTGACGGACGTTGGGATTGACCAGCGGTTCAACAGGAAGAAAAGCAGTAGACGAAGGGCTGGTGATTCACCGGGAATCCCCTCAGGATCGGGTGGTCGCATTAGCCGGGAACCCGAATGTGGGCAAAAGCACAGTGTTTAACGGCTTAACCGGAATGAATCAGCACACCGGAAATTGGCCGGGAAAGACCGTAGCCAACGCGCAGGGCAGGTGCGAGCACAACGGCAGAGGCTTTGTGATGGTGGATATTCCGGGCAGCTATTCTCTAATGGCCCATTCGGCAGAAGAAGAGGTAGCGCGGGATTTTATTTGTTTTGGAGATCCGGATGCAGTGGTGGTGGTATGTGATGCCACCTGTCTTGAGCGGAATCTGAATTTGGTTTTGCAGACCATAGAAATCACGCCTCGTACAGTGGTTTGCGTCAATTTAATGGACGAAGCCAAAAAGAAAAAAATTCATGTGGATATCGGCGCGTTGTCCAAGCAGCTGGGCGTGCCGGTAACCGGTGCTGCGGCCCGCAGCGGCAGGGGCTTGGATGAATTGATGGATGCGGTGGACGCGGTAACCCACGATAAGGCCACGCAAGCTGATCCGGTACAGATTTTGTATGCGCCGGCCATTGAGCAGGCGGTGGCGCTGTTGGAGCCCCCTTTGCGGGAATGCTGCGGGGAAAAAATCAGTTCCCGCTGGCTGGCGCTTCGGCTGCTGGAAGGCGAAGAGAAACTGATCCGGTCGGCGCAGCAGTACTTAGGAGGACCTGGTTTAAAAACCCCTGCTGTGCAGGAGCCATTGTCCCAAGCAAGGGAACTGTTAGAGCAGGCGGGCCTGACCGAGCAAGCGCTGCGGGATGAAATTGTATCGGGCCTGGTGCGCCAGGCAGAGCGAATCTGCGCTCACGCAGTGGAATCGGCCGACCGCGGTTACAGCAGCCGGGACCGGAAGATAGATCGGGTCCTGACCAGCAAAGCGACGGGCTTCCCCATCATGATCGCGCTGTTGGCGTTTATTTTCTGGTTGACAATCGCCGGCGCGAATGTCCCCTCTCAATGGCTAAGCAGCGGCTTGTTCTGGGTCGAAGAAAGACTGGCGGTTTTTTTTGGCTGGATGGGCGCACCGGCGTTTGTCTGCGATATGCTGGTACATGGTGCATACCGGACTTTAGCCTGGGTCGTTTCGGTAATGCTGCCGCCAATGGCGATCTTTTTCCCATTGTTTACTCTTTTGGAAGATTTGGGCTATCTGCCCCGGGTGGCGTTTAATCTGGACCGCTATTTTAAAAAATGCAGTGCATGCGGTAAACAGAGCCTGACGATGTGCATGGGATTCGGATGCAATGCGGCGGGGATTGTAGGCTGCCGGATCATCGATTCACCACGGGAACGGCTGATTGCGATGATTACAAACAATTTTGTTCCCTGCAATGGGCGTTTTCCCACGCTGATTGCCATTTTATCTATGTTTTTTGTAGGGGTGTCCGGCGGATTGGCCCAATCGACCGGGTCGGCGATCCTGCTGACCGGTTTCATTCTGCTGGGCGTTTGCATGACTTTTTTGGTTTCCAAAATTCTTTCCAAAACCATTTTAAAAGGAGTCCCCTCTTCTTTTACGCTGGAGCTTCCGCCTTATCGGCGCCCGCAGATCGGAAAAGTAATCGTCCGCTCGATTTTTGACCGGACCATGTTTGTTCTGGGCCGGGCCGCGGCGGTAGCGGCGCCTGCCGGGTTGTTGATCTGGCTGTTGGCCAATCTCAAAGCAGGAGACATGACGCTGTTGGCGCATTGCGCGCATTTTTTGGACCCCTTTGCACAAATGCTTGGGATGGATGGTGTAATCTTGCTGGCGTTTATCCTGGGCCTGCCGGCCAACGAGATTGTGGTGCCGATTATGATTATGGCATACCTGTCTACCGGCAGCCTGGTGGAAATGAACAATCTGACGATGCTTCGGCAGCTTTTGATTGAAAACGGATGGACCTGGTCAACCGCCGTCAATGTAATGCTTTTTTCCCTGATGCACTGGCCCTGCTCAACCACCTGCCTTACCATTCAAAAGGAGACCCAGAGCATCAAATGGACGGCAATCTCTTTTCTGGTTCCTACGGTGGCGGGAATAACGGTCTGCTTTTTGTTCCATCAGGCCGTGCAGCTGTTGGGATAGTTGGGATAAATACAAAAAAGAGGGAGAATCATCTCCCTCTTTTTATTTTGGCTCGAAAAGGACGATTATTAGTCGTCTTTCTTTTTCCGGAACAGATTCAGAACCGCGCCAAGCATTCCGATCAATCCTGCGCCTGCTGCCAATCTGCCGGCGCCGCCGGTCTGGGGCAGGTTGCCTAAAGGCATATTCGGGTCCAGAATGGTGACCAGGTTGTTGGGAGCGGGTGCCAGCGGAACAGTAGGATCGTCGATGGTGGTGGTCGTGTTGTCATCGTCGTCATCATCATCATCCGGTTCCGGATCAGGCTTAGGCTCCGGTTTGGGCTCCGGTTTGGGTTCGGGTTTGGGCTCATCCTTCGAATAGATCAGCTCGATTTCATAATCATACTCAGGCTGATGGGTGAAATCAGAGGTGTACTCTACGGTAGGAGCCAGCACAGCGGTGGGAACAAGAGCCCCTGCGTCCGGCGTAGTAGAGAGAACATCAATTTCTTCATCCAGCCAAGCGATGTCCTCGGTCGTTGCCGGAACTTCTTCCTCTAACTCCTCGTCGAGTTCTTCGGGCAGTTTATCATCAACGGGTACGGCAGGCTTTTTGAATTCGTCTTTCAGCGTGCCGACAACGCGGATGGAAACGAAATCGTAGTTGTTGCCGCCATAGGTCAGCAGTCTTCCAACTTCATCCAGGTTCACAATGGTTTCGCGCGCTTCCGATACGGAAATAACCAGCGAAGAACCGGGCTGAGAACCATCTTTTACCGTGGAGCCATCGAGTTTATCGGTATAATAAATATGCGTTACCGGTATCTCAACGTCGGTGGGTTCTTTTTCTACATAGTAGACCTTGATTACAATGCCGTTTTCGGTGATTTCCACCGGAGTACCTTCTACATGATCCCGTTTAAAGCCTTTTGCCAGTGCATCGGAATCGACAACGTCCTCAACCTGTGTGCCGTGAATTACGTTCTCAACGGTTTCGGTATCGAAAGGAGCGTCCTCGCCAACGTAGTAGTACTCAATGGTGTAGGACAGATCGCTGATCTTCGCGTAATTTACGTGAATAACCAGATCTTCTGTGCCCATAGTACCGCTGAGCGGATCACTGCCGGTAGCAACGACCGGCTCCTGATAATTGGCAACAGGGATATTGGTCAGATCTGTTACGTTGTAACTTTCATCCTCGTACTTTACGATCGAATCAGAAGTTTTTCCATTTACACTCAATGCAACTGGATTTTCAGAGTCAGTGACATCCCAGTAATATACGGTAACATTGTGCTGCGCCTTGCGGGCATACTCCACGTAAACGTGAACGTCAGCGGTGCCCATGGTGCCGGAGAGTTTGGAGGTGTCCTCAGAGCGGACGCCGACACGGCTCCAGGAGGCGATATCGTCTTTGTTCAGCAAAGCGCTGGAGGAGATATCGTAAGCTTCGTCTTCGTACTTGGTCACTGCGGTGGCCTGGGTAGCCAGCTCATTGGTGGTACCCTGCTCGACGTAGTGAACGATGACATTGTGCTGCGCCTTGCGGATATTCTCGACTTTAATGGTCAAGCCGTTCAGGGTAACGCCCGAAGGAGCAGTGCCTACAAATTCTAATCCGGTGCAGTCGGCTTTCAGTGTTACAACAAATTCCGATACGCCGTTGTAAGTTGCGGGAACAGTGCTTTCTGTTACGGTGTAATTTTCGCCGTAGGTAAAGGTCAATGCCGAGGTGCTGTTTTTACCGTCCCCTTGATCGGCAGCTTCCTCCTGCCCGTTCACAGTGAACACTGCGCCTTCCAGCGCATCGCCGTTTCCATCGACCTTTTCAATGCGGATATCGGAAACCGATTTCGCCGCATAGACATATTCAACGGTCTGTTCGCCTTTTTTCACCGGCAGTTGATATTTGCCGTCGTTGTCAGCGTCATAAGCGGCTTTAAACGCCGTCATAGAGATCAAATCGCTGCCGTTGACTTTCACGCCTTTCAGCTCATAGCCGGCCGGTGCATCAATCGGAGCTGCTACATCATAAGGAGTTTGAGGGAAATCCGCTGTGCCGACCAGTGTGTTGCCGACCGACTGCGTTGTGCCGGTTACGCCCTGGGGAAGTCCGGTAGAGGTGACCTTGAGCGTACCGATTTCAACCGTAGCAGTAGGGACCGGGAAGTTGAGGGCCTGAGTTTTTCCCTCTTTGTTTTGATAGGTCAAAACAGCGGATTCGTTCAACGGAACGTTGATGCTGTCGCTGTTTGCGCCTGTCACAACAGAAGGGTCCAATTTTACCTTATAAGTCAGGGCTGCGCTGCCCGACACATAAGAGCCGGTGTTCCAGTTGATGGTTTCGCCGGAGACATCCACAGAGGGCTGCGTCGGACTGGGCAGCGAACCGGTGGGATTCAGTACAGTAGGGCTGTACGAGATATCCTCTTTCTTGGTAATCAGGTTAACCTGACCGCCCATGATGTCGGCAACTGTACCGTTGTTGATGACCCACAAAATGGATTCCAGGATGTTGTTGAAAATACTGCCGAGGTCAGCACCGACAGCATAGTAGTATTTGCTGGGATCAGAAGCGATCTTCTGCAGACATTTTACCTGAGTGGTAAAGCCAACCGTATACAACTCAAAGTTGGTTTTGTGGCTGTTTTTGATGGTAGTCGCACGGTTTTCTGCCGCAGTGGCAGCATATTCGCCTTCCTTGCTGGATTTGGAGCCGTTTTCGCTGTATACGTTAGGCTGACCGTCAGACAGCAGGATCATAAACTTCTGGTTGGCGGAGCCGCTGTCGCTGGTGGGATACAGGGTTTTGTTGCCCTGGATTAGCCCTGCCTCGATATTGGTGCCGCCAGTGTGTCCCTCATAGTAACCGCTGGTGATATTGTTACTGTCAAGCCCTCTCATTTTATTGGCGTTGATGGCGCTTTTGATGGCGGTGACGTTTGCTTGGTTCACTTCGCCGTCCTCATTCAGAATGGAGGTCAGCGCCAGCTTTTGCTTGCTAAGGCCGCCGAACTGCACAACGCCGATTCGGGCATTAATGCCTTTGCTGACCAGAGAATCGACCAGTGCCACCTGTGCCTTCTGGGCGATTTCCCGGCGGGAGCCAAGATCGATGGATCCCTGTTCCTGCGTACAGGAAGCGGGATGGTTTTCCCCTTTGTAGTAGTGGTCGCAGTTCGAGCACCACCAGCCCTTTGTGACTTGGCGCTTAACAATGTTTGTAGAACGGCATTTCTCACATTGCCAGCGACCGGTGAAAATGCCGCCTTTCCACTCGATATCATCGCTGCCGCATTTCGCGCAGACGCGTTTGGTTTCTTCGTCCGCGCGGAAAGAAGTGCTGCCGCAGACTCCGCCGCTGCCGTAAACAGGTTCATCCATGCTGTCGGAATAGTCGGTGACCAGCACGATATCGATTTGCGGTTTTACGGTAGTCGAACCGCCGCCGGAAATCTGCAAGGTCACTTCCCATTCATCGATGGCCGTCTGTACCGCGGTTTTGGACAAAGTCACATTGTCCGCCGGGTTGACGACGGCATCAGGCGTCAGAGTGGCTTGCGCTGCGTGAGCAGTTGTCAGCACACCGCCGGGGATCAGGGTGATCACAAGCAGAATGGCCAACAGACAGGAAGCAAGCCGTTTTAGATGTGTCATAATGTTCCTCCTCTTTCCTTCTAAACTGTGCCGGTTGCTGATAAAGCGATACAGCCCCGGACTATTCCCAATCCACCGTGTCGCTGCCGCTGGATTCAGCCAAAGCGTTATCCATCAGCTTGATCATTTCCAGCGCACTGCGGAATTGCTGAATCTTTTTGTTTTCCATCCAGGCGATGGTTCCCTGCCAGGTGGCGTTTTGCCGGAACTGTACCTGAATGGTAAAGGTAGCTTTTTCTCCGTTTTTGGAGTGGAGAGCTTCTTCCGCCATAAATTGGGTTACCTCCTTTTCTGGTTGCCGTTGATCAGATTTTTTGGCCTGCCAGGCGCGGTATTGGTAATATGCCTGCGGGCACTGCATCCAGTCAAAAAAGCGGTCCATAACATTAATCAGGGAAAGATACCCCCAAAAAGCGATTCGCTCAGGCATATATGGATTGTATAAAAAACCGGACGGTTCGCCGTCTTGGACGCTGTCCACACAAATCTGCGTTTTGGTAATGTTGACGGATCGCTGAACAGTGTCTAATGCTTTCAAAGAACCCCTCCTTCCTGATTGGTATGGCACCAGTATAAAAGATACCTGTCATAAAACGGTCACAAATCAAAAAAAGAGCCTGCTTTTCAGCAGACTCTGAAAATTTTTATTTGCCGGGCCGGTCAGAAACGTTCCTGCGTGCAGATGGGGTCCATTGGCTGCAGCTTGGGATGAATCCGCACGGCGATCCGGGGATTTTCCCGCTTGAAACGGCCGAGAATGCGGTCCTGTACCATCAGGCTGTTTTCAAAGGTGAGGGAGGAGAGCATTACTACAAACTGTGTTGCGCTGAACCGGGATACAACGTCGTTACGGCGCAGGCTGTGCAGCAGACAGTCCCGCAGCCGGTCCATGCTGTTGTTCAAAAGCTTGATAGCGGGAATCTGCCCCTGCGTGTCGGTGACGGTCAAAAGCAGCAGAAAAACAGATTGGCCGGTGCGCTCGGCGGCCCGGGCCTCCAGCCGGTAGATGTTTTTGAACACCTCGTATTCGCAGAAGAAAGCGCCGTATGCCAGCGAGGCTTCCCGCAGGTCCTCTTTGATGATTTCCAGATCGGTTTCCACGTGCTGAACGTTTTTGATGATCTCGCGGTACAGATTGCGCAGCCGCTCCGAGGGTTTCACCCCCAGTTCCCGGTAAAACAGGTTGGTCACATGTTCATAGTGGGCCATGGCGCGCTGTTGGTTGCCCATCGCGATCTGCGCCAGAATCAGCGCTTCGTGGAAAGATTCCTCAAACTGATCGATCACAATGGCCTGCTGGGCGATGTGGGCAATTTCCTGGTAACGCCCGGCATCCATCAAAAGGCGGATGGTTTTCTCCACGCATTTTACATACAGGCTGTGATAATAGGTGGAAAGCGGGACGACCCATTCTTCAAAGGCGGACTTGGGCAGCAGGTCTCCTTTATAATAGGAAAGCGCCTGCATATAAAGGTCCAGTTGCTCGGCGGGCTGGCTTTCCTTTTCGTCCGCCTCGCGAATCAGCCTCTCAAACTCCTCAATGTCCACCGTGGTGGTCAAAGCGTTGTTCCAGGAATAGGTGCCGCGCTGGCAGAGGATCATGTTTTTGGCGCCGGGAATCCCAAGGGAGACCAAAATAGTGCGGACGCGGTAAACCAGATTTTTCAAAGCGCTGGAGGGATTGTCGATTTCGTCATTATGCCAGAGAACATCGACCAGTTCGTCCGGAGAAATATCCCGGTGGCGGAATGCAATCAAATACTCCAAAAGGTTCCATAGCTGCCGCGCCCGGTTAAGGCTTTCGTCCACCTCATGACCGTTAGCCTGCAGCCGGAATCCGCCGAGCATGGAAACCTGTACAGGAGGATATGCCTCATCCTCAGGGATGATTGGTGTTTTCCTTGCCATTGCAGGATTCCCCCTTTCTGCTTTTATGTATACCAAAATCATTATAGCAAATTTTATGAATTTTTTCAAAAAAAAACGCAAATCAGGTGTAAAAACATGAAAATTTTCTGATTTCCTATAAAAGGGAAAAGATCGCTCCTTTCTCTTTTGGGCGTTTCCCTCCGTTTTTATGCAGTCTTTTGTTCCTCCGGTTTCCAGCAAAAGGAACAAGAGGCAGGAAAAAAGCTCTTTCTTTTTATAGGAATATCGTTTATAATATTTTATAAATGTTAGTTTTTTGTTCGTTTTTGCGCAAGTGTTTTAGGAGGTCGAAACAATGGAAATCAACCAGCCGGAGGAAAAACGCAGACTGACCCGCCGTCAGGCGATTTCGCTGATTCTTGCGGGCCTGGGATTGATTTTGCTGGTCACGGGCCTTTGGATGATGCGCAGTCCGGAAGCGCCGCCGGAGCGGGGGCTGGAACTGTCGGCAGTGTCTCTTGCCGAAGGGTGGAGCCTCAGCCAGGTACGGCAGGATTACCCGGTAGGCAAACTGGTGGTCACCACTGACCGGGAAGCTTACGAAAACGGCAATCTGCGCCTGGTCATTCCGTCCCTGGACCAGGATGTGCTGGTCCAGAACAATGTGGACACCGAATCTCTGCGCTCCGGCCCTGGATTATATGAGTATTCGCAGCTGCCCGCGCCGGATACCAACGCCAATGTAAGCATTGCCGGCCATCGGGATATTGAAGGCGCGGAGTTTTATTATATTGACCGGCTGACCGACGGGGATCTGATGTATCTGGTTTATCAGGAAAAGGTCTATATCTATCAGTACGAGTCTACGCAGATCATCCAGTCGGACGACTGGAACCCCATTGCCTGTAAGGACTACCCCTGCCTGACACTGACATCCTGCGATCCCATCGGCACTTTTATCAACCGCATTGTGGTAACAGGCCGGCTGGTTGATGTTCGGGAGATGAACAGCCAGGTGATGTTTGCGGCGAAAGGGAACGCCGATTCTTCCGTATCCCAGGCGCAATAGGGCGGTTTTTCTGCGGCATATGATGAAAAGAGGTGAAGGAAAGGTGCCGAAACGTCCGCTTAGCCGCTTGGCGGCGCTGGTTTTGAGCGGTATGCTGTTGTTGACTCTTTGCAGCTGCGGCGATGAGGATTTTTCTTCTTTGGCGTCGTATAGCCATCCGGTGTCTTTGCCGGATGTACCGTCGTATCATAGACCGTTCCGTCTTCTTTCTCAAGTGTCAGATCGATCGGTGAACCATCTCCATAAATCTGAAGGTAGATCTGTAACTCACGGAAATTCTTAACCGTGCTTCCCTCGATTTTCAATACCCGGTCGCCATCTGATATCCCTGCTTCTTCCGCCGGA
>OLOQ01003895.1_pt1 | contig 10544 bp, 9 predicted proteins | sample 1673101 | NCBI WGS metagenome assembly OLOQ01 (sample SAMEA3136754, study PRJEB25190) | human gut metagenome | biome: human gut; feature: human-associated habitat; material: faeces | place: Austria | collected 2013 | reverse complement strand
AGAAAGATAGTTGAACAGGGCATCTACCCGGCAGTAGACCCTCTTGATTCTACATCAAGAATTCTTGAGCCGGACATTGTAGGTGAGGAGCATTATGAGGTAGCAAGAAAGGTTCAGGAAATCCTCCAGAAGTACAAGGAATTACAGGATATCATTGCTATTCTTGGTATGGAAGAGCTTGCAGATGAAGATAAGGTTACAGTATTCAGAGCAAGAAAGATTCAGAAATTCTTATCACAGCCATTCCATGTTGCTGAGAACTTCACAGGTATTCCTGGTGTATATGTTCCATTAAAGGAGACTATAAGAGGTTTCAAGGCAATTATTGATGGTGAGATGGACGAATATCCTGAGAACGCATTTTTCAATGTAGGAACTATAGATGATGTTATTAAAAAGGCTGAGAAGATGCAGTAACATCCTGCCAGAAAGGAAAAACTAATGGCTACAAGTTCATTTTATTTAAAAGTAATATCAGCTAACCGGGTGTTTTTCGCTGGCAAATGCCGTTCTCTGATTGTGCCTGAGTTCGATGGACAGAAGGAAATTCTTGCCCATCATGAAGATATGGTTATTGCAATTGATGAAGGTCAGATGAAGTTCCAGCCAGAGGGCAGCGACGAGTGGATTCATGCTGTTGTTGGAATGGGATTTGTTGAAATCGTCAACAACCGTGTAACTCTTCTTGTTGAGACAGCAGAAAAGCCTGAGGAAATCGATGTAAGAAGAGCAGAGGAAGCTAAGCAGAGGGCTGAGGAGAGACTTCGCCAGAAGCAGAGTATCCATGAGTATTATCACTCAAGAGCAGCACTTGCAAGAGCTATGGCAAGACTTAAGGCAACATCTGGAAAGTAGAATTTATGATACATATGTGGGTTTGCACCTGCCAGAACGCTTGTGAATAGCGTTCTGGCAGGTGCTTTTTGTCGTGCAGGGATAATGGTTAGCCATGGCGTGGTGGATTGGACGTTAAAGTAGTGAGAAAGCGCGCTGAAGTCCAAAAGAGAAGCCAAAGCGCGGCGAATTGGACGTTGAAGCGGTGGGAAGGCGTGTTGAAGTCCAAAAGGGAAGCCGAGCCGCGGCAGATCGGACGTTGAAGCGGCGGGAAGGCGTGTTAAAGTCCAAAAGTGAAGAGTCAGTCTGACGATTTGGACCTTAGAGAGGTGTGATGCACAGAGAAAGTCCAAAAGGGGTGCCGAAGCATGTAGAATTGTTCTTTATAAGATACTTGTAAATAAATATTCAGCTTGCTATAATATGCAAGCGTATTTTGTATACACAGTTAAAACAAAACGATTGAAGTGTAGGAATACACAATCAGGGAGGAACTTAAGATGTTATCTATGAAAGAAGCGATAGAGAATTATGTGGAAGGTTGTGTTGGGAAGGTTGACTGTCCAGCATACAAGCTTTTTATGAAAGCCATACTTGCAGGAATGATGATTGCATTTGGCGCAGCCGGAAGCAGTGTGGCAGCACATGATATCGTCAATGTAGGAATTGCACGTCTGGTTGCAGGAGTTGTATTCCCAATGGGACTTATGATGGTTGTTATGACAGGTGCTGAGCTTTTCACGGGAGACTGTCTGGCAATTATGGCAACTGTACAGAAGAAACATACAGCACTTAAGCTTATACGAATGCTTATTGTAGTATATCTGGGAAATCTTCTTGGCTCGTTAATGCTTACATGTATTGATTATGTAAGTGGGCAGTATAATTATTCATCGGGAATACTTGGTGCATATACAATTAAAGTAGCGCTTGGTAAATGTAATCTTGATTTTACAACAGCGCTTGCATCGGGAATATTATGTAACATACTTGTGTGTGCAGCAGTTATGCTTGCGGCACGTGCAAAGGATGTAACCGGAAAACTGTTATGTTGTTTTTTTATAATACTGCTTTTTGTTGTAAGCGGTTATGAGCATTGTGTTGCTAATATGTATTATGTACCTGCAGGAATGATAGCAAAACTTAATCCATTATATGTGAAAGATGCTATGGAGCAATATGGTTATACAGCACAGCAGCTTAGTACATTGAATATACCGAATTTTATATTTAATAATCTTATTCCTGTTACAATAGGTAATATTGTTGGAGGAATGGCATTCTTCGGAATACCGTTGATGTATATTAATGGTGTTGGTGGAAAGAAGGCGTGATACATATCTTAAAGTATATGGATACGGATTGATGATTTAGAAGAAAATATATTATTACCTATGATTATTCCTTTAGAAACCATTAAAGCATAGGAAGATGTGCAGTAGAAGAATCACAGACGAACACAGACTTACGTATAATATGGACATGAATCAAAATCTGATAATATATTCCTGCAAGTTCCATTATGAAGATTAGCACCTGAAACATGGTGCTTTTTTCTTTACACAAAAATTACATGGTTTAGGAGAATATTATATCGGTGGATAAAAATGTTATTATCTACTAGGAAAAATATGAACATAAATGATGGGGCAAAATAGTGTATCGTCCAACTAGGTGATACATTTGCATCTGACAGCAAGATGGTCGCAGAATATAGAGCAGAACCTATAAGAAGATATTATTTCTATTGCTTATAGGCAGAAATATTAGGATTTCTGCTCATAAAGCGCAGATTTCATTGTAAATACCTATAAATCATGAAAAACCACATTATCTATAGGCAATCTTTAGCTTTCTGACAAGGATAATGTCTGATTCGAGAGAAGAATGTGCAGAAAATACCTATAAGCTGTCAGAATATACGACTACCTATAGGTATCATGACAAAAAATCAGACAAGACACTTCTTCATCAATAATAATATGCCTATAAATCTTGAAATATAGATATTCTTATAGGAAATGTTTAACAACATTATAGTGGATTTATACAATATATACTACTAAATCAGAGCCAGCACCCATACAGTTATCATCTTGAACGTTATTCAGTAACAGATTTCTTGGCAGAACAGCAAGTCTTAACCCGACATATGTCAATACGGATTTAATATCTTATGTTTCAGTTGGCATTGCGTGCGCAATAATATTGCAACTCATATATATAAAGCTGAAGCGTAGAGCATAAGAAAACACCTCTTAATCAGCAATATACATTCTGATTAAGAGGTGTTTTTCTTCGTCCATTATTAGTAAGTATACTCATGGCGAGGGCGATAATAAAATGCCTGAAGCTGACTGTTACGGTTATAGGTAACTGTATAACAATCGGCTGGTGCATCAGCATAAGTCTCAGGATTAACTCTGATAGTTATTGTCTGTCTGTGAGACTGTCCACTGTTACCGTGTTCTGCACTGGTATTATCCTGTCCTACCCCTTTGAGATTACTGATAGTCTGGACTGGGTACACTTTTGAATTGCGAATAACTCCATTTGCTGCAATAATCCCTCCTTGGACCTTATTTCAAAATGTTACTTCTACATTATATATCGGTCAAACGTGTTATATTATTACATTGAATTTCTTTATAAAAATGTATGATAGAGGAAGATAATATGCATGATGATGGAGATGTTTATATGGGAGAATACAAGCCACCTTTTGCTATAAAACTCATGAAATGTGATGGATATATTAAAATAGGCTCATAAAATGTGATTACAGCGGGGAAATTCCCTCATAGTACTATAACAAAATAAAGATATATACAAAATGCCCCATTCCGGACTAATCCGGAGTGGGGCTTATCTTTACGCATAAGCAGTTAATGCTTAATTACTCAATCTCTTTTTTCTTAATTCTGTCAAGATAATCTTTAGTTTCTTTAGCAACCACACCGTTTAAAGCAACGAGTGCAATAAGGTTAGGAATAGCCATCAGACCATTAAATATATCTGCAATTGTCCATACAGCAGATACTGTCATATAAGGACCAATGAATACGCAGAGGATATATATCCATCTGTATGCCTTGATGCATTTCTTCTTACCATTAGTAAGGTATTCAAGGCAGCGCTCAGAATAATAATCCCAGCCAAGAATAGTTGTAAATGCAAAGAATACGAGGCATAACATAAGAATAAATGAAGCAACTCCATCAGGGAATGGAAGTCCTAACTGGAATGCTTTAGTTGTTACTGCAACACCTTCAAGTCCCATATCGTAAGCTCCTGTAAGAACAATTGCAATACCTGTAATTGAACAGATGATAATAGTATCAATAAAAGTAGCTGTCATAGATACAAGACCCTGACGTACAGGTTCATTGGTACGAGCAGCGGCAGCGGCAATAGGTGCACTACCAAGACCGGCCTCATTAGAGAAGATACCTCTTGCAATACCCTTCTGCATAGCTACAACCATGGCACCAAGGGCACCACCAGCAGCGGCCTTAAGACCAAATGCACTCTGCACAATTGTAAGGATGGCAGCAGGAACATCTGTAATATTAAATAAAATAATAAGAATACCTGCTAAAAAATATGTTGCAGCCATGAAAGGAACAATAACCTGAGCAACTTTAGAAATTCTCTGGATTCCACCAATAAGAACAAGAGCAACACAGAATGTAAGGATAAGACAGCTTATAACTACAGTCCATGAATATGTTCTTCCAAATAATGAAACAGTCCATGCGTTGTTAGAATCAAAGAAATTATTAACAGCAGAAGAGATTCCATTCACCTGTGTAAATGTACCAATTCCTAAAAGACCAACGCCTATACCAAAGAAAGCAAATATCTTGGCAAGCCATTTCCACTTAGGTCCCATACCATGTTCAATGTAGTTAAAAGGACCACCAACAACATGACCGTCTTCGTCAACCTGTCTGAACTTAACTGCTAAGAGACACTCTGCGTACTTGGTAGCAGTACCAACTAAGGCAGCAAGCCACATCCAGAATAATGCACCAGGACCGCCTGAGACAATAGCAGTAGCAACACCTACGATATTACCTGTACCGATTGTTGCTGAAAGTGCTGTACATAGTGCTGCGAAACTGCTCACTTCACCATGCTTTCCATCAGTTTCGTCTTTGAAAATGTACTTAAAAGCACGTCCAAGATTAGTAAACTGAACACCCTTAAGTCTGATAGTAAGAAACAGACCAACTGAAAGTATAAGGACAATGAGTGGAATTCCCCAGACATATGCGTCAATAGTAACGAGAATAGTATTGATTTTACTAAACATATTATGTATTCTCCCTTTTTATAAAAAATTAAGATAAATTTTATCATAAAACAACATTTTTTTCAATTGAATACTGTTATTTCCTAATATAATAAATAATTTTGTTAAATGTTGCTTATTGACAAACTCTGTCAATTTATATATTATTGTTGAAAAAGAAGGCGTTTTGCAGATAAAGCAAGACGCTTTTTTCCTTATTATTAAGGTAATATCCGGAAGATATAATCGGGAGAGACTGTGTAAAAATGCAGCGCCGAAGGTGACAGCGAAAACTCTCAGGCAAAAGGACCGGTTATGGACGGAACTCTGGAGAGCTGTAATTATCAGCACCGAAGAAGCAATTTCTAAGCATAGAGATGAGAAATATTGAGGCTGATTTGCTTGGGGAGAATCTTTCAGGTTTTTAACAGAGGCATAGGTGTATTAAAGTGCGCCTGTAGCCTCTTGTTTTTATGTAAAGATATATTAGGAAGGGAATCTTCTTAAGAATCTTGATAAGGCAGGATTGCAAGGCACGAAAAGGCTAAAGCAAAGGAGAGAAACATTATGAAGACAGACATTGAAATTGCACAGGAAGCAGTAATGGAGCCAATTAAGAATGTTGCAGCCAGATGCGGCATAAGCGAGGATGATCTTGAATTATACGGAAAGTATAAGGCTAAGATATCAGATGAGTACATCAACAGTGTCAAAGACAATGAAGATGGAAAGTTAATTCTTGTTACAGCCATAAATCCAACTCCGGCAGGAGAGGGAAAGACAACAATTACTGTAGGGCTTGGAGAAGCATTTGGAAAGCTTGGCAAGAAGGCAGTTATAGCACTTCGTGAGCCATCACTTGGTCCATGTTTCGGTATCAAAGGTGGAGCAGCAGGTGGTGGATATGCACAGGTTGTTCCTATGGAAGAATTGAATCTGCCGGACGATCAGGCGATGGCACTGCTCAAACAGCGTGGACCGCTCGACGACGTATTCAAGGATTTCATCAAACTTTTCATCCAGGAACTCTTTTGAATATCCCAGTATTGAACCATTAAGATATATATTTTCTCTGCCACTAAGATCCATATCAAAGCCACTTCCGAGCTCTAGCATTGGAACAATATTACCATGTGTTACGACAGTTCCCTCTGTAGGCTTCATAATCCCTGAGATTACCTTCAATATTGTACTTTTTCCGGCTCCGTTGTGACCTACTATTCCCACAACCTCACCTTTTTTCACATTGAAGCTCACATCTTTAAGTGCCCAGAATTCCTCATATTTAAGTTTTCCCTTCACTTTCTGGATCATGAACTCTTTCAGGCTATTCAATTTGTCATTTGCCATTCGAAAGCATATAGACACATCTTTTACTTCTATCATGTTCATAGGTCATACTCCTTAATGTTTACAGATTGAAAATAAACTTGTCCTCATTCTTTTTAAAGAACCAGAAACCAAGTATAAATGGTACAACTGATAGCAGAATACAATATAAATAATGCTGTGGTGACGGTGATACCCCATCTATGAGAATGCTTCTCACAAAGTATATAAACTGATACATTGGATTACAATGAAAAGCTTTTAATAATATAGGTGAAGTAATAATATTTTCTGTATAGAAAATAGGTGTCGCATAGAGCCACACTGTGCTCAGTACATTCCATATAAACTGCGTATCCTTAAAAAACACCATTGACGTACTAAGGAAATAGCTCATTCCCAGACTAAATATCATCATGCATATGATAGGAAATGGCAATAATATAAATGCCGGTCTAGGCCATAATCCTGTAACAAATGTCACTATGAGCAAAGGGATAAGTGAAAATCCAAGGTTTACTAATGATGACATTGCCCTTGACAGAGGGTATATATATTTAGGTACATATACCTTTGTTATAAGTGAAGAGTTTGATGTTATAGCTGAAATTCCCATAGCACAACATTCATTAAAGAAGTTGAACATAACAATTCCACTAAGCAGGTATACAGGGTAATTCGCCACTCCTGAACTAAATATAGTAGAAAATACCACATACTGAACAAGCATCATTAAGAGTGGATTCAAAAAGCTCCAACACACACCAAGCACAGAACGCTTATATTTAGTCTTAAAATCTCTCTTTACCAACTGGCTTATCAGGAACTTGTAATGTGAAACAGAATCTAAGAATGCAATAACCACTGTTTGTTTACCTGATTTCCGTTTATTTAATGATACAACAAAATAAACAATAAGAAGAATTCCTATTGCTCCCATTATTATCCAATAATAGTTACCAAACCATATTGTGTTCATTCCATCTATAGAGAGGCATAACTCCCCCTCAAGACCCTCGTTATTTACATACACGCGAGTGCTATCATCATATGATTTGGATATCTCTCCTTTTGCCATCTTGATAGAATTTCCATAGTAAAAAGAGATTTGACTGTCGCCATCCAATGATTTGCAAATCAATTCTAATGTGTAGCTTTCATTATTATCCACCTTGATTTTTTCAGGCAATTTTATATCATATGGCTGATTATCACTTAGCTCTGACATATCCACATCAATATCAGCAATATTTTTTCCGTTTGTATCTGTAATCTTCGCTTCAAGCATCCCCTCTGCGGTTTTGCCATAGGTTGCCGGTGTAACTGTCACCCCTTCAAGATACTGGCTATCAACCGTAAATGTCTGCTTAATTGTATCTCCCTCAGCAAACTCTCCTACAACCTGAGACTGTGAGACAGTATCACTCTGAGTTTCCTGGTAGTGAAACTGCTTACTTGACACTAAATATACTAAACATATAGAAGCAAAATAAACCAACAATGTTATTCCAAATACTTTTTTTATAAATTTTTCTTCCATAACAATTAAATTCTTTCCTAATCTAAAATATTATTTGTCACTAAATGCCTAAGAATTATACTCTCTACTGATACTTTTGTCAAATCATCCCCACACAGCCTGTCCCAGCCGTCTCATGGTCCCGGTCTTATACATATCATTTTCCTTATAAAACCGTTGTCTCACGAGTCTGGATTTGCCTTCCAGTGCCGCATACCTTACTGCCAGACTGTCAGCAGGCAGATTATATGTTTTTGCAAATTCTCTCGCCTGAAGCCGTCCAAGCCTCATGCTCTCCTGTATCTGTTTTTTCTGCCAGACACGGCGCACAATATATGAGAGCTTATTTATCCCAAGTGCTCCAAGACTGTTGTCTCCATGCTGTCTGTACAGTATCGTCGGCTCATCTATAAATGCTGTTTTACCAAACTGTGCAGCTACAAGTGCTGCCCACCAGTCATGCATTATAGTGTTGTCTATATTTGTGATGCGAAGCATCTTATCTCTTAAGGCCCTGTTTACCATCATTGTACAGCCTGTCACAGAATTCTGCAATATAAACTGGTTGATTGTACGCTTGTGACAGTCAAGACTCTGGTATTCGCTCATCGTGTCCGCTATTGTATTCAGCTCGCTATCTACCACGCGAAGCTCCGTGTATACCAGGCACGGAATATCTGCTTTGTCCTCAATAGCCAGTATCTTATCATATGTCAGCTCTATCTTCTTTTCCAACCATACATCGTCCTGATCACAGGTCATATAGTATGGCGCTTCCACCTGATCAAACATATAGAAAAAGTTGTACTTTGCACCGCCGGTTGATTTACCATCTATCAGATGTATCTTATCCTGGTATTTTTCCACATAGCTTTCTACAGCAGCTATCGTGTTGTCTGTAGAGCCATCATCGTGTATATATAGCTCCCAGTCCTTGCAGGTCTGCGACAGGATAGAGTCTATCTGCTGACATATATATTTTTCTCCATTGTATGTAGCCATGAGAATGGCTATCTTGTCTGTGCTATGCATTCTTCCTCTTCCACTTTCTTCCGGCCCTGTTGCCCAGAAACTTTGCCGCACTGTCAAATATGCAGTGCACTGCTGCCCCAATCTTGAACTGCTTTAAGAGCTTTTTTTCTATGAAAAGTACCATCCTGATACCCTCACCTGTGGTACCGTCACACTTTATCTCATCCTTATAGGTCTCCATAAAGACCGCTACATCAAAGTTGCGCTTGTACTGCTGCTTAAATGTATAGTTGTGTGAGTGATACACCTGCGCTGTGGCACAATAGCCTATCTTGTATCCTGCCTTAAGTGCCCTGGCTGCCATCAGCATATCCTCATTTGTGAGCAGTGGGCTTTCAAAACCGCCTATGTCTTCAAAGAAATCACGTCTGTAGGCTGAGCATACATCTGAGAAGAAATATGCCTTTATTCCAAGTCTTGGTATATCCTCTTTGCTTCTGACAAAGCTTTCAGCAGGATAATTAAACTCCCTGACTAATGCCTCATCCGGCTTTGCATCCTTTCTTGGGAGCTGTCTGGCTGATATCATAACAACTTCTTCGTTTTCAAAGCCTGCCAGCATATTCTCCACATAGTGTTCATCTGAAGGCAGTGCATCCTGCGACAAAAACATCACTACGTCGCCCTTTGACATGGCTACAGCATAGTTTCTCGTGCCACCATGGTCAAATTCGCTTCTCTTGACCTTTAGTGTCCTAAAGCCTGCCTGCTCTGCCATTCGCACTGTGGCATCCTCGGATTCTGAATCTATCACTATTATCTCATCAGGCTTACGGCTCTGTCTGCCCAGTATATCTATCAGACCTGGCATATACTCTGCAGCGTTGAGAGTAGGTATTATGAGGCTTATTTTTATACTATTTAAATCCAATTTCTTCATCATATTTCTCACATATGTTCTGATTATTGTGCTCCATCCTCCCTGATTACAGAGAAAACGGTTCTGAAAAGTATCTTTATATCCAGCCAAAGCGAACAGTGCTCCACATAGTACATCTCCATCCTCTGGCGCTCTCCGCTCTCATAGGTGGCATTGTTTCTGGCATATGCCTGCCAGTAACCTGTCAGCCCCGGCTTTACGCTCAGAAGCTTTGCGATGTCCTTGCCGTATATCTCGGTTTCCTTCTCCACGATTGGACGCGGTCCCACTATGGAGAGCTCACCCTTAAGTATGTTGATTAGCTGTGGCAGCTCATCAAGGCTGGTCTTTCGCAGAAAGCCTCCTATTTTTGTGATTCGAGGATCATTGTCTATCTTAAATTCCTTTACATACTGCTCCAGCTGTTCAGGTGTCAGTATCTTTTCCAGATCACCTGCATTCGTCTTCATGCTCCTGAACTTGTATACAGATATTTTCTTTCCCTTATAGCCGACTCGTGTGTGCCCATAGAACACGCTGCCGCCATCACTCATTCTGATTATCACAGCGAGTATGATAAACACCGGTGACAGCACTATAAGTCCAAGCAGTGAGGCAACAATATCCACCAGACGCTTTATAAATCTGTATACCGGCTTTCCGCTGTCTTCAGTGGC
>OLOQ01003892.1_pt1 | contig 10548 bp, 12 predicted proteins | sample 1673101 | NCBI WGS metagenome assembly OLOQ01 (sample SAMEA3136754, study PRJEB25190) | human gut metagenome | biome: human gut; feature: human-associated habitat; material: faeces | place: Austria | collected 2013 | reverse complement strand
ACACCAGAACTTATGATGAAGCTTGCACAGGCGGTAAGTGACAATTACGATAAATATAACGGTTTTGTAATAACGCATGGCACAGATACGATGGCATACAGTGCAGCAGCTTTAAGCTATATGCTTCAAAATCTTGGTAAGCCGGTTGTTTTTACTGGTTCACAGCTTCCAATCGAAGCAGATGGAACAGATGCAATAAACAATCTTTCTGATGCAATACATTTTGCATGTGAAAATATCTGCGGAGTTTATGTTGTATTTAATGGGATTGCGATAATTGGAACACATGCAATGAAGATAAAGACAAGAAGTTTCGATGCATTTGAAAGTGTCAATTGTCCTGATATTGCAACGATAAAAAAGGACATTATAGGATATGCTGCAAAGGGAAAAAGTATAGCGAAAAAAGAGGCTGCACAAAATCTATATGGCAGCAAAGGATTCATTGCGAAGATTAACCTTTGTACGGATGTTATGCCATTGAAAATGTATCCCGGAATTTTTAGACGATTATATTGACTTGAGCCAACATAATACAAGGATGTTGTGCCGACATATACGAGATCAGCTGGTCTGCAAACATCTTCACCCTTTAGGCGACTGGCAATCTCGCAAGTATACAATATATTAAATAATCCTGATAATTATAATGATATATCAACAAAGTTGCGTGAACTGACAGAAGCAGGAACTGCGGTTGCAATCACAACGCAGTGTATGTATGAGGGAATAGATCTTTCAGTCTATGAAGTCGGACAAACACTTGCTAAACAGGGGATAATAAACTGTGCCGATATGACATTTGAAGCATCAGTTATGAAATTAATGTGGGCTCTGGCTGAATTTGATAATATAAAAGATATAAAAGCGTTTATGGAAAAAACATATTTTTATGATAAAAGTTATTAAATAAAAGCTGGATTATTTTATAAAAATAAAAAATATAATGTATATAGTGCATTATGCACAGAAATGGAGGACATATGTTAAAAGACTGGAGTAATGTAATAATTCCTGAAGAAGAAGAAATTAATGAAAGACTCGAAAGAGCAAGAAACAAGCTTGTACAGCAGCAGATTTTGATTATGCAGAAAAAACTGCCTGTTCTTGTGTCTTTTGACGGATGGGGTGCCGCGGGAAAAGGCAGTATTCTTGGTAAGATAATAAAGAATATTGATCCAAGATTTTTTAAAGTTGCTGTTATGGATAAACCAACAGAAGATGAAAAAAGAAGACCATTTCTTTACAGATATGTGATTAATATTCCGGAGGCTGGCAAGTTTACATTTATGGATGGCGGCTGTCTGGATGAAGTCACAAAACAAAAATTATCAGGTAAAATCACGGACGAGGAATATAAAAGAAAGATTGAGAGCGTAAAACGATTTGAAAGACAGTTGTCAGATAATGGCTATCTTGTTATAAAATTCTTTTTCCATATCGGAGAGCAGGAGCAGAGAAAACGTCTTACAAGACTGCTTGATGATAAGAATACAAGGTGGCGTGTAAGCGAATATGATTGGTGGCAGAATCAGCATTATAAGAAGTCATTGAAAGCATTTGACCAGTTCATTGATGATACAAGCCAGTCAATTGCACCATGGTACATTGTTGATGCTACAGACAAAAAATGGGCACAGCTCCAGATATTAGAGACGTTGGTGCAGGCAATTGATACGGCGTTGAAGAATAGTACGCTTTCAGTTCCTCTTTTGCAGAATGCATTTCCGCTTAATAAAATGGAAAAATTATCTGATATAAACCTTAATAAATCATTGTCAGATGAAGAATATGAGTACATGTTAAAGAATTACCAGAAAAAGCTGAATAATCTTCATAATATAATTTACAAGAAAAAAATTCCTGTTATTATTGCCTATGAAGGATGGGACGCGGCAGGAAAAGGCGGAAATATAAGACGAATAACCGAAGCACTTGACCCAAGAGGATATGAAGTGCAGCCGATTGCAAGTCCTGAGCCACATGAAAAGGCAAGGCATTATCTCTGGAGATTCTGGAACAGGCTTCCAAAATCAGGTCATGTTACGGTATTTGACAGAACATGGTATGGACGTGTGATGGTCGAAAGGCTCGAGGGATTCTGCAGTGAAAATGACTGGCAGAGAGCATATGTTGAGATTAATGAATTTGAAAAAGAATTGTCAGACTGGGGAGCGGTAATTGTAAAATTCTGGGTTCAGATTGATAAAGATACGCAGCTTGCAAGATTTAAGGAGCGTGAGAATACACCGGAAAAACGCTGGAAAATTACAGATGAAGACTGGCGTAACAGGGAAAAATGGGATTTGTACGAAAACGCTGTTAATGAGATGTTTGCAAAGACCAATACAACATATGCACCGTGGCATATTTTGGAATCTAATGATAAAAAATATGCAAGAATAAAGGCACTTAAAATATTAATTGATGCGATTGAAGAAAAAATCAAAGAAACTGACTAATTATTTTATGATTATTGACGATATACAAAATATAGGAAAGCATTCCTATAAATGTACATGCAGGGTAGAAACGGAGTTTAACCTTACAGCAATATTTTTAAGTTTCAAGGAGGAACAATTATGAGTAGTATTGATTCGGGAAGCATGGGAGCATATGTCAGCAGTGTTGCATCATACAATAGCCAGAATATGGGCAAGACAGGAAAAGCAGATGCAGCGTCGTCTTCAGAAAAAACATCTGATATACAGAAAACTTCAGAGGCAGGCAAAAAGTCAAGTGTAAGCGGCAAAACAATAGGAAGTCCAAAGCTTAGCGAAAAAGCTGCCAGGTATTATGAACAGCTTAAAAGCAAATATTCTAATATGGACTTTATCCTTGTAAGTGCTGACCAGAAAGAACAGGCTAAGTCTCAGGCAGGGAGTTATGCTAACGCAAATAAAATGGTCGTTTTAATTGATGAAGAAAAAATCGAGAAAATGGCTGAAGATGAAAATTATCGTAAGCAGTATGAAGGCATTATCGCAAATGCTGCAACAGGGCTTTCATCAATGAGCAGTAAGATATCTGCAACAGGTGCGTCAGTTAAAGGTTTTGGCATGCAGGTTAATGATGATGGAACAGCATCATATTTTGCTGTACTTAAAAAGTCAAGTGCCGCACAGAAGCAGAGAATAGAAAAAAATGCTGAAAAAAAGAAAGAGGCAAAGAAGGCAGAAGCAAAGAAAGCTCAGAAAGAAGCCCAAAAAGAGCGTCTGGAAAAGAGCAAGGATAAGACCGGAAATGTCTCAGATGACGATGATGATACAGTAACTATAACAGCATCATCAATTGATGAACTGCTTGATAAGATTCAGGCACAGAATCAATTGTTTATGAGTGATAATGTTCAGACTGAAGATGAAAAGAAGGTAGGACAGAAATTTGATTTCAGTGTATAAAAGAGACAGTGATGCTAATAGCAATGCACTCAGTCAGGATACCGCATTTAATGGAATTAAAGCATCTACTGATAAGAGAGTAAAAAGTTCCGCAAAAAAAAATTCCGTGTTTGCCGGAGATTTGAATTTGTCGGACAGTACAGCAAGCAGAATCGAACAGAAGAGAAACGGTGCAAGAAAGCAGGCTAAAAAGCTGATTCAGGATGCATGGGATAAAGATACAAAAGCACTTGGTTCAATTCAGGATATGGAGAAAGACAAAGCAGACAAGGTCAATGAGATTACCGATTTAAAAGCAAAAGCTGCATATCTTGAAAAAGATAAAAAGGCTGCTGCTGAGGAGTACGGAATTGACCCTGATTCGCAGGAACAGAAAGATCTTGAGCTTCTTGAGAAATATCAGAATAATAAAGCCGGTGTAGAAAATTCCCATTTCAGCGAAGATGAGGTTAATCGTTTGAAAGAACTACAGAATGAACCGCTTACCGATTATCAGAAACAGGTTTTAAAATTTAATGCATCAAAAAATGCAATTTTGCAGGATGCCGGCATGAAAGAAGAAAAAGTTATTTCCATGCATGAATCAATAAATCTTGCAAAATTAGACATGTTAAAGTCCCAGACTATGATTAAAGCTGATGATGCAGCTGATGCAGTTATTGATGCGGCAGAGGATGAGATATTCGGCATGCTTATAGCTGATGGCAAAGAAAAGCTTGACGAAGATGCAAAAGAGACGCAGGAAAAAGCTGATGATGCGTCCCAAAAACGTGAAGAACGTGAAGAAAAGATTGAAGAAAACAGGCAGGAACGCAAAGAACAGGAAGAGATTCTTAGCAAAGATGCTGATGCTGACAAGCTTGAACAAAATCTTTCTTTACAGAAACAGACAGATAATAATATCACCGATGTTCAGAAGAATATCCAGCGAATGATAAAAGAAAAAGGTCTGGTCAATGAAGATATTAAAGGAATCGAGATTGATTTGAACTTTTAAGAAGATTGATAACTATTTTACACGGATGTAAGAAACTTGCTACGGATGGCACATTTATTTGTGCTGTCCGTTTTTTTGGTTTACATATATTGGGGAAGGAGATTTTTATGAGTGATATACAGAGTGCAGTAAACAGCTTTAAACTTAGTTTTTTCAAAAATAACAAGACACAAAATAATAATAAAGTGACTGAAAAGCTGTTTGCCAAATATAAGCTAAAATCCGAAGATGAACAACAAAAGGAATCACAGGTAGACACAAGTACTATAGGACTTACGTTAAAAGATGCAGTGGATTCAATATTTGACCCGACAACCGGCATGTCAGATGAAGAAAAAAAGAAATTTATAGACAAACTTTATAAAAAAATAAAATCAGGCAAGAAACTTTCGGCTGACGAAATGCAATATTTGAGAATGAATGACCCGGTCACATATGCAAAAATGGCAAAAGTACAGATTCAGAGAAAGGCACTTGAAAGCAGGCTTAAACAGGCAAAGTCCAAAGAAGAGGCATTAGAAATATATACCAGTGCAAAATCAAGGATAAGTGATGACGACCCGGCAAGAGAAGAATTGAATGCAGCATATGATGATGCATATGGTGAATTTAAAAAATCAGAGCAGTATAAAAAACTGCCTGCAACAGAAAAAGAAGCAAAGGAGAAAGAAAAAAATGGCACAAGTAGGAGCAGTTGGAACAAAGACATCACAGGAGACACAAAATTCACAGAAAACGAAGAAGAAACATACGAATTCGGAATTTCTGGAGATTTTGAGGGAGAGGAATGAGGAACTGAAAGAAAAAATCCTCAATAGTGAAACAGAAGAATCGGTTGCAATCGGAGCAGGTTCGTATACGAAATCAGAATGGAGCAAGTTTTTGAAGGATTTTGATGATGCACAGGATATGATAAAACAGCAGATTCGAGAAGAAATAACAAAGCGTGTAGAAAAGCAGGAAAAAATTGAAGAAATTGAAGATGAAAAATTTGAGAAAGATATAGATAAAGATATACAGGATAAAAAAGAATTAGAAAAAGAATATGAATATGCACAAAAATTTTAATATATAAAACAATTTCCGCATAAGTTAAGAAACCCCGGCAGGCAAGAAGAAAAGGTCTGCCGGGATTTTTATGCCAAATATGGTATTAAAAAATTATTTTGAAATTCAAAATAACTGTTGACAGCACATATAAAGTTGTGATATAAAAATAATTGTTTGATAATCAAAGTAAGATAATCAAAATATAAGATTATCAAACTAAAAAGCAGTAATTGTTCTGCGGAAAGTGACAGATATGTATTTATGAAAGCTACGATTATTGGAACGGGAAGTTATATTCCTGAGTACATACTTACGAATCAGGAACTTTCAACAATGGTTGAAACTGATGATGAGTGGATTGTAACGAGAACGGGTATCAGTGAGAGAAGAATACAAAAATCGGGTGATGTTGCTGATATGGCAGTCAATGCCGCATTAAAGGCACTTGATAATGCAGGGATTAATTCAGAGGATATTGACTTGATAATAGCAGCTACTTCAACACCTGATTATCTGTTTCCTAATTGCTCATCAATAATCCAGAAGAATACAGGTGCAATAAATGCAGTGTGCTTTGATATAAGTGCGGCGTGTTCGGGATTTATTATGGCATTATCTGCCGCAAAAGCTTACATTGAGGCAGGAATGTATAAGAAAGTTCTCATTGTATGCAGTGAAAAAATGTCTGGAATAACAGACTGGAAGGACAGAAGTACATGTATCCTTTTTGGCGACGGTGCAGGAGCATGTGTTGTTGAAAGCAGTGAGCAAGAAGGTGTGAAATCAGTCGATTTACACAATGAAGGAATGCTAGGAGAAGTTCTTACCGCAAAAAGAAATGAAAATATAGTAATGAATGGGCAGGAAGTATTTAAGTTTGCGGTAAAAAAAGTTCCTGAAACAATTAATACATTGTTAAAAAAAGAAAATACAGATGCAGAAGATATAAAATATTTTATTTTACATCAGGCAAACGTAAGGATTATTGAGAGTGTAGCAAAAAGATTGGGTATAGATATGAACAGATTTCCGGTGAACCTGTCCAGATACGGAAATACATCATCAGCCAGTATACCGATTCTGCTTGATGAGCTGAATCGTGAAAATAAACTGCAAAATGAAGACCTGCTTGTATTTGCGGGATTTGGTGCAGGATTAAACTGGGGCAGTATTCTTGTAAAATGGAACTGCCATATATCTTGACGATAACGTCATTACTAAAAATTGCAGTATTCACTGTAAGAATGTAAAAAGAAAGGATTTTTATTATGTTTGAAAAGATTAGAGATTTAGTAGCAGAGCAGCTTGGAGTAAATAAGGATGACATTAAGCCGGAAAGCAGATTCAAAGAAGATCTTAATGCAGATTCACTTGATTTATTTGAGCTTATCATGAGCCTTGAGGAGGAATATTCAACAGAAATTCCTACAGACGAACTTGAAAATCTCACAACAATACAGTCAGTAATCGATTATCTTGGAGCAAAAGGAATAGCATAATGGAAACAAGAGTAACAAAGCTTCTTGGCATAGAATATCCGATAATTCAAGGCGGAATGGCATGGGTTGCCAATGCAAATCTTGCGGCTAATGTGAGTAAGGCTGGCGGAATCGGATTCATCGGTGCTGCCAATGCACCGGGAGAATGGGTGAGAAGTGAAATAAGAAAAGCAAGAGAAATAACAGATAAACCAGTCGGAGTAAATATTATGCTTTTAAGCGAGCATATAGATGAAGTTGCACAGGTTGTTGTTGAAGAGAAAGTATCTGTTGTATCAACAGGAGCAGGAAATCCCGGAAAATACATGAAAATGTGGAAAGATGCAGGAATTAAAGTTATGCCGGTTGTAGCATCAGTTGCACTTGCAAAACTCATGGAGAGAGCAGGTGCTGATATGGTTATAGCTGAAGGAATGGAATCAGGTGGGCATATCGGTGAGCAGACTACAATGACACTTGTTCCACAGGTGGCTGATGCAGTTTCAATTCCTGTAGTAGCAGCTGGTGGAATTGCAGATGCAAGAGGATTTTGTGCAGCATTTATGCTTGGTGCCGAGGCTGTACAGATGGGAACACGTTTTGTTGTTGCCAAAGAATCAGATGTTCATCAGCTTTACAAAGACAGAATAATAGCAGCAAGGGATATAGATTCTGTTGTTACAGGAAGAAGTACGGGACATCCGGTCAGGTCTTTAAGAAATGAAATGACCAGGCAGTATCTTAATATGGAAAAAGAAAATGTATCATTTGAAGAACTTGAACATCTTACACTAGGTGCTTTACGTAAAGCAGTTGTCGATGGTGATGTAAAAATGGGAACTGTAATGGCCGGTCAGATTGCGGGAATGGTAAAAAAAGAACAGACATGCAAAGAGATAATTACAGAAATAATGGATGATGCACATAAAGTGTTTAACAGTGTAAAATTTTAGAGGAGTTTTGTATGGGAAAGACAGTCATTATGTTTCCGGGACAGGGAGCGCAATATGTTGGAATGGGAAAGGATTTTTATGATTCTTTTGCATGCAGCAAGGAGATTTTCGACAAGGCGAATGAAGTTCTGGATATTGATGTAAAGAAACTTTGTTTTGAAGAGAATGAAGATATCAATATTACAGAGTATACACAGGCAGCGATGGTAACTGCAAGTGTTGCAATCTTAAAGAAGATCGAAGAAATGGGATTAAAGCCTGATCTGACAGCGGGATTAAGTCTTGGAGAATACTGTGCACTTGTAGCATCTGATGTGATGGGCTTTGAAGATGCAGTGAAAGTCGTAAGGCAGAGAGGAATTCTTATGCAGGATACTGTTCCAGCAGGAGAGGGTGCGATGTCAGCGGTTCTTGGAATGAAGAAAGAAGCGATCGAAGCAGTTTTACCAGACGTTGAAGGAATCGTTACGATCGCAAACTATAACTGTCCGGGACAGATCGTTATTTCAGGAGAATCAAAAGCGGTTGCAGAAGCTGGAGAAGCGTTGAAAGAAGCAGGAGCTAAGAGAGTTCTGCCACTGAAGGTCAGTGGACCATTTCATTCTCCAATGTTAAAACCAGCTGGAGAGAAATTGCTTGATGTATTAGCAGATGTTGAAGTGGATGATCCAACAGTTCCATACGTATCCAATACAACAGCAGAATTTATCACAAGTAAAGATGAAGTTAAGGAATTGCTTGGAAGACAGGTTTATTCTTCTGTATGCTGGGAACAATCTATTGAGAAGATGATCGCTGATGGTGCAGATACATTTGTAGAGATCGGACCAGGAAGAACATTATGTGGATTTATGCGCAAGATCGATCGTAATGTCAAAGCGATCAATATTGCGAAAGTAGAAGATTTAGAGAAATTAAAGGAGATCATGTAATCATGTTAAGTGGAAAAGTTGCAATCGTAACAGGTGCAAGCCGCGGGATCGGAAGAGAAACGGCACTGACTCTTGCAGGATATGGAGCAACTGTGATCGTAAATTACTGTGGTTCCAAAGATAAAGCGGAGGCAGTTGTAGAAGAAATCACAGCAGCTGGGGGAACAGCAAAAGCATATCAGGGAGATGTATCCGATTTTGATGTGGCGAAAGAGATGATCACTTCTATAAAGAAAGAATTTGGGTCTATTGATATTCTGGTGAATAACGCCGGAATCACAAAAGATAACTTGATCATGAAGATGAGTGAAGAAGAATTTGATAAAGTCATTGAAGTAAACTTAAAAGGTGCTTTTAACTGCATGAAACATGTTTCAAGAATCATGTTAAAGCAGAAATCTGGACATATCATCAATATGTCTTCTGTATCCGGGGTCATGGGAAATGCAGGACAGGTCAATTACTGTGCATCTAAGGCTGGAATCATTGGTATGACAAAATCTCTTGCAAGAGAATTAGGTTCCAGAGGAATCACGGTCAATGCGATCGCACCTGGATTTATCGAAACAGAGATGACAGACGTACTGCCAGAAGATGTCAAAGAGAATTTATTAGCAAGTATTCCGTTAAAGAGAATGGGACAGACAAAAGATATTGCAGAAACAGTTGCTTTCTTAGCATCTGACAAGGCAGCATATATTACAGGCCAGACGATCAGTGTTGATGGCGGAATGGGAATGTAAAGGAGTTTTTATATGAAGAACATGAAACGTGTCGTTGTAACTGGTATGGGTGCGATCACACCGATCGGAAACAGCGTGGAAGAATTTTGGAATGGAATCAAAGAGCAGAAGATCGGATTTGCACCGATTACATATTTTGATGCGACAGAATATAAAGCACATTTGGCAGCGGAAGTTAAAGGCTTCAATGCAAAAGACTATATGAAACCAAAAGCAGCAAGACGTATGGAATTATTTTCACAGTATGCTGTTGCTGCATCAAAGGAAGCAATTGAAGATGCAGGATTGGACCTTGAGAAAGAAGATACAACAAGAATTGGTGTCTCTGTAGGATGTGGAGTTGGTAGCCTTCAGATGATCGAAAAGACAACAAGACTTCTTGATCAGAAAGGACCAAACAGAGTAAAACCTCTGGCGGTTCCATTTCTAATATGGCAGCAGGAAATGTATCTATTGCATTCGGACTTCGTGGAAAGAGTATCAATGTTGTCACAGCATGTGCAACAGGAACACAGTCAATCGGTGAAGCATACAGATCTATTCAGGTTGGAGAAGCAGATGTGATGGTAGCTGGTGGAACAGAAGCAGCGGTATCAGAAGTAGCAGTCAGCGGATTTGCAGCATTAACAGCATTAAGCGGATCTGATGATCCAGAGAGAGCATCTATCCCATTTGACAAAGAAAGAGATGGATTTGTCATCGGTGAAGGGGCAGGAATCGTTGTATTAGAAAGTCTTGAACATGCACAGGCAAGAGGAGCAAATATTTTAGCAGAGGTTGTTGGATATGGAGCAACAAGTGATGCATATCATATCACATCTCCTTGCGAAGACGGAGAAGGTGCAGCAAGAGCCATGGTATTTGCAATGGACGAAGCTGAGATCACACCAGATAAAGTAGATTATATCAATGCACATGGAACAAGCACACATGCAAATGATTTATTTGAGACAAAAGCGATCAAGAAAGCATTAGGAGAACATGCATATGATGT
>OLOQ01003891.1_pt1 | contig 10551 bp, 16 predicted proteins | sample 1673101 | NCBI WGS metagenome assembly OLOQ01 (sample SAMEA3136754, study PRJEB25190) | human gut metagenome | biome: human gut; feature: human-associated habitat; material: faeces | place: Austria | collected 2013 | reverse complement strand
ACTTCATTCAGCCGGAGCCTGCAAACAATTTTGCGCATAAATCTTGACGGGACCCAAAGAATACGCCGCAGCCAGAGCTTCTACGCTCAGCGCTCACTACACCAGCCCAACGGTCATCAAGGCCATCTATGAAGCGGTCGGTAACATGAGCTTCCAGACCGGCAACATTCTGGAGCCGTCCATGGGTGTCGGCAACTTCTTTGGACTGCTTCCCGACACAATGTCGGGAAGTCGCTTGTATGGCGTGGAGCTGGACAGCATCACCGGGCGCATTGCCAAGTAGCTTTACCCCAAGGCCAATATCACTGTGGCTGGGTTTGAAACCACCGACCGCAGGGATTTTTTCGACCTCGCCATCGGCAATGTGCCATTTGGTCAGTACCAAGTCAACGACCGGGCTTATAACAAGCTCGGTTTTTCCATTCATGACTACTTCTTTGCCAAGACGCTCGACCAAGTTCGTCCGGGCGGTGTGATTGCCTTTGTGACCTCCCGCTATACCATGGATAAGCAGTCTCCGGATGTGCGTAAGTACATCGCGCAGCGGGCGGAGCTGCTCGGTGCCATTCGTCTGCCCAACAATGCGTTCAAAGCCAACGCCGGTACGGAAGTTGTGTCCGACATCATCTTCCTGCAAAAGCGTGACCGGCCTGTTGAGATTGAACCGGATTGGGTTCATCTCGGTAAGAACGACGATGGCTTTGCTATCAACCAATATTTCATCGACAACCCTGAAATGGTGCTGGGCAGGCAGACCTCTGAAAGCACGCAATACGGCAGGCAGGATTTCACCGTGGAACCGTATGAGGATTTAGACCTCGGTGTGCAGCTCAAGCAGCACCGGCCGCGCAAGAAAAGAAGCGCCAGTCTGTCCGAAAACATCCAGCGGGTCATTGATCTGGAAACCGTCCGAGCCAGGGACAAGGGCATTGCCTATGAGCGTTGGGCGACCAATTTTAACAGCAAGGCTGCATCGAAATCTCTTTTATATCTGCAAACCAGCTACGGCGGCAGCTATGAAAAACTGGCACAGGCAGCGGACGAGATGAGCGCCCACAGTCGTGCGCTGTCCGGCCAGATGACTGCGGCACAGAAGCGGTTGGAGGAGATCGACGTCCTGCGGCGGCACATACTCAACTATGCACATACGCGGGAAGTCTTTCAGCAGTACAAAGCCTCCGGGTATTCCAAAAAGTTTCTGGAGGAGTACCGGCAGGAAATCGAAACGCACCGGGCCTCCAAGCGTGCATTCAATGAGCTTGGGCTTAAAAAGCTGCCATCGAAAAAGACGCTTGATGCTGAGTACAGCCAAGTGCTGGCAGCGAAAAAATCGCTTTATGCCGCATACTGTGAGGAACAGAGAAAGCTCAAAGAGCTTCTGGTTCATCGGGAGAACCTGCGCCCGTATCTTGCGCCGCAGGAGCCACAGACGCAAAGAAGGAAAGAGCAGGACGAGCGTTGATCGTCCTGCGTGAAGCACCAAAGGTGCGCTGCCATATCGCCCTGCGATATGTGTTTTGGGGGGGAAGATTTCCACCAACAAGCGAAGCGGGAGTCCGCGTTTGCCGGATTCCCGCTTTTGCAAGAGTTTGTATAAACACTTGCCCTGCTTGCCACTACCGGTCCGCTTTATAGGCCAGCACGGTGGAGTAGCATTTTCTGAGCTGCCGGCTGATTTCCGGCGGCGTGTTTCGAATCAGCAACTCATAGTTTTTGGGGGTATACAGGATACGCAAGAATCCTTTGTTGATACGATATGCCGCTATTTTATGGGTATACTCCACTGGAACCGGGTTTGTACTGAAATAGATCCAAAACTCCGGACGGCCCTCTATGAGGCTGTAGTCCATACCGATGTACTTCATATCAGCATAGGAATAGCTTTGCCTGGTAAACATCGCCCACAATACGATTTTGTCCTCATGCAGTCTTACGATAGACAGCCAGTCATACCGCCGGAAGAAGGCTGCGATCCATAGGGGAGCCGGAGGGGCAATGATGTTCAATATTGCTTCCAGATGACCTATCTCTTCATATTGCAGGCTTTCAAAAAACAGATAAATCCCGACAGACTGTATCAGCAAATATACTACCGTTATAATCAAAAACCGGCGCGGCGCACAAAGAAAGGCCTTATTTTTCATTGTAATATTTCCCTAAATGCAATCTACTTTCCTTCCTTGGCAAACCTGGCCTGACGGGCGCGCTTTCGCTTTTCACGCCGCCGCCTGGCAGCAAGGCTGGAAAAATACTGCCTGAATCCCCCAAGGCCGGAGAAGAAACCTATTGCCAGGAAAATCAGGGCACCTGAGCAGAAAAGTCCATGAAGGAGACATTTGTCCCTATGCGCCAGCTGGCTTGAACGCTCCATCGTTTGAAACACACGGCTACCACTGCGGATATCACATGCAGACGTTCCACGCCTGGGGTCCCGGTATAAGCGCAAAGATAGCCTTTCTCCCGCAGGAATACTCAGCAGCGTCCGATCCTCCAGCGTGTATACGAAATAAACGTTTCCGTCTGTGAAATGCAGCCTGATGTGCTGCTTAGAGTGCATCGCTCTATAACCAATGTGCCAGGTGGTGTATTTCTCCACATGGGAAAGCGTACCGGTGTAGGCTTCTGTATTTGACTCGTCAAAATGAGAGGGCAACCTACACACTACCGTCTCCAGTACCGCAAAGATAGACAGCACAACCAACATGTATAGCAGTGCACCTTTCGCACTTTTAGACAGTTTTACCTTTTTCTTTTGCATAAATCACAACTCCATAGGTTGACCGGCTCAGCCGCCGGTTCTGATCGTTGGTATAGCTGTGGGAGATCAGGGTGCGGCTTCCGGCCTTCACCGCCGTGGTCAGGTCGAACACCCCGTAGGTGAAGCTGTAATCCGTGCCGGAGGCGGTGGAAATGGCAGACAGCAGATTCTTGCTGTAGGTATAGTCCACTGCGGCAGTGCTCTGCTGGACCTTGGTGGTGCGGTATTCCGGTTACATTCTATTTCGAATAAGAACTCCGGATAAGAAATCTTTTTGTTTTTGACCCTATTTCATACTCACCTTCAAAATATGCCAACTCCCCGTCATTAAAAACAAGTAGTGCAGGCCCATTTCCAACAGACGACTGAATTGCAGCTTCGGCAGGCATATAGGTCCCGTCAATATCCTCCTCTATTGAAAGAACATAGCATAAACCATCACACCCCTTTTTCGCCAGTTCTAAGCAAATATCGCTTTTATCGCCATTGGAAAACACTCCTTCGCGATTGGCATCCCTGAAAAACGACTCGTTCAGATTCCAGATGTATGCGTGTCTTTTAGCGGAACGTAAGGCATACAGAGCGCGATCCTGTCGCGACTTTAGGAAATATTTCTCTACAATCTTTTTTTCAGCAGTAGGGTCCATGTTAGCCTCCATTATTTTTATTTATCGAGTTTTGGGATAGTAATAATGGTCGTGTTTTGATATTCCCTTCGGCGTCCGTTTATACTTTCCTTTTATATTGGGATGGTAATGTGGGCCATGTGAACCATGGGGATGATGTATAGGTTCCTCACCCTTTCCGTCGCGCTTCGTAGCTTCACGAGCGTCTTTTCTGCTGGGGTACCTTTTCCGCTTGGCCGGCGGGTCAGCTGTTCGAGAGTTATCCTTGTTTGAACTGACCTCCATTCTTGCACCAATTTCGCCAATTGCTACGGTCATTGTGCCAATAAGTGCACCAAAGGCAGCTGTGTACATGGACATTTCAGCAATGGTGCCCATCGTTGCAGCAATAGCAATCGCACCAGCACCACCGGTCCCAACTACAAAAGCTGATAACACTGCAGCACCGATTGCAAGACCGCCAAAAATGAGTGCGCTACGAAAAATAGAATCTCCCAAAGTGGTGATTTCTTCCCACAAGTCCCCGCCATCATCTTTTCTGCTGACCGGGTTATTGTCGCAGTAGGCAAAGAGATTCTTATCCCAGTTGGCTTTGTCGGGGGAAGCCCCAAGGACATCCGCGGTATCCGCATTGATAAACCTTCCCCAGACCGGGTTATAGTACCGGCTGCTGAGGTAGTACAGGCCCGTCTCGGTGTCGTAGACATACCCGCGATAGCGCAGGGGATTCGCGGTGCCGAGGGTGGAAGCCATGGTGCCGTCGGTGGACATGGGCGCGCCCCAGGGGTCATAGCCGTAGGACACCACCTGGGTGCCGCTGGCATTCACAAGACCGGTAACGTCGCCCTGGGCGTTCTTCAGATAGAAATACTTGACGCCGTTATACGTCACGGACGCGGGACCCAGGCTGTCGTAGGTGAAGTGCATCCGATTGCTGCCCCAGGACAGGTCCGTCAGGGCGTCGCCCAGGTAGGAATAGTTGTACGTCGTACCGTTGACCGTCTTGGAAATGCGCTTGCCATCGGCGTTGTAGCCGTAGGTGATGCTGCTGCCGCTCTTGCTCATGGACGCCAGCTGGCGGCCGTGCTGCCAGGCGTAGGTCCATGTGCCGTCGGACAGGGGATTGCCTATGGCGTCGTAGGTGATGGACTTCCCATTGAACGCCGTCAGCAGGTCCGGCCAATTGGCGTTGCCGTAGGTATAGGTGCTGCTTGCTGTCCGGACGTGGCCGACAAAAGACGGCCACGTCCGTCAGCCGGGATACTTATTCCTCCTCGTCGGGTTTCTGGTCCTCCAGGTCAGGAGGTATTTCCCCGCGCCGCAGGCTTTCAAATTTGATTTGGTTATGAAATGAATCAAATGCAAAGATATAGACCTTGAACGGATGGCGCAATACCCATGCTTGGGATATTTCTCCACGCCGGTTGCTTCGAACGGGAATCAGGCTGCATACATTTGTACTCAGTTCACCGCCGTACTCCGCAACCGCCTCCCGATTAACTTGAGGGGCACTGACCATATATTTCCGAGCCGTCAAAAACTCATCCCAGCGGTAAAAGCGCTTCCATTTCCGGAACCAAATCACCGTAAGTCCGTTAACGTCGATTACATATCCTTTGCCTCCAATCAATACAAGTCTGGCTCCGAATACAATGTATCCCATGAGCATAGCGATTCCCAGGAGGAACGTATCCAGATAATATTTGTATTTTATCATTAGACACAGAAAAATAGCCGACGTCAGCGAATAAAATAAGCCGTTTAAAATTGCAAGACGCTTCTTATCCGGAATAATCAGAGCATTTTTATTTTCCATCGTTCGATTATTTTCTTTATCCTCCATTACACGGTCATTCTCCTTTCCGGCCCTCTATTTCTGGATGAATTTATCGAAATATGGATTGCGGTCTTGGCGGATGAAACTGCTCCGCCTACGGCAAAACTTGTTATTCCGCCACCTATTATAGCTCCAGCGCTATGCCCGCTCGGTGAAACTCTGTTCGATATGTAGGCAGCCGTTGCCGCAGACCCGATAGACAGCAACGCATCAGGAAGTGATTCCCTATTGCGTATTGCCGAGATAGTTGCACAGATGGCAGAGGCAACAACTTCAGCCATCCTAATCGCACGTTCAGCATCTTTGGGCGCACGCAGAATGGAAATCAACGGAACTAAGCCCTCCATAACCAGGGATGCCGCCGTGGAAACAGCGCCTGACAACATTCCGGAAAAAAAGCCTTTTGCAAAAGAAGCAAGTGAAACTTCTTTCCCTGCGGCAGCATCATCAAGCATGGAAGATATGCCACCAGTCAATCCGCCGACAACCGTACCCACGATCATTTTACCGACGACATACTCCCATAAATCGCCGCCATCATCTCTCCGATTAACTGGATTATCATCGCAGTACGCGAAAAGGTTTTTGTCCCAATGCGTCTTATCAGGAGAGGTGGCTACTACATCAGCGGTATCCGCATTGATAAACCTTCCCCATACCGGGTTATAGTACCGGCTGCTGAGGTAGTAGAACCCCGTCTCGCTGTCATAGACATACCCACGATAGCGCAAGGGATTCACAGCACCCAGCGTGGCGGACATGGAACCGCTGACGGACATGGGCGCCATAGGTAAACCGGGCTATTTTCAGATGCACTGCCAAAGCCGCAATTTTGCTAATTATCATAATTATACGTTAGACTTGCCCCGCTTGGCAAGGCTGCTTTTATAAAATTTCGGAAATCGCACCATCGTCTTCGTACAACTGACCTGTCAGGTAGAATGACAAGCTGTATCCGCTGCGGCTGACCGTGATTCCATTGGCGGTATTCAGCTCAGCAGGAACAGAGACATCCCACATACCGGCTGCGTTTCGATACACGGTTTCACCATCCTGCGCAGCAGACGGTAGCAACCGGTTGTCAATTTCCTCCCAATATCCATCTTTTTGGTAGTGTACTGCCGCCGGATAAATTACCACCTGCCTTGTACCGTCGGTAAGCAGGAACTCCTTCCGATTTTCTTCCCGTTGTTCCAGTATCTCGCCCACGACCTCCGCAGGCGCATCCACGACGTTTTCTGTTGTTGGCGGCCACAGATCTCCCAGTTCCTCAGCCATTACCTGCACGGGGACCAAGTACACCGTCAGCAGCACAGCCAGGAAACAGGATAGTATGCGTCTCCATTCTTTCATACGTTTTCTCTCTTTCTTTCATATAGTGGGACGTATGCCTACGTCTCACTATATACAACTCCGCTGCAGCTACTTTGCAACAGGTTTTTTCGCTTTTTTCGAAAGAATCGAAATATGTGCCCACCGCCATTCGTGCCGGTCCCGTTGGAATAGGGGGGTGGGGTCTCGGATTCAAACAGATATCCGTTGTCCTTTTTAAGCGCTTCCAGTGCGGCCCGGATATCTGTCTCTTGGTTCTTGCTGGCGCGAAGCGCGTCAACATCCAGCAGGGCGGCAATCGCCTTTGCGTTGCGGCCCTTGGCGGCGGTAATGGCGTCCCTGATGCGTCCATCAAAGGCCATGCCGTCGAGCTTGTCCTGCCACTCCCTGTCCTTGTCGGCAAGCTGGCCGGTCAGCTCCTGGATTTTTCCCTGGAGCTTGTCAACGTCCACGCCCTTGAACGCCTCAAGCCCATCTTTGGCGGCCTGGAGCTGCGCTTTCACGGCTTCGTAGTCCGCAAAGGGCTTCTTAGCGGCTTCGATGTCGCGGCCATTCTCGTCCATGATGGCGTCGATGATCTCTTTCGGCAGGGCCTGGTCGCCAACCTTAAAATTCTGCAAAAATTCGCGTTTCATGGTATGTTCTCCTCACGCTACGCTTTGATATCGGGGGTCGCTTCCCCTGCGCTGCCCGTTTTGTACGCCCTGGGCCGGGCAAATGGGTATGAAAAATGCGCAGCGCCCGAAGGCGCTACGCATCTGTCATTTAGTTGTAGTTAATCTGCAAATTCGATTTTCTCGATTTCATGCAAAAGCAAAACCGTATCCTGAACCTCAATACACGGTTCGTCAATGTCACCATCATCGCAAGAGAAAGAGTCTGGGTACGCAAAACATTTCCCTGAATATTCATTCCCGTTTACGCTTGTCACCTTAACCGATCGGTTTTCTTCCATAAATCGAAAAAGATCTTCTACGGTGTATTTATCTTTCATTTCTTTGACTTAGCCCCCTTCCTGCTTGGATAGTCCGGAACAATATGGAACCCCTTTTTGCTGTATCGGATGGTAAATGTAGTGGTGTCCGCCTCATCTCCTGTGAGGTTGTTGACAACCACCCCGACAGCATCTTGATGAGTCGTGATTCTTTCTATACAGCGCCATTCTCCCTTATCGCTTTTTAGCAATATCCCGGTGCTGCGGTACCTTTGCACAAGTTCTATAATTGCGTCGTCATCTACAGATATGCGGGACGGCCCATATTGGCCTTTTCCAGATAGTTCCCGCACCTTCTGCTCATATTCCCGTGTGCCCGGGATATGCTTATTCTGCCTACCACGATAAATCTCAAGCGGAAATTCGCCGCTCTGTATACGCCTCCGTATTGGCAAATCCCGCATATACGCCTTAATGTTCTCCGCCTCACTGCCGATATCATACATCGAATTGGCCGCTTTGGCAACCCTTTTATATTCGCTGTCCGCCTCCTTTGCCTGTTTCCAGGAGAAACCGGCTACTTCCGCCCGTTCTCCCTGGGTCCGCAGCTTGGCGGCTTTGGAAAACCGTGCGTATTCCTGGCGTTGCAATTGCAGCCGGATTTGGTCCGCCTGGAGCTTTTCCGAATCTCCGGTGGCTTCATCCACCAGAATGCGGCGCTTTTGCCGCCTCATGGCCGATTCTATGTTCCTCTGGCGCTGCGTGGCTTCATACCCGGTGTAGTGCCGCCCTTCGTACATAATGCCATCTTCGTTGGCCGTGCGCATCTGCTCCAGCTCTCCGGGGCTGTATTGCGGGGGGCTTCCCATTATGATGGGGTGGGCAGAGTGCCCGCAGTTCAACGTGCCTATACGTCGCCGCAGGCTGTTGTTGAGCCGCTTATATGCCGCGTCGCTGTATAGAAGCCGTACATCCAGTGAATTGGCTTCCCTGGCCGGGAAGCTGATGCACCACAAGGATAAAGAGGTGCGTTCTTTGGCCGCCATCGCCTTAGCTAACCGGCGAAAGTAGGTTAGCAATTACAGGAGGAGGAATTTGACCTCTTGCCCGCCCCATGTCACAAGCACGGGGCGGCTTTTTTCTGGGGCTTATCTATATGATAAGCCTCAAAATATTGAGTTATGCAAGCATTTTTACCTCATTTTTTTGGAGTTTGTAAATTCTCACATATTGGAGGGTGTCAATTTGTTCAATTACAACAGAATGGAAAGCATGATAGCGCAGAGCGGGAAAACAAAACTGCATCTCTGCCGGGCAATGGGGGTCAGCAACACATACCTTCGGGACGCAAAGAAGCAGGGGACCGATATCAGCGGAGAAAAACTGCACATATTGGCCGCAGAGCTTAACACTACGCCGGAATATCTGCGCGGCGAAACCGACGATCCGGGCATAAAAAAAGAAACGCCCGCCCACCAGATGGTGGACGAGCGTCTCGACCCGAATACCGCGCGGCTTATCGAGTTGTACAGCCAGTTGAGTGAGAAGTACCGCGAGCTGTATCTTCAGCAGCTTGAGACTTTAGTGCTTGCTCTGCAAGATGGAGAGCGAGAGAAAAATACTCAGGGTTAAGCTGGGATAGGATGCTCAGGAGTCGTTCTACGGATGTATCTGGCATAATTTTAGCTCCTTTCTGGAGCTCCGGAGGTTCCGGTTTTTGCACAGTACCATTATAACGGCTCGCACAAGGTAAATCTACGGGTATATTTTGAGAATATTTCTGTGAGAGGTGGGCCGCATGAGCATTTTTGATTTTCTACATTCTTTCATAGACAAAGTCAGGCCACAGCGTGGCAGGGTTGCGTTCCAGGCTCCGGAGCCAATCAGCAACGAGGAGTATCAGGCATATCGGCAAGCGGAGATTGCCGCGCTTGAAGCAAAGTACGATCTTTCAAGCGCAGAGGGCATTATGGCTATCCCGCGAGATGCCAGCCTGCACCATGGCGGCGGTATCCACAGCTACACCGGTGATATTGATTACTACCTGCGGAATAAGGGATACGGCTATGAAAAGGCCGGGAACATAGAGCTTGCTATCCTGTGCCTGAAAAAGTCCAACGAAATCCGGATGTTCTGCCGGAATGGATATCGCCGCGACGATTACTATTCACTGGTTCGCATGCTCGCCTTGCACGGGCGGGTTGATGAGGCGCAGGCCGAAAAGGATCGAATTGATCTGTTTTTTGATTCCCTGGACGCCGATACAAATGGTTACAGCAATATTGTCTCAAGAGCGTTGTCAGCGATGCTATCGCCCACAATACGGACCTGGTTCTCATGGACGCGCATGGAAGCGCTTGCCCGGAGTGCGCAAAGTATCAGGGCCGCGTATTCTCTCTGTCCGGGCGTGACAATCGGTTTCCACCGATTCCGGATGCGTTCTGGAAGTATGGCGGTATCCATCTCGGGTGTGGCCACAGCTTTTACTCGTTTATTTATGGTGTAAGCGACGGAGACTTACAATATACGCTGAGCATCCAGAAAATCACGAATCGAAAGTACACGAAGGACATAGTAGCGTTCAGCAATCGGCCATTTGTGGACGACCGCCCGCAGGAGGATATAGAATCGGCGCTTCGGCTGCAGGAAGAAAGGCGGCTGGAAGCCGGGCACATGCAGGACGTTTGGGACCACATGATAGAGCGTGAGGCGGCCAGAGGCGCAGATATGAGAAATTTTGCGTGGCTGCAAGAAAACCTTGCAGATATGTGCCCGAAATCATATAGCGGATATCGCCGCATGAAGTCCCAGAATACGAAAAATTTCCAGAAGCTTGTAGTCGCCGCCAAAGAGCGCGGCGTAGACTTATAGCAAGAAACGGCCACCCCGCCGGGGGTGGCCAAATATACAGGAGGAAGCATATATGAAAATCCCAAAGGCGCAAAAGCTACCATCTGGGAACTGCCGGTCCCGTCAAGATTTATGCGCAAAATTGTTTGCAGGCTCCGACTGAATGAAGTCAGCCGGCAATAGAGGCGTCATCCAGAGCCGCCTCCAAATGCTT
>OLOQ01003889.1_pt1 | contig 10553 bp, 9 predicted proteins | sample 1673101 | NCBI WGS metagenome assembly OLOQ01 (sample SAMEA3136754, study PRJEB25190) | human gut metagenome | biome: human gut; feature: human-associated habitat; material: faeces | place: Austria | collected 2013 | reverse complement strand
AGGAGCCTGCCCACTGCGGCATGGTGTCCGTTTCGCGCATGGCCTTGCCACCGCACTTCGGGCACGTGGTGTTGACCCAATCGGTCATCTTGGAGAGCGGAGATTCGCCGTTATCGGTCGGCTCGTAGGAATCAACCTGCGGCAGAACGAGCGGCAGCTCGCTTTCATCGATCGGCACATAGCCGCACTTCTCGCAGTGTACAATCGGAATCGGCTCGCCCCAGTAGCGCTGGCGTGCGAATACCCAGTCACGGAGCTTATAGTTGACCTTACGGTGGCCGATGCCGGTCTCCTCAAGGTAATCTTTGATGCGGACTTTCGCTTCTTCGACGGTCATGCCGTCCAGAATGCCGGAGTTGACCATGATGCCGGTGTCGCAGTCCGTGAACGCTTCTTTCTGCACATCTCCGCCCTTAACGACTTCGATGACTGGCAGGTCGAACTTCTTTGCGAACTCCCAGTTACGGGTATCGTGTGCCGGAACAGCCATGATGGCGCCGGTACCGTAGGAAACAAGAACGTAGTCGGAAATGAAGATCGGAATGGTGGTACCGGTCAGCGGATTGATGGCCTCAACACCCTCCAAACGCACGCCGGTCTTATCTTTTGCGACCTCGGTGCGCTCAAAGTCGGACTTTTTCGCGGCCTCTGCCTGATACGCGCGGACGGCATCCAGATTCTGCAGCTTATCCGCCCACTTTTCAATGAACGGATGCTCCGGGGAAACAACCATGTACGTTGCGCCGTAAAGTGTATCCGGGCGGGTCGTGTAAACAGTCAGCTTATCGCCTGCGGTCGTGTTGAAATCAACCTCGGCGCCCTCGGAACGGCCAATCCAGTTTTTCTGCTGGGTCTTAACGCGGTCCGGGTAATCGACAAGATCAAGGTCGTCGATGAGGCGCTGTGCGTAAGCGGTGATCTTCAGCATCCACTGGGATTTGACCTTGTGAATAACTTCACTGCCGCAGCGCTCACAGACACCGTTGACAACCTCTTCGTTTGCCAGAACGCATTTGCAGGAGGTGCACCAGTTGACGGACATCTCTTTTTTGTAGGCCAAACCGTTCTTAAAGAGCTGGAGGAAAATCCACTGCGTCCACTTGTAGTATTTCGGATCAATGGTGCTGATCTCACGGCTCCAGTCGAAGGAGATGCCGAGAGACTGGATCTGCTGCTTAAAGGGCGCAATATTCTTCTTTGTGATCTCTTCCGGGTGCACGTGGTTCTTGATGGCATAATTCTCTGCCGGTAGGCCGAATGCGTCCCAACCAATCGGATAGAGCACATTGTAGCCCTCCATGCGGCGCTTTCTGGAAACAACGTCAAGCGCGGTGTACGGACGCGGATGGCCGACATGCAGACCCTGACCGGACGGGTACGGGAATTCGATCAGAGCATAATATTTCGGCTTATCCGAAGTATTGGAAGCATGGAAAACACCGGCTTCTTCCCACTTCTTTTGCCACTTCGGTTCAATTTCACTGGGATTGTACTTGTTCATATTGATTACACTTACCTCTCTGCGCTATATAAAATAACAAAATCAATTCGGTTCAAACGTCATGTTGAGCTTTTCGCCGTCGAGCCACAGGCGATCCAAATCATAAAAACTGCGCGCTTCCGAGGTGAAGATGTGTACGACCACCGTTTCGTAATCGAGCACGACCCAGGAATCGGAGCGATAGCCCTCCACGCGGTCCGGCGCAATGCCGAGCTCTTTCAGCTTAAACTCCAGCTCGTCCGCCAGAGCATGCACATGCGTGCTGCCGGTGCCGTTCGCCAGAACGAAATAATCACCGAGCGAGGAAACGTCCGAAATGCGGATCACATTGATCTGATCGGCTTTTTTCGCATCCAAAATGCTCGCTGCGGTTTTTGCAAGCGTCAATGAATCCATGCTTTTAGCCATTCCTTTCTGCGCGCTGCGCGATTTTTATGCTTCCTTCCGCTTAGTTGCCGTGCCGCAAAGCCCACACCGCGTCATTATATGCGTCTATGGTCTCCGGCACGATGGGCGCGCGGTCTTTTGCGAGCTCCGTAATGGTGAACGCGATGCCCTCCACAATGGCTTTGTCAAGGCTTTTATACGCGGCCTTGCGCATATCCTCTACGCCGGGGTAATTGCGGTCTTTGGAGATGAAATCCGCGATAAAAATGACTTTTTCGAGTAACGTCATGTTTTTTCTGCCCGTGGTGTGGTATCGCACGGCGTTGTAAACATCCTCGTCCTCAATGTGCAGAACATGCTTGATATACACCGCGCCGCTGATGGCATGCCAGAACTTTTTAGCGGAAAGTTCAACGTCGCTCATAATTATACCAAAGTCCGCGAGAATTTTCAACTGTTTCTCCGGGGGTGTATCCTTCAAAATATCGTGCAAAAGCCCTGCAAGCTCCGCTTTTTCGGTATCGGCACCGTATTTTTTTGCAAGCTTTACCGCTTCTTCCGAAACATTTAAGGAGTGTTCGAAACGTTTTTGCGTGAGCATGGGCTTGATGATATCGATATATTGCTGTTTTTCTTTCTTATTCATGCGTGTAAAGCCTCTTTTTTTGGATGTATTCCGCGACGCCTGCGGGCACAAGACCGCTTATATCTTCGCCCTGCAGACTTTTTTCGCGCACCATCGTCGATGAGACAGGCAAAAACTCGATATTCTGCACGGTAAAGCGCAGCTGCGGGAACTTTTCCTTCACTTCTTCCCCGTGCGTGACAAGCGTTTGGAAGCTATCCTTGTCACGCGGTGCGGCGCAGATCTCTGCCGCGGCGAAAATGCGCTCCGGGTGATACCACTTTTCGACAGTGCAGAACATGTCTTCCCCCATCAGCAAAAAGAACTCATCGTCGGGATATTGCGCTTTCAGTTCCGTCATGGTGTCTGCCGTGTAGCTTTTGCCCGTGCGCAGCACTTCAATATCCGAGACTGTGACGGGACATTCGGCGATGTCCGCCGCCGCAAGTCTGCACATTTCAATGCGGTCTGCCCCGCTTGCAAGCTGATGTGTCGCTTTGTGCGGCGGCGTGCCCGTCGGAATCAAAATCACGCGGTCAAGCGACAGACGCTTAATAAATTCCCGCACAAGGTGCACATGCGCCGTGTGGATGGGATTGAACGTGCCGCCGTAAATGCCGATGCGCATGGCTTATGCCTTTTTCGCACGCGGCAGGACGATCTTCGGATCCTTTTCGTTGCGCTTATAAAGCGCAAATTTGGAACCGATGACCTGCACAACTTCGCTTTCCGTCTGCTCTGCGAGCGCTTCTGCGGCTTCACGCGGAGAGACCGGCGCAGTCTCCAACACTTTGCCCTTGATGAGTTCACGCTTAAAAATAGCGTCTGCGGCCTGCTTTACGACATCTCCATCGATGCCGCCCTTGCCAATCATCAAAATGGTGTCTTCATTTACGGCGAGCGAGCGGAGATACGCTCTTTGTTTACTGGTCAGCATAATTTATCCCTCTTTGTCTTTCAGGTAGTTTTCAAGTTTTTCTGCGAAAATACGCAAGGATTTTCCTCGGTGGCTCACGGCATCCTTTTCTTCTGCCGTCGCTTCGCCGAACGTCTTGCCTGCGCAGCCTTCTTCGGTGCAGATGAAAATGGGGTCATAACCGAAACCGTTTTCGCCGCGGCATTCCTCTGCGATGCGCCCGTAGCAGTAGCCTTCGGCTTCAAGTACGTCGCCGTTCGGGAATACACAGCAGATGGCACTTGTAAAGTGTGCGCCGCGCTTTTCTTCCGGCACGCCCTTGAGCTTTTCGAGTACCGTTGCCTTACGCTTGCCCGGCTCGGCATACCGTGCGGAATACACGCCCGGCTCGCCGTTTAAATAATCGATCGATAAGCCGGAATCGTCCGCGACGCACGGCAGGCCCGTTTCGTCACACGCGGATTTCGCCTTGATATACGCGTTTTCACGGAATGTGGTGCCGGTCTCTTCCGCCTCGGTCAACTCGGCCGTCTGCACGGTGATGCCAAGCGGCGCCAAAATGCGGCTGAATTCCTCTATTTTATGCGCATTATGCGTTGCAATGATCATGTTCATGCGTTATCCCTCCAAAATTCCGAAATCGCGTGCGGCTTGCTGCCAATGCTCTAAAAGTACGGGGCCGCCCGCTGCAAGCTCTTCTGCGCGCTGCACGCAGAAAAGCGAATAATTTTTGCCGGTGTAAAGCTGTTTTAAAATCGCATGCCCCCACACGCCCGCGCGGGACAGCAGTCCGCTTTCGCGGATTTCCCGCGCTGCGGCGTCAATGTCATACGGCACTTCGAGCAGTGTTTCGTTCCATGTGTTTCCGTCGGAATCGAGCAACGCCATTTTCGCCGTGACGGTTTGCGTACACTGCACGCCGACCGCACCGGGGTTCACGTACAGCTTGCCCATTGTGTGCGCGCTGCACGGCTGATGCGTGTGACCGCTTAAAAGCACGCGCTCGTCGATTTTTAAAAGCCAGCTTTCTATTTTATAGGAGAACGGGCGCAGCGTGTCGCGCGTTTTTTCCGGTGAGCCGTGGCAAATGCGTATGGGACACTTGCCGTTTGGATCAATTGTCTGCATAAACGGCAATGCGGAGATGAACTCGAGATCCTTCGCCGTAAGCCCCTCGTAGGTGTATAGAAGGGAGCCTGTTGTAGTGCCGTTTGCCCAATCGCTGCCGAAGTTGTGGTGGTTCAGCACGTATTCTTCGCGGTTGCCGCGCACGAACCAGCAGGGCATTTCCTGCTTTGCGCGGTATATTAGCTTCATGGTCTCGTGCGGGTTTGCACAGTCCGAAATATAATCGCCGAGGAAAATGTACCCATCCGCTTTTTGCTTTTCCGCTTCCTTCAGGCAAGCTTTCAGCGCATGGTGGTTGCTGTGTACATCGGAAAAAATGGCGAGCCTCATGCTTCCGGTCTCCGCTCGAACAGCGCGCGGGCGAAATCCTCCGCGTCAAACGGCTGCAGATCGTCCACCTGCTCGCCGACGCCGATGAATTTCACCGGCAAACCGAGATCCCGGTGGATTGCCAACACAACGCCGCCCTTTGCGGTGCCGTCGAGCTTTGTGAGCACGATACCCGTGAGTCCTGCGGCTTCTTTGAATTCACGCGCCTGATTGACGGCGTTCTGCCCCGTTGTGGCATCGAGCACAAGCAAAACTTCTTTGCTGCAGCCCGGCAGACCCTTATCGATGATGCGCGAGATTTTGGAAAGCTCGTCCATCAGGTTTTTCTTATTGTGCAGGCGTCCGGCCGTATCACAGATGACCACATCGGCGTGACGTGCCTTTGCCGCGGAGATTGTATCGTACACGACGGCGGCGGGGTCTGCGCCCTCTGCATGCTTGATGATCGGCACGTCTGCGCGCTCTGCCCAGACTTCAAGCTGCTCAATGGCCGCCGCGCGGAACGTATCCGCCGCGCCCAAAATTACCGATTTACCCTCTTTTTTAAGGCGGGAAGCCAGCTTGCCGATGGTCGTCGTTTTGCCGACGCCGTTCACACCGATGACAAGGATGACGGATGGCTGCGTATCGAGATGCAACTCGTTGTCGCCGCTGACCATCTCCGTGACGACCTCTTGCAAAAGCGTCATAATCTCGTTCGGGTCTGTGATGCCGCGCTCTTTCACGCGTGCGCGGAGCGTATCGCAGATTTCGGTCGCGGTGTTCATGCCGACGTCCGCCATGACAAGCAGCTCCTCAAGCTCCTCAAACAGCTCCTCATCGATCTTTGTGAACGCGTGGAGCATGCTGTTAATCTGCCCGGTGATGCTGTCTCTTGTTTTTTTCAGTCCCGCTTTGATCTTATCAAAAAAGCCCATTCAGGCACCTCTTTTCCGAATTTATGTTGTTATACCCAGTTTTTCCTGCGCTTCGTGTGCGTGCAGTGCCAAGAGTTTCGAAATGCCCTGGTCCTGCATCGTCACGCCATAGAGCATATCAGCTTCTTCCATCGTGCCGCGGCGGTGCGTGATGACGATGAACTGTGTCTTTTGGTTCATGCGGCGCAGGTAATTTGCAAAGCGCACGACATTTACGTCATCCAGCGCAGCTTCAATCTCGTCGAGCATACAGAACGACGGTGGATTCACGCGCATGATCGCAAAGTAAAGCGAAATTGCCACAAGCGCCTTTTCGCCGCCGGAAAGCAGCTCGATGTGCGAGACGATCTTGCCCGGCGGATGCACGCGGATATCGATGCCGGAATGCAGTACATCGCCGCTGTCCGTAAAGCAAAGCTCTGCCGAGCCGCCGCCGAACAACTCCTGAAAAATCCGGCTGAAATTCTGATTGATGACGGAAAAGCGTTCTGCAAACTGCGTCTGCATCTGCTTTGTCAAGTTGTCGATGAGCTTTAACAGCTCGGCGCGGGAGCGCTGCACGTCGTCCGTTTGCGTTTTGAGAAAATTGTAGCGCTCCGAAACCTCTTTGTATTCCACAACAGCTGCCACGTTGACGGAGCCGAGCGCTTTGATGCTGTTTTTAAGTTCGGACAACCGCCTTTGCGCCGTGGGCACATCTTCAATCGTGATGTTCATTTCCTCGGCTTCGCGGCGGGTGAGCTCGTATTCTTCCCACAGCTTTTTGAGGATAGCGTCGTATTCACCGCTCTGGTTTTCACGGCGTTCGCGCAGACGAGCAAGTTCAAGGCCAATCGCCTCGCGGCGCGAGGAAGCTTCGCGTTCCTTTTGGCGCAACTCGCTCGTCTGTTGCTCGAGTACCGTGCGCTTTGCGGCGATGGCGCTGACCGTTTGCCGTTTTTCCTTTGCGGTCTCACGCAGATTAGCAGATTCAATTTTTCGGTTTTCAATATCCGCTTCGCGCGCTTTGATCTTCTCGAAGCTTTCCGCAAGTTCTTGATTTAAACTTTCTATACGTGCAGCGCGTTCGGACTGCTGCGCTTTCAGCGTTTGCACAGCATTTTCAAGCGATTCTTTATCTTTTTCGATGGCGAGCCCCGCAAAACGGATTTCCTGCAAACGCTGCAAGGTCTCATCACAACGATGCATTGCGTCCTCGCGGTCGCCGACCATGGATTCCATTTTGCTTCTGGCTGCCTGAATTTTGTCTTCTGTTTCTTCTGTTTTCTGCTGGGCGCTGTCTGCGGTCTGCACAAAACCGCTCAGACGCTTTGCGGCACTTTCTTTTTCGTCGCGCAGAGAAGCAAGGTTCGCGGTTTCCGTCTCCACGTCGCGTGCGGCACGGGCAGCTTCCGTTTTGAAGCGGATCTCATCTTCCCTGTGCTGCGCCAGCACGGCCTTGGCGTTTTCAAGCTCCGCCATGGCCTGCAGCACTTCCTGCTGTGTAGCCTTGTGGCGCTCCAGTGTTTCATTTGCAGCCTGCGCCAGCATTTGTGCGTCTGCGCGAATGCGCGCAATCTCCGCCGAGCGGCTCAAAAGGCCGGAGTTTCGCGCCGCGGAACCGCCGGTGAACGAACCGCCCGCATTGACAATCTGCCCGTCCAAGCTGACGACACGGTAGCGGAACCGAATACGCCGTGCAATCTCCGCCGCGCGATCAAGGTCTTCTGCAACAATAGTGCGGCCGAGCAGAGAATCGCGGATGCCGGCGTACTGCTCATCACAGTGGCAGAGTGTTGAAGCCACGCCCACAAAGCCGGGCATATTCTGCACATCGCGCGCATCGATAACCGTACCGCGCACCGTGGTCAGCGGCAGGAATGTCGCACGGCCGGAATCGCGCTGTTTCAATAAGCGAATAGCCGCTTTCGCTGCATCTTCGGAATCAACGACGACGTTCTGCATGGCGGCGCCGAGCGCGGTCTCCAGCGCCACGGCGTATTCGCGCGGGACTTTTAAAAGCCGTGTAACGGGTCCGTGGATACCACGCAGATTGCCGCGCGTGCTCTCGCGCATGACGGTTTTAACGCTCTGCATGAAGCCTTCAAGATTGCGTTCAAGGTCTTCCAACAGTCCGGCGCGGCGCTCTTTTTCTTTGGCGTCGAGCATCTGGCGGTCGGCTTCGGCTTTCACGGCTTCGGCGCGTTTTCTGCGCTGCTGTACACGCATTTCATGCCCCTGCACAGTGTTTTCAGCGTTTTGAATGTACTCCGCCGTATCGTGCAGCATGGCGTCAAGCTCCTCGCACTCCGTGTGAAGCGCTGCAAGGCGTTCTTCGCTTTCGGTGATCGCAGCATCCACTGTTTCGGCGCGGGCGCGAATCTCCTGCATGGAGGATTCCGCCGAGGACTGCTGCACGCGCATTTCGGAAAGTGCGGCGTTCAGTGCCACAAGCTCAGCCGAAACGGCGTCGATCTCACGCGTGGTGCTGTCCGTGCCGGCACGCAGCTCCTCAAGTTGTGCGGTAAAGGCAACGAAATCGGCATGGTTCTGCGCAGCTTCCGCTTCCTTTGCTTTTACCGCCTGTTCTTTTTCTTGAATATCCGCTTCAAGCGTTTGTCCGGTCAGCGCGGCGCTTTCAATCTCGCCATTTAATCTGCGGATGGTCTGCTGCTCGTGCAGAATATCATTTTCAAGCACCGAAACTTCTCCCTCTTTACGGGTGGCGAGTTCATCGGCTTCGGAAGCCTTCAAACGTGCTTCTTCCATCTGTGCGGCGCAGCCGTTCGTTTCCGTGAAATTCTGCTCGATTTGCGCGGAAAGCACATTGAGCTCACTTTCGGCTTCCTCGTAGCTGTTCTGCGCGGAGGCAATCTTTTCCTCCACCTCGCGCACGATCTTGCCGGAGCGCTCCAGCGTTTCAAGCCACAAACCGATCTCCAGTTCCTTTTTCTCGCTGTCGAGTGCAATAAACTTTTCGGCTTTCTCTGCCTGCTCGCGTAAAGGGCCCACGCGTTCTTCGAGTTCGTTTAAAATATCGTGCAGGCGAATGAGGTTTTCTTCGGCTTTTTCCAAGCGGCGTTCGGCTTCCTCTTTGCGGTAGCGAAAGCGCGAAATGCCGGCGGCTTCTTCAAAAATCTCGCGGCGGTCTTCGCTTTTTGCGGAGACGATGCTATCGATCTTGCCCTGTCCGATGATGGAATAGCCGTCGCGGCCGATGCCGGTATCCATGAACAGCTCATGCACGTCGCGCAGACGTACGAGCGTTTTGTTAATGCGGTATTCACTTTCGCCGGAGCGGTAAAAACGACGCGTAACGGAAACGGTGTCGCCGTCGTAATTCAACTCGCGGTCGGTGTTATCCATGGTGACGGTCACTTCGCAAAAGCCCTGCGCTTTGCGCTGCGGCGTGCCGCTGAAAATGATGTCCTCCATTTTGGAGCAGCGCAGTGCGCGGGTAGACTGCTCGCCGAGTACCCAACGCATGGCATCGCTGATGTTGCTTTTGCCGCTGCCGTTTGGACCGACGACCGCCGTGATGCCGTTTTCAAATTTTAAAGTCGTTTTATCGGGAAAGGTTTTGAAGCCCTGCAGCTCCAGAGATTTTAAAAGCATCTGTTTACCTGCCTATCGTAGCCTGTATATGCCGCCGGAAAGCGAAGCATCCGGGCGGATGTGCACGGTGTAGCCGTGCTTAGAGAAATGCTGCAAATTTTCTTTTTTCTGTCCGAGCGCAATGGAAAGCATGCGCGGGTCAACATCGATTGTAACTTCCGATGCGTTTCGGGCTCGAAGCGCTTTAAGGACGTTTTCGCGGAAGATCGCGCTGCGGCACAGCTCCATAAAAGCGGGGTGAAACGGTCCCGCGACACGGTTTTCCAGTTCTTCGCTGGCGTGCAGCCCCACACGGATGAGCTTTACACCGCGCTGCTCAATCATCGGGATGAGCTTTGCACAGAGTGAAACGGCATCCTCTAAGGTCTGCGGTGTGTATTTTCCTGCGCGGTACAAATCGCACAGTGGTGTGTTTTCTAAGACGATCGTAGGGTAAATGCGCATGGTGTTCGGCTTTAGAGCCAACAGCCTTTCGACAGTCTTCATCGCCTTTGCGTCGCTGTCGCCGGGCAGCCCGGTCATCATCTGCAAGCCGAGCTCAAAGCCGTATGCGCGAATTAACCGCGCAGCGTTTTCCACATCCTTTGCGGTATGCCCCCGACGATTGAGCAGCAACACTTCGCCATCCATCGACTGCGCACCGAGCTCGATTGCCGTTACGCCGTATTGCTTTAATACGGTCAGACGTTCATCATCAATGGCATCCGGCCGTGTAGAGCAGCGGATACCGGCAAAGCCGTATGTTTCGCATGCTGCGTGCGCTGTTTTTAAAAGCGCCAAACGGTAATCGGGGTCGATTGCCGTGAAGCTGCCGCCGAAAAATGCGATCTCGGCATTCTGCACGCGCTCCCCCATTTGCTTTGCTGCGCTTTGCAGCAGCGCCGCCACTTCTTCAGGCTGCGGCTGATGATTTTCACCCGTGATGCGGTTCTGATTACAGAAGCTGCACTGCTGCGGGCAGCCGTTGTGCGGAATAAAAATTGAGATATTCGCGTGCTTAATAGCCCATCAGCTCCAGTGCTTCGCGTGCCGCCTGCTGTTCGGCTTCCTTCTTGCTGCGTCCGCCGCCCTTGCCGATGACATTGCTGTTGAGGTGCACCTCTACGGTGAAGTGCTTGTCATGGTCGGGGCCATGTTCGCCGGTAAGAACGTATT
>OLOQ01003886.1_pt1 | contig 10565 bp, 8 predicted proteins | sample 1673101 | NCBI WGS metagenome assembly OLOQ01 (sample SAMEA3136754, study PRJEB25190) | human gut metagenome | biome: human gut; feature: human-associated habitat; material: faeces | place: Austria | collected 2013 | reverse complement strand
TGGCCCATCACCGTGGCCACCACCATCCTCAAGCCCGGCGGCTACAACCGCCTGCTGCAAATGGTGGAGAAGGTGGAGGCTCTGCCCTACCGCCCCTTCTCCGGCACGGACACGCAGGCCATCTGTGACCTGTCCACCGCCAGCCACACGGACTTCCACCACGTCAAGCCCATCAAGCCCCTGCCCAGCCGCAAAAGCGACAAGCAGGTGCCTTGGCTGGACTGCTTCACGGCTCCCTGCAAGGGCGGCTGTCCCATCGAGCAGGATATCCCCGAATATGTGGAGCTGGTCCGCAAGGGCCTGTACGGCCCGGCTCTGAAGCTCATCACCGAGAAGAACCCCCTGCCCTTCCTCACCGGCACCATCTGCGCCCACCGGTGCCAGACCAAGTGCTCCCGGAATTTCTACGACGAGTCCGTCCGTATCCGGGATACCAAGCTGGTGGCGGCCTACCACGGCTACGAGGCCCTCATGGCCTCCATCCAGAAGCCCGCTAAGGTTTCCGGCAAGAAGGCCGCCATCATCGGCGGCGGCCCCACCGGCATCGCCGCCGCCTATTTCCTGGGCCGTGCCGGTGTCGAGACCACCATTTTCGAGCGGGAGCAGTGTCTGGGCGGCGTCCCCCGCCACGTGATCCCCGCCTTCCGCATCACCAACGAGGCCATCCAGAAGGACATCGCCCTGATGGAGAAGTACGGCGTGGAGGTCCGCTGCGGCGCTCCCGCCCCCTCCGTGGCGGAGCTGAAGGCCATGGGCTACACCCATATCCTCTATGCCGTGGGCGCATGGAAGCCCGGCCAGCTGGGCATCCCCGGCGATGTGGCCGGCGCCATCCAGTGGATGAAGGGCGTCAAGGCCGGGAACATCTCCGTGGGCGGCAATGTGGCCGTGGTGGGCGCCGGCAATACCGCCATGGATGCGGCCCGTCTGGCCAAGCGCAGCGGCGCCCAGCACGTCACCATCGTCTATCGCCGCACCAAGAAGTATATGCCCGCCGACGAGCATGAGTTGGCGCTGGCGCTGGCGGACGGCGTGACCTTTGCCGAGCTGTGCGCCCCGGTGGAGCAGAAGGACGGCGTGCTGCGCTGCGAGAAGATGAAGCTGGGCGAGGCGGATGCCTCCGGCCGCCGCAGCCCCGTGGCCACCGGTGAATATGTGGACATTCCCTGCGATCTGGTGATCTCCGCCGTGGGTGAGCAGGTGGACAGCGCCCTCCTGACCTCCAACGGCGTGGAGGTGGACGGCAAGGGCCGCCCCGCCTTCCGGACCAATGTGGAGGGCGTGTACGCCGCCGGTGACGCCCGCCGTGGCCCCGCTACGGTGGTGGAGGGCATTGCCGACGCCGCACAGTTCGCCGAGGCAGTCATCGGCGCTCCCCATACCTACGATATCCCCCAGCAGGCCTACATCACCAAGGCCGACGCCATCGCCAAGAAGGGGATCCTGCGGATGAGCGGCTGCACCGCCTGCGAGGGTGAGCGCTGCCTCCAGTGCTCCACCGCCTGCGAAAACTGCGCCGACTCCTGCCCCAACCGGGCCAACGTGGTCATTGCCATGGCCGACGGCAGCCACCAGATCCTGCACGTGGATAAAATGTGCAACGAGTGCGGCAACTGCACCCAGTTCTGCCCCTACCACTCCGAGCCCTGCCACGATAAGTTCACCCTCTTCCAGACGGCGGAGGATATGGCGGAGAGCAAGAACCCCGGCGTCCTCTTCCTCGACGCCGACCACGTCCGCGTTCGCATGGCGGAGGAGCGCGACTACGATCTCACCACCTCCGACAACGATCTGCCGGTGGACATCGAGGCGCTGATCTTCACCATTCGCGACAAGTACAGCTATCTGTTCGCATAAGTGCAGACTTTCTTACAAAATGCAGGAGCGGCTGCTTTTCAGCAGCCGCTCCCCTTTTCTTTCATACGAACAGTCCCCGCAGACCGCCGCAGTCGCGCAGGCTTTCGGCGCGGACGGCGACCTCGCGGGCGCAGCTGCTCAGATATTTTCCAGCGCCGCATGGGAGGGCGAGCCGCTCCGCGAGCGCATCCGCCGCTGCAAGCAGGTCGGCCATGATCCGCTCGGGCCGCGCGTGCTCCCAGCGCTCGCGGAGCGCGCCGATCTCGCCATCTGAGAGCGTCAGCCCCTCCCCGCCGAGGAGCGTGCGGGCGAGCGCGTTCTCCGCGACCGGCGCATAGAGATTCACCAGCAGCCCGCGCCAACCGGGGCAGGAGCGCTCCAGCACCGCGCGAACCTCGCCTTGCGGCAATCGCGTGAGCAGACTATTTTCCGCCGCCAGATCGATCAGATAGCGGTTGACATAATTTATTCCCAGCAGGCTCTCCGATACCGGAACGGCAAGCTGATAGTCAATGTCACAATCAAACCGCTGCGGGAAAAAGCGGGTATCGTAGCGGTGGAAGCCCCTGCCGATGCTCCGCAGCGTATCGCAGAGCGAGCGGTTCTCCAATGGCGGCAGCGCCGCAACGACCTTCCGCCAGAGCGCAAGCGTCAGCGCAGAGTCCCGCTGCGCGCGATGCTGCCCGTGCGCCAGCTCGTCCGCAAGGTCGCACGAGAGAAGTGTGCGGATACGTGCCGCGCGATCCGCTTCGCCTCCGCCGTCCGGTTCCTCCGGCACGGCAAGGAAAAACAGCACGCCGCGCAGCAGCTCCTGCGCGGCAGCGGTCGGTACGGAGCTGCTTTCATTCGCGGTGTAGAGCGCGATCTGCCGCACAAGCAGCGCGGCAAGCTTTTCCTGCCACAGCCTCTCTTCGGCGTCCGTCAGCGGGCGCGTCAGTTCATTCGCCATCGTCCTCCACCTTTCCCGTGCGCGAAAAGCGCAGCATCACGCGGCCGTCGAGATCGGCGATACGGTCTGCGCAGCCGCCCGCCCAGCCGTTGTATAGCCGCACCAGCGCGGCGAGCATCTCGTCGTCGCTAAGCCTCTCGCCGCACGCGCCTTTGAAGTGGTAGAACAGCTCCGTCAGCCCGCCGAGCGCTTCCTCCCAGTTCTCCGGCCCGACGCAGGGCGAGTCGCACAGCGCGACCGCCAGCTTCGGCAGGATGCCCTCGCCCAGTTCGATGCGCTCCGTCTCCCGCAAGGCTTCGGTGCGGCGCGCCAGCAATCGTCCGCATTGCTCCGGCGTGAGTGTCAGGCCGAAGCGCTCCGTCACGGCGTTCCCGCGCAGCAGTGCCTGCTCGGTCCGCCGCGCGGACAGCGCGCCGAATCGTGTCAATTCATTCATTTCTTTTCACCTCGCCATGTTATCTACACCCCCGGCAAGGAAAAGACAAGACTTGAAAAATTGCCGGAAATGTGGTAATATAGGACTCGTAAAAAGCAAAAAAGCGCAGAAGAAAGCCGCCCAAACGGGCGGCTTTCCTAATTGTGCGGTTTTTTACTTGGCGGGAACGGTCAGGATCTGGCCGATGTAGATGATATACGGATCGGCGAGCTTGTTGGCCTCAGCCAGCTTGGTGTAGAGCGTGCCGGTGCCGTAGAGCTTGTAGGCGATATTCCACAGGCAGTCGCCCGCGACGACGGTGTAGGTATCGCCCTCGGTCACGGTGGTATCGCGGCCGGCGATGACCTTATCGCTTTCGTTCGTCGGGACATCGGAAGCAGCGGTCTTGATGGTGATGCGGCCCTGCGGGGCGGCATACTGCTCGCCGACCACGCCGCCGAGATTATTGACGATGTAGTTGATGAGGACCTGGTTGTCAATCATCACGCCGTCCTTGAGGAGCTTGACGTTCTTGGTGCCGAACATGGTGTAGCCGTCGCCGGCATCCTTGAGCATGTAGTTATGGGAGGCAAGGGTGTAGGTCTTGTTGACGTCGAGGGGCTGACCGCCGACCATGATGTCGGACACACGGTACGCGCCGTCGACCTTGACGAACTCAGACTTATCGTTCTTCACCACGGAGCTGGAAATGTCCGCATTGATGGTGTAGGTCAGGCCGGAAACCTGCAGGAAGCCGCCGCTCTCGCCGGGATAGGCCGCGGAGCCGAGCTCCAGAGCGTCCTTGATCTGCTGACCGGTGACCTCAACGAGGCAGGCTTCGTTGCCGAAGGGATGGACCTTGATGATATCGCCGTAGGTGATGTCGCCGACCTTGATGTTGTCGCGCACGCCGCCGCCGTTGACGAAGGCGATGTCAGCGCCCAGCAGGATGCGGTAGGCGTCCGCGCACAGGTCGCCGAGGTTGGTCTCGGCATTGCGGACCGCGCGCTTGCCGTCCGCGCCGTTGATGGTCAGCTCCACGCTGGTCTTGGCAACGACCTTCTTCTGCAGCGCGTCGAACTTCTCGGTGATGCCGGCAATGTAAGCCTTGGCATCCGCATCCTCCTCAACCGCGGAGAGGTCAATGTTCTCGTGCGCGATGGTGCCGTCGGTCTTGATGGTCAGCTTGCCGACGTTGGCGAGCTTGGTGCCGGTCTGCTCAAAGACGACCTCCTTGCCGGACTTATCCTTGATCGTTTCGGAGAAGGTGGAGTGGGAGTGACCGTCGATGAAGGCGTCAAAGCCGGTGGTGTTGGCAATGACTTCCTTGCTCGTCCAGGGAGAGGACTGCTCGTCGATGCCGAGATGGCCGAGGCCGATGACATAATCGGCGCCCGCGGCCTTGGCCGCATCGATGGCCTTCTGCACCGCATTGTAGAGGTCAGCGCCGTTGTTGCCCTCGCAGAAGCCATAGATGTAATTGCCGTTGGCATCCTGGAAGTAGGTCGGGGTGGACTTGGTGAAGGTCTCCGGCGTGCAGACGCCGACGAACGCGACCTTCACGCCTTTGACTTCAAAGATCTTATAGGCGTCGAAGTAAGGCGTGCCGTCCTTGCCGGTGAAGTTGGCGGAGAGATACGGGTACTTGGCCAGATCCTTGGCAATGTGCAGGAACTGATCCATGCCGTAATCGAACTCATGGTTGCCGGGAACGGCCGCATCGTACTTGAGGTAGTTCATGATGTCAACGATGTACTCGCCCTTGGAGAGCGTACCGATGACATCGCCCTGAACGTGGTCGCCCGCATCCACGAGCAGATCCGCGCTCTTGTGCAGCGTTGCGACCTTGGCATACTTCTCGTAGTCGCAGTGAACATCGTTGGTGTGCAGAATGGTGATGTCTTCCTTGGGGGCGGCGGCATTGACCGTCACGGCAAGGGAAAGGACCATCGCCATCGTCAGCAGCAGGGACAAAAACTTGCGCATAGCTTTTTTCCTCCTGAAAATTTTTGCCGGAGCGCTTGTCCGGATCGGGCGCACAGCTTCGGCAGGATATGTTTATTGTATCTTCTTTTCCGCTTTTTCACAAGCCGCATTCTCTCGCCATAATCACAGATTTTCACCGCGCTTTCTTGTCGCTTTTGCCGATTTCTCTTTTCCTGTGGAAATCGCGGCAAAAACGTGCTATGGTAAAGGTGTATGAATATTTTCAGACAAAGGAGCTGAATGGATATGAAAAAACTGCTCAGGGGCGGCTTTGTCGTCACGCCCCGCGGCTCCCGCCGCGCGGACGTCCTGCTCGACGGCGAGAAGATCGCGCAGGTCGGCCACATCTCCCCCGCTGAGGCAAAAAGCGCCGAGGTGACGGACGTTTCCGGCTGCTACCTTTTCCCCGGCTTCATCGACGCGCACACGCACTTTGATCTCGACGTGTGCAACACGACCACCGCCGACGATTTCGCGTCCGGCACCCGCAGCGCCATCCGCGGCGGCACGACCACCATCATCGACTTCGCCTGCCCGAACAAGGGCGAGACGCTTGCCTACGGTCTTGATCTCTGGCACAAAAAGGCCGACGGCAAATGCTCGTGCGACTACGGCTTCCACATGACCATCGACGACTGGAACGAGGGCATCGAGGGCGAGCTGGACGATATGTTCGCCGCTGGCATCACGTCCTTCAAGATGTACCTCACCTACCCCGCCATGATGATCGGCGACGGCGCGGTGTATTCCGCGCTCAAGGCGCTGAAAAAGCGCGGCGGCATCGCGGGCGTCCACTGCGAGAACGCCGGTGTGATCGACGCGCGCATCGCCGAGCTCAAGGCCGCGGGCCGCGCGGCGGACGTTTCCGCCCACCCCGAGGCGAGGCCCGACTATCTCGAGGCCGAGGCGGTCGCACGGCTGCTGCGCATCGCCGAGGCGGCGGACGCGCCGGTGGTCATCGTCCACCTGACCAACCGCGAGGCGCTCGACGAGGTCGCCTTTGCCCGCGCCCGCGGGCAGAGGGTCTATGTCGAGACCTGCCCGCAGTACCTTGCCCTCGACGACGGCGTGTACTACGACGCCAACTGGTCCATGGCCGCGCGCTATGTCTGCGCGCCGCCCATCCGCGCCGAGGAAAATCAGCGCGCGCTCTGGCGCGGTCTGCGCCGCGGCGAGATCCAGACCATCTCCACCGACCACTGCTCGTTCACCCTCGCGCAGAAGGACATGGGCCGCGAGGACTTCACGAAGATCCCCGGCGGTCTGCCCGGCGTGGAGACGCGCGGCGAGGTCGTCTACACCCGCGGCGTCGCCTCTGGCAAAATGACGGTCGCGGGAATGTGCCGCGCCCTGTGCGAAAATCCCGCGAAGCTCTACGGGCTCTATCCCCGCAAGGGCGTCATCGCCGCGGGCTCCGACGCGGACATCGTGGTCTACGATCCCAGGGCCAGCCACATCCTCTCCGCGCGCGACATGGTCACAAAGGCCGGCTACACGCCCTTTGAGGGTCTGCGCACCGAGGGCGGCATCGCTAAGGTCTACCTGCGCGGCAGCCTGATGGTCGAAGACGGCAGGATCGTCGGCGGCCCCGAGGGTCAATACCTCCGCCGCGGGCTCTGCACCCTCTGAGCAAAACAAGAGAAGAAAAGAGGAACGCTTCCATGAACCTTCGTACCATTCTGTTTTCGCAGTATCCCGCGCTGTTCCTGCTCGCGGTGCTGTTTCTGATCGCGCACCTGCGCGTGCGCAAGACCTCCGCGGTCAAGTCGGTGCTGTGGGTCATTCTCTTCGGCGCGGCACTCGCCGCGTCGGTGGTGTGCTGCTTCCTCGGCATCCAGGCCGAGCTGTGGACGCTCAAAACGCTCATCACCCTCGGCTTCTGGAGCTGGTTCGGCGTGGGTCTCGTGCTGCTCTTCCTCGTGCTGCGCGTCGTGCACGGCGTGGAAAAGCGCTCCAGCCGGCGCAGGCTCGACAAGGCCATGAAGCAGGCGGAGAAGCAGAAGGAAGAGGAGGTCTCCCGCGCCCGCGCCGAGGGCGCCGCCGCCGAGCGCGAGCGCGCCGAGGCTGAGGCCGCCGCCCGTGAGGCGGCTCAGACTCAAGCTCAAGCACAGGCACAAGCTCAAGCGCAGGTACAGTCCGCCGCGTGTGCCGCACAGGAATTTTCTGCCGCACAGGAGGCTGTCGAGGCGCAAAATACTCTCGCAGAGGAAGCCGCCCCCGCCGATGCGGCCGAAGCCGCCGAAGCGGCAACGGAGGAATAACCATGGAACAGACCGGATCGCAGCGCGTCGCCTGCTATGATGTGCTGCGCGTCGCGGCGACCTTTGCCGTCGTTGCACTCCACCTTTCCGCGCAGCATTGGGCGGACACCGATATTTATTCAACCGCGTGGCAGGCCTTTAACCTATATGACAGCCTCGTCCGCTGGACCGTTCCCGTCTTCGTGATGATCAGCGGCGTATTCTTTCTCGCCGGCACGCAAAGCCTGCGGCAGATCCTGCGAAAAAACGTCCTGCGCATCGTTACGGCCTTTGTTTTCTGGTCTGCGCTCTATGCCGCTTACGCATACTTCTTCAACAAATGCGCCCTGTCCACCGCGGTCACGCTGTTTTTCTCCGGTCACTACCACATGTGGTTTCTGTTTATGATCGTGGGACTGTATCTGATCGTCCCGCTGCTGCGGCCCATCGCGCAGAATGAGACGCTGCTGCGCTATTTTCTGCTGCTTGCGCTTGTTTTCAACTTTCTGCTGCCGCAGCTCGGCGCACTTCTTTCTCTGTTTTCCTGGCCGCTCTACAGCAGCTACCTCTCGCTGTCGGGAATGCTATACTACCACTTCACGCTCGGCTTTGCCGCCTATTTTATGCTGGGCCGCTATCTCAGTCGCAAGGAGCTTTCGCCCAAAGCGGCCCGTTGGTGCTATGCGCTCGGCGTAGCCGGTCTCATCGTCACCGTCGTTATGACGTCCTATGCCTCCCGCCGTCTGGGCACCGCCACCGTGCTCTTCTACAACTACGACTCGGTCGGTGTGCTGCTGATGTGTCTCGCCGTCTTTGTATTCGCCCGCAGGCATTTGAATTTTCCCTCACTCGTCGAAAAGGGACACGCGCGCATCCGCGCGCTCTCCCGCTGGAGCTTCGGCGCCTACCTCGTGCATCCGCTGTTCATCGAGACGTTCGATCAATTTCTCGGCGTCAACACGCTCTCCTGCAACGCCTTCTTTTCCGTGCCGCTTCTGACGCTGCTCATCGGCACGCTGTCCTTTTTGGTCTCCGCGCTGCTGAGCCGGGTCCCCATCGTCAACAAATACTTCGTCTGAGCGCAAAAGGAGCGCGGGCCGTTGGTCCGCGCTCCTGTGTTCGTTCACTTTTTTCTTGCTGCGACAAAGAGGTTCGGCGGCGCGGGAAACAGGTTTTCGGTCTCCAGCACCTCAAAGCCAGCCGCGGCGATGGACGCCTCCAGCGTGTGCATACGGTCAAACGACACATAGGGCATTTTCCCTGTGTGGCTGTGCCACCACTTGCGAACACCCTCGCGTGTGAGCCGCTCGCCCAAGCAGTCCGTCGCCGAGAGGAACATTCCCTCCGGCCGCAGCAGCTCACGGATGCGCGCGAGCACCTCCGCGCGGTTTTCGAGGTAGAGCAGCACATTGCAGGCGACCACCGCGTCAAAGCTGTCGGGCCGCAGGCTATCGTCAAAGAGATCCATGCACGAGGCGCTGACGTTGCCGACCCCCTGCTCTGCTATTTTTTCCTTCAGATGCCGCACCATCTCGTCCGAAATGTCAATGGCGCACACCTCGGCGGCCATCTGCGCGACCGGCAGCGTGACAAGTCCCGTGCCGCAGGCGAAATCCAGCACACGGTCGTTCGGCGTGAGATAGGGGCGGATGCACTCCGCCGTTTTGCGGTAGGCATCCGCATACGCCGCTCCCGATTGCTCGTCATAATGCTGCGAGCGGCGGTTCCAAAACTCGCGCGGCGCTATTTTTTCTCTCATTTGGTCTTAATGCCGCGCTTGTCGAACTCCTCGACCAGCAGGTCAAGGTCGTTCGGCAGGCTCATCGGCTCGCCGCAGAACTTGATGGCGTTGGCAACATCCTTGAGGCCGTTGCCGGTGACGACGGAGACGACCGTGTCGTTCGCGCCGAGCACGCCCTGCTCGCAGAGCTTCTTCACGCCCGCCGTGCCGGTCACGCCCGCCGGCTCGCCGAACACGCCGCAGGTGGTGCCGAGCAGCTTCTGCGCCGCCATGATCTCCTCATCGGTCACGTTGACCACGATGCCGTTGGACTCGCGGATCGCCATGAGCGCCTTGTCCGCGTTGCGCGGCACGCCGACGGCGATGGAGTCGGCCAGTGTGTTCTCCTCCATCGGCTCCCAGGGCTTGTTCTCCGCGATGGCACGGTTGATGGGGTGGCAGCCCTCGGCCTGCGCGGAAATGAGGCGCGGGAGCTTGTCGATAAAGCCGATGGCGTACAGGTCCTTGAGGCCCTTCCACACGCCTGCGATGGTGCAGCCGTCGCCGACGGAGATGGCGAGATAGTCCGGCATTTTCCACTCAAGCTGCTCGGCGATCTCGATCGAAACGGTCTTCTTGCCCTCGGAGAGGTACGGGTTGATGGCCGCGTTGCGGTTGTACCAGCCCCACTTGTCGATGGCCTTTTTCGACAGCTCGAACGTCTCTTCATAGTTGCCTTTGACGGAGATCACGTTTGCGCCGAAGGTCATCAGCTGCGCGACCTTGCCCTTGGGCGCGCGCTCGGGAACGAAGATGAAGGTCTTGAGGCCAGCGGCCGCGGCGTTGCCCGCAAGAGAGCTCGCGGCGTTGCCCGTGGACGAGCAGGCGATGATCTTCGCGCCCGCCTCCCCCGCCTTGGCGACCGCCATGGCGGACGCGCGGTCCTTGAGCGACGCCGTCGGGTTCTGTCCGTCGTCCTTGACCCAGAGCTTTTTGAGGCCGAGCTGCTTTGCAAGGCGCGGCTCTTCGTAGAGCGGGCTCCAGCCCACGCGCAGCGGCGTATCGGGCGTTGTCTCCTCCACCGGCAGCAGCTCGCGGTAGCGCCACATTGTGTTCGGGCGGGACTTGAGCGTTTCCTTCGTCAGGTTCTTTTTGATGTAGTCGTAGTCATAGATGATGTCGAGAATGCCGCCGCACGAGCAGTTCGTGAGGTTCGGCGTGGCCTCGTATTCTTTCCCGCACTTGACGCAGCGGGCGCATTTGACGTTTTTTAACATAATAACTCCTTATTGTCCGCGCGCTGCGCGGTGGGTTTTTGCAGCGTGAAAGCGCTGCTGCTTTTTGTCCCCCTATTCGCAGGGGGCGCGAGACAAAGGGGGTATTCTCTTTCCAAAGAGA
>OLOQ01003885.1_pt1 | contig 10565 bp, 9 predicted proteins | sample 1673101 | NCBI WGS metagenome assembly OLOQ01 (sample SAMEA3136754, study PRJEB25190) | human gut metagenome | biome: human gut; feature: human-associated habitat; material: faeces | place: Austria | collected 2013 | reverse complement strand
ACTTCATCGAGCTGGAAGTCACCCAGACCGAGCCGGGTGTCAAGGGCAACACTGCCACCAACACCCTGAAGCCCGCTACCGTCGAGACCGGTGCTGAGATCCGTGTGCCCCTGTTCATCAACGAGGGCGACCACATCCGCATTGATACCCGCACGGGCGAGTATATGGAGCGCGTCTGATTTTTTCAGAAGTTACCGGGCAGCGGGCAACCGTTTGCCCGGTTTTTTCAAACAACAAGGAGGGCAATCGTATGGAACTGAGCAATAAGGCAGCCTATCTGCAGGGCCTTGTGGACGGTCTGGGCGTGGATGAGTCCACCAAGGAAGGCAAGATCATCAAGGCCATGAGCGCACTGCTGGCGGAGATGGCCGAGGCCCTGGAGGGCATGGACGAGGATCTTTCCCGCGCATACGACCAGATCAACGACCTGAGCGATGAGCTGGAGAATCTGGAAGCCGACCTGTACGAGGACGAAGACGACGAGGACGAAGGCGACGAGGACGAAGGCGACGAGGACGACGAAGAGGATGCGGATGACGCCAACGACGATGACATCGCCAGCGAGCCCTTCTATGAGGTGGCCTGCCCCAACTGCGGCGAGACCGTGTATGTGAGCGAGGACGACCTGGACGCCGGTGAAGCCAACTGTGCCCACTGCGGCGTGACCTTTGAGGTGGCGCTGGAAGGCGACGAGGAAGAGCCCGACGAGGATGCTCCCGTGCAGTACGAGGTGACCTGCCCGGACTGCGGCACCACTGCCGTGTTTGAGGAAGAGGAGCTGCTGGAAGGTGAGCCCAAGTGCCCCAACTGCGGCAAGCCCCTGGACTTTGAGGTGACGGAGGAGTAATCTTCCGGTTGCCTGCCCGTGCATAAAACAAAAAGCATCTGCATTTGCGTGCAGATGCTTTTGTTTTTGTGGAAACCCTCTCAGTCATCGCTGTGCGATGCCAGCTCTCCCGAAAGGGAGAGCTTTATTAGCGTTTTACGGCGGGATAAGAAGCTCCCCCCTCGGGGGAGCTGGCGCGTCAGCGCCTGAGAGGGTTCTATCTTACTGAGCGTTTGCCTTCTGCAGCCAGATGCTGCCGATGTCCAGCGCGTTGTACAGGCCATGCTTGGTAGTCTGCCGTGCCACACGCTCCTGCGGAGCCTTGGTGGTGTCGGTGGAGAGCAGCATCAGATGCACCTTATCGGCCACCTGCTGGTCCCCGACGGGGGTCGTGGTCAGGATCTGGAGATAAAGCACATAAGGGTCGGTCATGCGGCCGTAATACAGCTCGTTGTCCTTGCGGACGAGGGGCTTGCCTTTGTAAGTCAGTTTCGGAGTAAATGCCATCGTGAAAGCCTCCCTGTCGTTTGATTTCACTCCAGTATAACACATTTGCAATAGAGGATGCAAGCATTTGCCGGAGGTTTTGCACACATCGACGGAGCAACGTACAAAACCGCCCGGTGCTTTTAGCCGGAACCGGCAATGGATTTTTGCGCGTTTTGCCCCTTGCAGGCCCGGCCCGGTATGGTATACTAAGAGTGGAAAACGGTGCATCACGCACCAGAAAAAGGAGCGAACAGGATGGCTGATTATCAGGAATACCGGCGGCGGGTGCTGCACCGGCGGTGGCGTCGGCGCTTTATGGCGGCAGGGCTGCTGTTTCTGCTGGTGCTGCTGGGGGCGGTGAGCGTGATGTGGAAGCGCCTGCACCGTGACCCGGCCCAGACACGGCAGGACACCATCCTGCAGGAGATCACGGAGGACAACACCTGGAACACGCTGCAATATGCGTCCACCCGCCCGCTCACGGTGCAGACGCTGTCTACTGGCACCACGACGGCGCTGGACTTCCGCATGGCGGCGCTGCCCCGCACCGCCCCGGTGGAAAAAAGCTGGTTCTCCCAGGTAAGCTTTGTGGGCGACAGCCTGACCCAGGGCATGCAGATGTACGACACCGGCCTGCCGGGTGCCATGTTCTGCGCCTACCGGGGGGTGGGCCCCAATGCCATCGTCAACGGCACCAGCTGCAAGCGGGCCGACGGCGTAGCCGAAGTGCCGCTGGACGCCCTGACCGCCCAGCAGCCCAAGGCAGTGTATCTGCTGCTGGGCACCAATGTGCTGGGCACGGACAGCGATTACACCAGCTTCCTCACCTATTACCGGCTGATGCTGGATATGATCACCCAGGCGCTGCCGGGTACGCCGGTGTATGTGCAGTCCGTCACCCCGGTGCGGCCGGAAGTGGCTGCGAAAAAGGGCCACGAGGGTCTCAACCGCGACCGCCTGTGCCGCATCAACGATGAGCTGGCTGCCGTGGCGCTGGAAAAGAACTGCTATTTCCTCAACCTGTGGGAGGTGCTGGCCGACGAGAACGGCGACCTGAAGGCCGAATACGCCCAGCCGGACGGCTACCACCTCAAGCCGGAAGGCTACACGGCCTGGGTGGATTACCTGTGCAGCCACACGGCAGGGTGATGCGGTCCGGGCACTGCGGTACAGAATGATGGTGACTGGCCAAACTCTTTGTGTATCATAGGGGGCATCTGTCCAGTCATGGCCGTGCCGGAATAAGGAAACGAAAAAAGGCGGTGCCGTACAACGTGTGCGGCATCGCCTTGCGTTTTTAATCGGATCAGAACAGGCCGGTGATCTTGCCGTCGGCGTCCACGTCGATGCCCACGGCGGCGGGCTTCTTGGGCAGGCCCGGCATGGTCATGATGCTGCCGCAGATGACCACCACGAAACCGGCACCGGCGGCCAGACGCACCTCACGCACCTCCATGGTAAAGCCAGTGGGGGCACCGGTGAGCTTGGCATTGTCGCTAAAGCTGTACTGGGTCTTGGCAATGCACACGGGCAGGTCGCCGTAGCCCATCTCGGTCAGCTCGGCCAGCGTCTTGCTGGCGGCGGCGCTGTAGTTCACGCCGTCGGCACGGTAGATCTTGGTGGCAATGGCGTTGATCTTGTCCTTCAGGGGCATGTCCAGCGGGTAGGTGTACTGGATGGGACGGTCCTCCATCACTTCCAGTACCTTCTCGGCCAGAGCCTTGCCGCCCTCGCCGCCCTTGGCGAACACCTCGCTCAGCACGCAGGGCACGCCCTGCTCGGCGCACACCTGCTCCACATAGGCCTGCTCTTCCGGGGTATCGGTGGGGAAGGCGTTGATGGCCACCACCACCGGCAGACCGAAGCCGTTCTTCAGGTTGTCGATGTGGCGGATGAGGTTGGCGGCACCGGCCTTGACGGCTTCCAGGTTGGGCTGGCTCAGGTCTGCCTTGGCCACGCCGCCGTGGCTCTTGAGGGCGCGCACGGTGGCCACCAGCACGCAGGCGCTGGGTGCGATGCCGGCATAGCGGCACTTGATGTCCAGGAACTTCTCCGCGCCCAGGTCGGCACCGAAACCGGCCTCGGTGATGGTGTAGTCGGCCAGCGACAGGCTCAGCTTGGTGGCCAGCACGCTGTTGCAGCCGTGGGCAATGTTGGCGAAGGGGCCGCCGTGGATGATGGCGGGAGTCCCCTCCAGCGACTGGGCCAGATTGGGGCGGATGGCGTCCTTCAATAGGGCAGCCATGGCCCCCGCCGCCTTCAGGTCGCCGGCAGTCACCGGCTGGCCGTGGCCGTTGTATCCCACGATCATCCGGGCCAGACGGGCTTTCAGGTCCGCCAGATTCTCCGACAGACACAGCACCGCCATGACCTCCGTAGCCACAGTGATGTCAAAGCCCTCCTCACGGGGTACGCCGTTTCCCTTGCCCCCCAAGCCGCAGAGGATGTACCGCAGCTGGCGGTCGTTCATGTCCACGCAGCGCCGCCACGTCACCTGTTGGATGTCCAGAGCGTTGCCCTGATAGATGTGGTTATCCACCATGGCCGCCAGCAGGTTGTTGGCGGCGCCGATGGCGTGGAAGTCGCCGGTGAAATGGAGGTTGATGTCCTCCATGGGGGCCACCTGCGCCCAGCCGCCGCCGGTGGCTCCGCCCTTGAGGCCGAACACCGGCCCCAGAGACGGCTCCCGCAGAGCCAGCACCGTCTTTTTCCCCAGCGCCGACAGGCTGTCCGCCAGCCCAATGCTGGTGGTGGTCTTCCCCTCCCCGGCGGCAGTGGGGTTGATGGCTGTGACCAGGATCAGCTTCCCGGTCTGGGGCTTGCCCGCTGTGGCGGAGGGCAGCAGCTTGGCCTTATAGCGGCCGTAGCACTCCAGCTGCTCCTCCGTCAGGCCCAGCTTTGCGCCGATGGCGGTGATGGGGAGGAGGGTACAGCTCTGTGCGATCTCGATATCTGTTTTCATAGGTCAGTCCTCCTTGCACTGCCGTCTGCGGGATGCGGAGACGGTATTTTCCATGAGCATGGCTCGTGTCATGGGGCCTACGCCCCCCGGCACGGGGGTGATATAGGCCGCCTTTTCCGCTACGGCGGCGAAGTCCACGTCGCCGCAGAGTTTGCCCTCCTCATTGCGGTTCATAGCCACATCCACGACCACGGCGCCGGGTTTGACCATGTCGGAGGTGATGAGGCCACGGCGACCCACGGCGGAGATGAGGATGTCCGCCCGGCGGCACTGCTCCGCCAGATCCGGCGTGCGGCTGTGGCAGACGGTGACGGTGGCATCCTCCGCCAGAAGCAGCAGGGCCATGGGCTTTCCCACGATGTTGCTGCGGCCCACCACCACACAGTGTTTCCCGGCGGGGGAGATGCCATACGCCCGCAGCAGGGCCATGATCCCGGCGGGGGTGCAGGGCAGGAACCGGGGCAGCCCCAGCATCAGGCGACCCACATTCTCCGGGTGGAAGGCGTCCACGTCCTTCTCCGGGCGGATGGCCTCCAGCACGGCCCGGCTGTCCAGCCCCTCCGGCAGAGGCAGCTGCACCAGGATCCCGTCCACGTCCTCCCGGCGGTTCATCTCCTCCACCAGCGCCAGCAGCTCCTGCTGGGTGGCTTCGGCGGGCAGATGGTGGTTCAGGCACCGCACCCCGCACTGGGCGCAGTCTTTCTCCTTGTTGCGGACGTATACGGCGCTGGCGGGGTCATCCCCCACCAGAATCACCGCCAGACCCGGCTGGCGGGGCAGGGCGGCGGCCTTCTGCCGCAGCCGCTCCCGCATCCGGGCGGACAGGGCCTTGCCGTCTAACAGCACGGCGCTCATGACGGATCCTCCGTCGGAGCTTCGCCGGAGGGCTCCTCTTGGGAGGGAGCCTCCGTTTCGGAAGAGCCGGCTTCGGCGGGAGCATCCTCAGTGGGAGTCGCCTGAGCGGGAGACTCAGCTGCCGGGGCGGCAGCCGCTTCGGCGGCGGCGTTGCGGGCCGCAACGATGTTGACATACAGCTCCTCCGGCTTGTGGGGATGGAGTTTGATGTTGTAGTACAGCATGAAGAGGGATACGAACACCATCACAAGGCTCAGGGCCTGAGACACCCGGATGGGCTGGCCGCCGATGGTCCAGTTGAAGAGGTACAGGCTGTCGGTCCGCAGGCCCTCGACCCAGAAGCGGCCGATGCCGTACCACAGGAAGTAGAACCATGTGTTCTCACCGTCGAAGCGGCGGGCCTTGGATACCACGAAGATGATGAGCAGCAGCCCCACCAGATTCCACAGGCTCTCATACAGGAACGTGGGGTGGACCTCCACCAGCTGGCCGGTGACGGTGGTCAGCTGCATCCGCCAGGGCAGGGTGGTCTCGGCGCCGAAGGCCTCCCGGTTCATGAAGTTGCCCCACCGGCCGATGCACTGGCCGATGAGAAGGCCCATCACCGCAAGGTCAAGCATGGCTCCCAGCTTATAGCCCCTGTGACGGCTGACGCAGATGCCCACGATGACCACGGCGATGACGGCGCCGTAGATAGCAAGGCCGCCGTCCCAGATGGCAATGGCCTTGCGGAAGCTGAAGCTGCCGTCGCTGTTTTTGAACTGATCCAGATAGAACAGCACATAGTAAATTCTTGCCCCCACAATGGCGCAGGGGATACCCCACAGAACGCTGTCCAGCAGGTCGTCCTCGGTGATGCCGTACTTGGATTTCTGGTTCATGCACCACCAGATGGCGATGACCAGACCAAGGGCGATGAGGATACCGTACCAGTAGATGCCGTTGCCGATGTCCAGCGCCTTGGAGCTGGCGGTAAAGGCCCAGTCCCCGAACAGACCGGGGAACCGGATGGGGCTGTCAGTCATAATTTGCATGATGATTCCTCCTTGGGATAAAGTGCAGAGCGCCGTGCGCTCGAAGGGGTGGGGTGGCTTCAGGCCTGCGCCGCCAGCTCACGGGCCAGCCGCTCCACCACGCCGGGGGCGTAGGGCAGCTCCAGCCCGGCAGCTGCCAGCGTTTCGGCGTAGAGCTTGCTGCCGCCGGAGGCGCACAGGGCGTGGTATCTGGCCCAGCCGTCCACGGGGTCGGCGTCATAGGCGGCCTTCAGCTGCTGGGCGCAGACGATGGAGAGGGCGTAGCTCACCACATAGCGGGGGAGCATATAGATGGCCATGTTGGTGAACAGATCGCAGCCGGCCAGCACCTGCTGCCGCCACGGCTCGTTGTTCTGCGCCCGGCCGAAAGCCTTCTCCGTGCGGTCGAACTCCTCCGCCCACTGAGAAAGAGAGGCGTCCGGGTGCTCATAGAGCCAAGTCTCGAAGGTGTGGATGGAGCAGAAGGCGCACAGCTCCTTGATGAAGTCGTAGCGGTGCTCCGTCAGGAACTGGGGGGCGTGAGGGCCGAAGAAGTCCCGTGCGTAGGGGAGGGTCAGCAGCTCCATGGTCTTGGAGTGGACCTCCGCCAGATCGGGACTCAGCCCCACATAGTCCGCCAGCGGCTGGCTGCGGTAGGAGAGGTAGCCCTGAAGGCCGTGGCCCAGCTCATGGGTATAGACGGTGACGTCGGAGCCGGTGCCGTCGCAGTTGGCGAAGATGAAGGGCATCCCGCAGGGGGCACCCAGTATATCGCAGAAGCCCATGCCGGAGATTTTATTGGGAGAGCCTGCCACGTCCAACAGGTCGTGGCGGACCATCTCGTCGAAGAAATGTCCCGCCTCCGGACTCAAGGCGTGATACATCCGGCCAGCGGCCTTGGGCAGCTCCTCTGCCGCCACGGGGACGGCGTTGCCCTCTGGGAACACCAGCGCCCGGTCATAGGGCAGCAGCGTTTCCACCCCCAGCCGCTGGCGCTGCTGCTCCTGCATTTGCAGGTACAGGGGGGTGATGTACTTTTGCACCTGACGGCAGAACTCGTCCAACTCCGCCCGGCCATAGCCCAGACGCTGCATACTGAGATCGCCGTAGTCGGCAAAGCTGTCGAAGCCGTTTTCACGGGCCAGCTGGTTCCGGGCATGGACCAGCTCCCGCAGGAGCTTTTCCATCACGGGGCCGTTTTCCACGGCGGTCTGCTGCTGGGCGTCATAGGCGGCCTTGCGGCGCTCCCGGTGGGTGCTGGTCAGTGCAAAGCGCAGCTGACCGCCGCTGAGAGTCTCGCCCTGCACCTGATACTTGGTGGAGGCTGCCAGCTGCTGGTATTGGGCGGTGAGCCGGGAGATGCGGGCCTGCAGCTCCTTGCCGCCGGTGTGGAGCCGCTGGTCCAGCGTCAGCAGGCGGCGCAGCTGGGGGCCGAAGGCCTCATCCACCGCCGCAGCGTAGGGACTGTCTGCAATGGCCATGGATAGGGACTGGGTATCCAGCGTCTCCAGTCGGGGCAGAGTCTCCTGCAGCTCCCGCTGGTAAAATTCATCGGTGACATCGTGGAAGGCCCGGATGGTGGCGATGCTCTGGCAGAGAGCTACCTCCTGCTGGAGGGCATCCCGCTGCCGAACCACCTCCAGCAGATCCTCCGGATCTTGGGCGTCCTTAGCCCGCTGGGTCAGGGCATCATACCTGGCCTGAAGGGCCTCTGCATCGGGGCTGGTATAGGGAAGAGCGGAAAATTTCCAGTTGTCGTTCACGACCAGTCCTCCTTGGGATAGATAACGGACAGGGCCGCACGGCTGCGGCAGATATGCTCCCGGATGAAATCCAGCACATCCTGCGGGGTGATGCTGTCGTAAATTTCCGGGAAGCGCAGGGGATCAAAGTGCTGGAAGCAGCCCTCCACCAGCGAAATGGCGATGGAATCGAAGGAGTTGAGACCCTTCAGGGAGGCCCCGAAGTTCCCCCGCTTCATCCGCTGCCAGTAGTCCGGATCCAGACCCTCACGGGTCAGGCGTCGGGCCTCCTCTAAAATGGCCTCCATCACGGCAGCGGGATCGTTGCTGTCGCCGCCGGCGTAGGCGTAGGCCGCTCCGGGCAGCAGGTCGAAGGAGCTGCCGAAGGAGCCGTTGATGAGGCCCTGACTGTACAGCCGGGAGAACAGGGGACTGGAGTCCCCCATGAGGATATCGCAGGCCAGATCCCCCAGAATGTCCCAGCGCAGCCGCTGCTCTCCCTCCGGGGGAGCGGGGCATTTGAAGCCCACCAGAAACGACGGCATGGACACCTCCATCCGGCAGGAGGTCTCCGACTGAGCGGGGGTGTCTCCCTCGCTGCCACCGTAGTCACGGGGGATATCCGGGCCGCTTTCCGGGGGCAGGATATCCTCCGCTGCCCGGAACACCGCCTCGGCGTCCAGATCACCCACCGCCACCAGACACATATTGGCGGGGGTGTAGAAGGCCTTGTGGCAGCGGTACAGGGTCTCGGCGGTGATGCGGGAGATGCTCTCCACGGAGCCGGCCACGGGGATACGGGCGGGACTCTCCCGGTACAGGGCCTGCAGCATCCGCTTATAGACCTGCCACTCCGGGTCGTCCTCGATCATGCCGATCTCCTGAGCAATAATGCCCTGCTCCTTGGCCACGCTCTCGTCGGTGAAGTACGGCACCGACACAAAGGACAGCAGCTGCCGCAGATTCTCGTCAAAATGCTCCGTGCAGTCGAAGTAGTAGGCCGTCATGGCATTGCTGGTAAAGGCATTGGGCTCGGCGCCGTTTTTGGCCATCTCCTGCATGGCGTTTCCGTCGGCGGTGTCGAACATCTTGTGCTCCAGATAGTGGGCGATGCCCGCCGGGGTATCCTGCCATGCGCCGTCCTGCTGAAAGCGCAGGTCCATGCCGCCGTAGCGGGTGGCGAACATGGCGTATTTCCGGGTGTAGCCGGGCTTGTGGACCACATAGGCCGGCAGGCCGTTTTTCAGGCGGCGGAAGGTCACCGTCTCGTCAATGCGGGGATAATACATCCTCACGCCTCCTTTCCCTTCAGGAAGTAAATGGTATCCAGCTGCACACTCTGGGCTGCCGCACGGATGCGCTCCGGGGTCACCTGCCGCAGCAGCGCCGCCATCTCCTCCGGGGTCTCCCGGCGGCCGGTGGCTGCCAGCCCCAGATAGTAGTTCTCCAGCGCGCCCTGAGAATCTCCCAGCGCCTGCAGGGCGCTGAGCAGACTCTCCCGTGCCGCCGTCAGCTCCCAGTCCTCCCAGAGGCCCTGCCGGATCTCGTCCAGCTGGCGGAGGATCTCCGCCTCGGCCCGGTCATAGTCCGCCGTCTCGATGCCGGAGGACACCGTCAGGATGCCCTTGGAGCGGACGTAGGTGCTGGAGGCATAGTAGCAGAGGGAGAGCTTCTCCCGGACGTTCAGAAACAGCTTGGAGTTGCTGGAGCCGCCGAACATGAGATTAGCCAGGATCATGGCGGGCTCGTCATCGGTATCGCAGCGGAAGCCCATGGAGAGCTTGCCCTGCGTCACGTCCATCTCCTCCGTCACCAGTCGGGGCTGGGAGGGAGCGGCGAACCGTCGGGGCGGCTCCGGCTCCGTTTGGGGGCCACGGGTCAGGGAGGAGAAGGCCGTCAGCAGGGCCTCCTCCACCCGATGGCACTCGGCGCTGCCGCAGTAGAACAGCTCCAGCCGGGAGGAGGACATCATCCGCTGGCTGTGAGCGTAAAGCTTCTGGTTGTTGATCTTGGCCAGCCCCGCCTCGTCACCGAAGCGGCTGATGCCATAGGGCTCCCCGGCGCACATCTCCTGTAAAAGCCGCAGATCGGCCCAGTCCCGCTTGTCGTTGCGGATGGAGCGGATGGCGTCGGCCAGATTGGCCTTCTCGCCCTCCACATATTCCTGCAGAAACCGGCCACCACGGGTCACAGGGTCCAGCAGCAGCTCCCCCAGCAGCTCCGCCGCAGGCTCCAGCAGCGGTTCATTCCGGGAGACGAACCGGTCGTCGATAAAGCTGGCCACGAAGCCAAGGCACTGCGTCTCCCCCCGCTTGCGGATGGTGGGGCTGATCTGTGCGCCGTAGAGCCGATCCATGGCCGCAGCGAGCTGCTCCATGTCCGGGCAGCGCATGGTGCCGCGGTGCAGCACCGCTGGCAGCAGGGCGTTGTAGGACGCCGTTTCCTTGGCCAGCGGCGTGATGAATTGGGCCGACAGCACCCCGGTTTTGAATTTCCGGGCCGGCAGATAGGTCAGATACACATGGGGCATGAGCTCCCAGCGCTTCACTTCCATGAGATAGGCACCTCCATCGGGTCGTAATCAGAGCCTATTATACCGCAATCTGCATCGATTGAAAAGAGCCAGTTGCCGGAGCGGGGAATTTTTATGGGCAAAAGGAAGCGGGGCGGACAGAGGG
>OLOQ01003881.1_pt1 | contig 10567 bp, 9 predicted proteins | sample 1673101 | NCBI WGS metagenome assembly OLOQ01 (sample SAMEA3136754, study PRJEB25190) | human gut metagenome | biome: human gut; feature: human-associated habitat; material: faeces | place: Austria | collected 2013 | reverse complement strand
GGCGGGGACAGGCGCTGGCGGAGGATTTCCCGCCGTACTTTGCGGATCGCTGTGTACGCTTTCCCAAGCTGCTGGGGGCGCTGGATGGACAGCTACATGATTTCCTCCAGCGTCGGCTGCACCACGGGCGGCTGGACGCGGCCTACCGCCTGGCCCGGGAGCAGTACCGGCAGGTGGCCGAGGTGCTGTCACGGACTGCCCCGGCGGAACGGCTCCGCCGCGCACACCTGACCTGCCGCACCGCTGCCCTGCTGCGGCCCAAGACCGGCGAAAAGCACTGCGGCGATCAGTGCGCCGTTTTTGATGCCGGAGGGCTGACTTGTCTGGCACTGTCCGACGGTATGGGCAGCGGCGAGAGCGCCCACTGCGAGGCCGCTATGACCATCCGCCTCCTGCGGCAGTTTTTGCAGGCGGGTATCGAACCTCTCCCGGCGCTGAAGACCCTGAACACCGCTGCCATGCTCCGCTGTCAGGGGGGCGCCGGCTTCACGACCATCGACCTGGCCTGCCTGGATCGGGCCGAGGGCGTGCTGACACTGTACAAGTACGGCGCCGCGCCGTCCTATATCAAGCGGCAGGGCGCCGTGGCCCGCTATCGCGCACAGGCGCTGCCCGCGGGACTGGAGAGCGCCGACGGCGACGTGCCGCCACAGCGCGTGGCGGTGTCGCCGGGTAGCTGGCTGGTGCAGGTGTCCGACGGTGTGGCCGGCGAGGACGACGAGTGGCTCCAGGACCTGCTGGCCGGATGGGACGGCACCTCGCCCCGGGCGCTGGCGGAGGAGCTTCTCCGTCAGTCCGTTCAGCGGACGGGCGGCGCGGACGACTGCGCCGTGCTGGTGCTGGCCATCGACGGCAAGGCGGACCCGCACCGCGTCTGAGCGACAAAAAACGGCGGGAAATTTTGCCCGCCGCGCCGTATAACTTTCCGCCGCCGCGGCGATACTATGGCTGTAACAAACAGCGCCCGTCACGGCTGAAGGAGGCATCGGTTTTGGTAAAAGGCGTTTCCCGCCGCGTGATCGTCGTGGACTCTCCCGACCCGCGGATATTCGAGCAGGCTATTTTCATCCTTCCCACGGACGGCGGCGGCGTCAGCTCCCGCCAGCTGGTGGACGAGGCGGTGCGGATCGCCCGCAGCTACGCCCGGGGACAGACCGGCGTTCGCCGCCGGTGGCGTCCGCCTGCATGGCTGTGGGCGGTATGGGGCGCGTGTGCCTGCGGCCTGGTGTGGCTGCTGGCTGCGCTGCTGTGACCGCCTGCGGTCCCGTGGCCTGCGGATGCTGTATCAGCTTACTTCCAGCGGTTTCCGCTGTTTCTGCCCTTTCATCGCGGCGGCTGTAAGCAGTCACCGCCGCAAGGGTCCTGTTTTTTCTCCTCACTTGGGGCGGACGCGCGGCGTCCGCCCTCCTTTTTTACCCGGCGGTATCGTATGCCCTGCTCCAAAAAAAGAGACGCGCTGCATGGGGCGTCTCTTTTTTTGTGACTGCCCACAGGTTTTGTTGTCCGTACTTCCACATACCGCAAGGAAAGGGGAGTGTGAGGGGGAAACCTTTGCGGGTTTCCCCACTCGCGTTCAATCACCCGCCCGCAGGCGACCACTTTTGCGTAGCAAAAGTGCTGCTCCAAAAAAGAAAGACACCCATGTGGGTGTCTTTCTTTTTTGTGATTGCCCACAGGTTTTGTTGTCATTGAATTACTCTTTCAAACCCTTAATCCGCTTTTGAATATCCTCCACAGATGGCAGCTGGCGTTCCAGTTCTTCCGGCAGGCTGCTGGTGATCTGGTAGGCGCTGACGCCGATGGGCTTGCTCATGTCCTTGAGGGAATACTCCGCCACGAGGTTATTCTTACTCTTGCAGAGCAACAGGCCAATAGAGGGATTGTCCTGCTCTTTCTTCAGGATGCCATCCACCGCAGAGAGGTAGAAGTTCAGCTGTCCGGCGTACTCCGGTTTGAACTCGCCGGTTTTCAGTTCAATCACCACATAGCAGCGAAGGTTGAGGTTGTAAAACAGCAGGTCGATATAGAAATCATCGCCTCCCACATTCAGGTGGTATTGGTTGCCAAGAAAAGCGAAGCCTGTTCCCAACTCCAGAAGGAGCTTTGTCACATCCTTGACCAGCGCCTGCTCAATATCGCGTTCCACCATGTCCGCTTTGAATGGGATAAAGTCAAAGATGTACGGGTCTTTCATGGTCTGTGCCGCAAGCTCGCTCTGCGGGGATGGCAAGCGGTTTCCAAAGTTGGATACCTTCTCCGCCAGCACCTGTCGCTGATACAGATATCTGAATAAACTGTTTCTATATCGATACATGTTGCATAACTTACTATTCTAAGATTATCTTGCGAAAAAATGAATCTCCTGCATTTCCGGCAAAATACAATTTCCGTCCACATGGGCGTCTGCCTTCTTTTTCGTTAGATTACTCACTTTCGTCTTCGCAGAAATTCAACTACAATAGTCTCATCATACACAAGGAGATGAGACCATGCCCACCGAGTACCCAGCAGATTTCAAGCAAAAAGTCATCAAGCGTTATCAAAACGGAGAATCCATCAAATCTCTCAGCCACGAACTGCACATTGCCCAGGGGACACTTTACCGCTGGCGGAAAGCGTACTGTACTATCCAAGGAACAACCCGCACCTACACACCAAAGGAGTTTGACGCCATTTCAAGACGATTGGCAAAACTGGAACATGAAATGGAAATCATCCGCCTTTCTCAATGCATAGCAAATGTTCCCCTGCAAAAGAGACTTTCCATTTTGGAAAATCTCCACCATCAGTCTGATAATACTTATAGTGTTCATGAGCTGTGCGAAGCATTGGATGTCGCTCGCGGTACATTTTACAACCACATCTTTCGCCGTGCGGACCGCAGCCAGCGCGACCAAGAGCAGACACAACTCATGCGTCTGGTACAGCAGGCTTTCGACGACAGCGGCCAACGGTATGGTGCCGAAAAGATTCGCATTACATTGGCCGAAGGTGGTATCAGAGTCAGCACCAAGCGCATTGCTACGATCATGCAGGAGCTCGATCTGCGCAGCATTCGACTTGATTCCAAAAAGCAGTTTAAAAAGCATCAAAAATACCGCAAGCAAAACCTGTTGGAGCAGCAATTTACCGCAGAACATCCTAATCAAACATGGGTCAGTGATATTACATACTTCAAGCTCAACGATTACTGGCTTTATCTGTGCATCATTCTCGACCTCTTTTCCCGGAAAATCATCGGCTATCGCGTATCCCGCAATGCCAGCACGAATTTGGTCACCAGTACATTTCGGATAGCTTTCCGCGAACGAGATACCCCTGCCGATTTGACATTTCACAGCGACCGCGGCAAGCAGTATACTTCCACCGCATTTACAACGCTCCTGCAAAAGTGCGGTGTGAAGCAATCGTTTTCCGCTACGGCACGGCCACATGACAACGCCGTGGCGGAAGCCTTCTTTGCCTCATTCAAAAGAGAAGAGGCGTACCGCAGAGAGTACACCTCAGAACAAAGCTTTCGCAAAAGTGTGGAGCAGTATGTTCAATTTTACAATGAGGTACGCCCTCACAGAACTTTGAGATACAAGACTCCGCAAGCCTTTGAAGCCGCTTATCACGAGAATTTGTGAGAAAACCGTGTTCAAATAACGACCTTGCATAAAAATAATCATTCCGCATTTTGAGAGTTTTTCTGTGCATGCCTCCAATCAGCAAAATAAAAAAGCCCAGATAAAACAAGGCTTTGAAGATAAGGAGAACCCCGTTTTTCGATAAAAATGTTCGAAAAACGGGGTTCATTCACTTGGAGCAGGGTACGGGAGTCGAACCCGCCTTAACGGCTTGGGAAGCCGCTGTAATACCGATATACCAACCCTGCGATTTACTTACCGGGTTATTGTAGCATACCGGCGGCGGTTTTGCAACCGAAAATTGTGTCGAAAGGGCATGAACGTCTTGTCCCGCCGCATACCCATAGAAAAAAGCCTGGAGGGGACGCTATGAAACGAAAACTGACAGCGCTGTTGGCGGCGCTGTGCATCACCGCTGTGCTGCCGGTACACGCCGGGGCGGTGGACCTGCCGCTGACCTCCCGCGCCGCGGTGCTGATGGAAAAGACCACGGGACAGATGCTGTTCGCCCAAAACGAGCATGAGAAGCTGGAGCCGGCCAGCGTCACCAAGATCATGACGCTGCTGCTGACCATGGACGCCATCGACAGCGGCGCGCTGGCCTATGACGACGTGGTGACGGTGTCGGCCAACGCCGCCGGCATGGGCGGCAGCCAGGTCTTTCTGGCGGAGGGCGAGCAGATCACCGTGGAGGAGCTGCTGAAATGCGTGTGCGTGTCCTCCGGCAACGACGCGGCGGTGGCGTTGGCGGAGAAGGTCGCCGGCGTGACGGAGCTGTTCGTGGAGCAGATGAACAACCGCGCCAGAGGGCTGGGGATGGACGATACCCATTTTGCCAATCCCACCGGTCTGACGGCGGCGGGCCACGTTACCAGCGCCTATGATATCGCGCTGATGAGCCGCGAGCTGCTGACAAAGCACCCGGACATCCGCAATTTCACCACCATATGGACGGACAGCATCCGAAACGGCACCTTTGATCTGGCCAATACAAACAAGCTCATCCGCTGGTACGACGGCGCCACGGGGCTGAAGACCGGCTACACCGCCTCGGCAGGCTACTGCATCAGCGCCACGGCGGAGCGCGAGGGCATGGAGCTGATCGCGGTGGTCATGAAGGGGGAGACGTCCGACAAGCGGAACACCGACGCCAAGGCGCTGCTGAATTACGGATTCTCCGCCTATACGCTGGTCTCCGCCGCGCCGGAGGAGCCGCTGCCCGCCCTGCCGGTGACCATGGGAGAGGCGGAGCAGGTGGGCCTGACGCTGCCGGAGACGGGCGTTACCGCCGTGGTGGAGAAGGCGCAGGCATCGTCGCTGGAGTATCGGGTGGACCTGCCGGAGACGCTGGCGGCCCCGATACAGCAGGGCCAGCAGGTGGGCACGCTGACGCTGTGCAGCGGCGATACGGAGGTGCTGACGGTGCCCATTCTGGCGGCGAAGAGCGTTCCGGGGCGCAGCTGGGGACGGATGTTCACCGATCTTTTGAAGCAGGCGGTGTTCCTGGCGTAGCGGAAAGGGGAAAAGCGGGGGAAAGTCCCGTTTTTCCCCTTGTATTTTCCCCGGAAACGTTGTACGATAGGGCAAATAGTTGCATTGCACCGACGAGGAGGTTTTAACATGATACAGGTCGATCTGCAAAATATCCGCAGCTTTATCCCACTGCCCTACGAGGCCGCGCTGTCCCCCCGCCTGCGTATCGCCCATGACCATCTGCAAAATGGTGATGGCGCCGGCGGCGAATTTACCGGCTGGGTGCGTCTGCCGGAGGACTATGACAAGGCGGAATTTGCCCGCATCAAGGCGGCGGCGAAGAAAATACAGTCCGACTCCCAGGCGCTGGTGGTCATCGGTATCGGCGGTTCCTACCTGGGCGCCCGGGGCGTCATCGAATGCCTGCGCTCGCCCAATTACAACCTGAAAAAGAAGAATACGCCCAACATCTACTTTATCGGCAACGGCCTCAGCTCCGACGCGCTGACCGAGGTGATGGAGCTGGTGGACGGCGTGGACTTCTCCGTGAACGTTATCTCCAAGTCTGGTACCACCACGGAGCCCGCCGTGGCCTTCCGCTTTTTCCGTGAGCTGCTGGAGAAGAAGTACGGCCCGGAGGAGGCCGCCCGGCGCATCTATGCCACCACCGACGCCCGCAAGGGGGCCCTGAAGGGCCTGGCCGACGATAAGGGCTACGAGGAGTTCGTGGTGCCGGACAACATCGGCGGACGGTACAGTGTGCTCACGGCCGTGGGTCTGCTGCCCATTGCTGTGGCCGGCATCGATATCGACGCGCTGATGGACGGCGCGGCGGATATGATGCGCGAATGTGCCCTGGCGGACATGAACGCCAACCCCGCCTGGCAGTATGCCGGTGCCCGGTATGAGCTGTACCGCACGGGGAAGAAGATCGAGCTGCTGGCGGCCTATGAGCCCTGCTTCCGCTTTATGTCCGAGTGGTGGAAGCAGCTGTACGGCGAGAGCGAGGGCAAGGAGAACAAGGGTCTGTTCCCCGCCAGTGTGGAGTTTACCGCTGACCTGCACTCCATGGGCCAGTACATCCAGGAGGGTGAGCGCCACCTGTTCGAGACGGTGGTGCGCTTCGGCCCCTCTCAAAACGAAAACCCCGTGCCCTATGACGAGGGCAACGGCGACGGCCTGAACTTCCTGGCGGGCAAGAGCATGGACTTTATCCGCCAGCAGGCCATGGACGGTACGCTGCTGGCTCATGTGGAGGGCGGCGTGCCCAACGTGACACTGCGGACTGGCTCCGTCAATGAGCAGACCCTGGGCGGGCTGATCTACTTCTTTGAGTACGCCTGCGGCCTGTCCGGCTACCTGCTGGACGTGAACCCCTTTGACCAGCCCGGCGTGGAGGCCTATAAGAAAAATATGTTCGCCCTGCTGGGCAAGCCGGGGTATGAGGACCTGCGGCAGACGCTGCTGGGGAAGCTGGAAAAGTAAAAGTGCCCAAAAATAAGTTTACTTTTTCTGCATTGCTATTTTTCCACCGGTATGGTATGCTGTACTCAGGTGGAAACCACCAATGACAAAGGAGTGATTTCTTATGGTTAGACTGATCATGGGTGCCAACGGTGCCGGTAAGACCAAGCAGCTCATCGAGCTCATCCACACCAGTGTGGAGTCCGAGACCGGAAGTGTCGTGTGCATCGAGCCTAAGGGCGATATGACCTACGACGTCAGCTACAACGTCCGTCTGGTCAACGCCGGCGAGTATAATGTGGATTCTTTTGACTGCCTGCGCGGATTCCTGTGCGGTATGTACGCGGGCAATTACGATATTTCCCATGTGTTCGTGGATAATCTCTGCAAGATCGCCGGCAGCAACGACCTGCAGGCGGTAGAGACGTTCCTTCACTGGCTGGACCGCTTCAGCGAGGAGAATGGCGTGAAGTTCACCGTCACCATCAGCGCGGACGAGGACACCGCCACCGAGGGCATGAAGCAGTACATCTGAACCGCGTGAAAAGGGCCGCCTAAGGGCGGCCCTTTTTTCATGTGCCGCCGAAAGGCGGCTTTTTATGTGTACGGGCGGACACGGTCGTGACCGGCAGCGCCGGCGCTCACGCTATGCCAGCAGATACAGCACCAGCCCGTACACCACGCTGGCAGCGGTGCCGAATACGATCACCGGCCCGGCCACAGTGAACATCTTGACCGCCGTGCCGGTGACGATGCCCTCCGCCCGGAAGTCGATGGCCGGCGAGGCTACGGCGTTGGCGAAGCCGGTGATGGGCACCAGCGTGCCTGCCCCGGCGTACCGCGCCAGCCGGTGGTACAGCCCCAGCGCCGTCAGCAGCACCGACAGGAACACCAGCGTTACCGAGGTGGCGGAGGCCGCCTCCTGCTGCGTCAGCCCCAGCGCCTGCCAGCCGTTGGCGATCAGCTGTCCCACGGCGCAGATCCCGCCGCCGACGACAAAGGCCAGCGCCGTGTCCTTGCCGATGGGTGAGCTGGGCGACAGCTGCCGTACCAGCGCGTCATATTCCTTGGGTGTCACGCCATCACATCCTTTCGCCGGTAATATGTGCCGCTTTCGCCGCGGCTATACTTGTCAAAACCCATGAAAACGGCTATAATGATACGGTGATCTCAGGAAAGGAGGGCGTCAGTTATGTACGACCCTGCCCATCCCTTCGGGCGCAAGGCGGTCCAGCTGGCCGTGATCGACCCGGTGAGCTGCACCGGCTGCGGCTGGTGCGCCATGTTCTGCCCCATGAAGTGCATCGATCTGCGGCCGGACGGCTATTATGAGGTCCGTCAGGATGACTGCATCGGCTGCCGCAGCTGCAAGGTCAACTGCTTTTACGGCGCTGTGACCATACTGCCGCCTCAGGTACGCTGATATGCAGAAAGAAAAAGCCCCTCTGGGGCTCTATATCCACATCCCCTTCTGCCGCCAGAAATGCGCCTACTGCGACTTTTACTCTTTGCCCCGCAGCGAGGAGAAGATGGACGCCTATACCGCCGCCCTGCTGCGCCATATCGAGGAGGTCGCGCCCCGCACTGCTGCCCGTCGGGTGGACACGGTGTACTTCGGCGGCGGTACCCCCAGCTATCTGGGACCGGACCGCCTGACAAAGCTGCTGCGGACCCTCCGCAAGCGCTGCCCTGTGGCCCGCGACGCCGAGATCACGTTGGAGGCCAACCCGGACTCCGCCTGTGACGTCAAGACCCTGCGTGCGCTGCGTCGGGCGGGCTTCAACAGGATATCTCTGGGCGTTCAGTCGGCGGATGACGGCCTGCTTCGCGCCATCGGCCGCATCCATACCTTTGCCCAGGTGCAGGAGGCCGTGGCCGCCGTGCGGAAGGCCGGGTTCAAAAACCTCAGTATGGACCTGATCTATGGCCTGCCGGGCCAGACCATGCAGCAGTGGGAGGACACCCTCGCCGCCGTCATCGCCCTGGCCCCGGAGCATATCTCCTGCTACGGCCTGAAGCTGGAACCCGGCACGCCCCTGTATGACCGCCGGGACAGCGAGTGCTTTCCGGACGACGATGCCCAGGCGGATATGTATCTCTACGCCGTCACGGTTCTGGCGCAGAACGGCTATGAGCAGTACGAGATATCCAACTTTGCCAAGCCGGGCTTTGCCTCCCGCCACAATTTGAAATACTGGCACATGGAGGAGTATGCCGGCTTCGGGCCCGGCGCCCACTCCGACTTCGGCGGCGTGCGCTACGCCTACGTCCGGGACTTGGACAGCTACATAAGCGGTCGCCTGATCCTGTCGGAGTCCGAGTCTGACGCCACGCTGACTCGCGATTACGAGTACGTCATGCTGTCTCTCCGCACGGCGGAGGGCATCGACCGCCGGTATTTCGAGACGACCTACCGCCAGCGGTTCCAGCCCATGGAGGATCTGTTCGTGCAGTATGAGCGCACGGGTCTGGCCGCCCGAACGGAGAACGGCTGGCGCCTGACGCCCAGAGGCTTTCTGGTGTCCAACAGCATCATCGTGGCCCTGGGGGAGGCCCTGGCCGTCCAGAAAATACGCCGGGAGCAGGCCCTGGCCCAGCGGGATTATCGGATAATTTAACTGAAAAAGGCGGCTGTGTGCCGCCTTTTTCCGCTTTCCTCTTGACATTTTTTCAAAACCGTGCTACATTGTCAGCAATATCGAAAGTTGCGATGAAGGGGACAGGCCGTGCCTCATGTCCACGCGAAGAGAGCCGCCGTTTGGTGCAAGGCGGACGGGACAGGGACACCGAACATCACCCCGGAGCATCCGCCTGAAAGCTCGCCGAGTAAGCGCGGACGGCAAGGGAGCCGTTACCTTCTCCCCGCCCCATTCCGTGGGGGATGAGTGGCCGCCCCGGCGGCAACGAGAGTGGTACCGCAGAGGACGTTTTTCCGCGCCTTTGTCTCTTGAACGAGACAAAGGCGCTTTTTATTTTGTTTTCAAAACTATTCAGATAAAGGAGAAGCAACATGGAGTACAAGAAGACACTGAATATGCCCAAAAGCGGCTTTCCCATGCGCGCCGGCCTGCCCGCCCGCGAGCCGGAGATGCTGAAGCACTGGGAAGAGCTGGACCTTTACAATGAGCTGCTGAAGAAGAACGAGGGCAAGCCCCTGTTCTCTCTCCACGACGGCCCTCCGTTCTCTAACGGCGCGCTGCACATGGGCCACGCCCTGAACAAGTCCCTGAAGGACTTTATCACCCGCATGTACGCGATGCGCGGCTACTATACCCCCTATATCCCCGGCTGGGACAACCACGGTATGCCCATCGAGTCCGCCATCATCAAGCAGAACAAGCTGAACCACAAGGCCATGAGCGTCTCTGAGTTCCGCAGTGCCTGCCATGAGTTTGCCGACCACTACATCGATGTCCAGCGCGACGGCTTCAAGCGCATGGGCGTGGTGGGCGACTGGGAGCACCCCTACAAGACCATGGATCCCGGCTTCGAGGCCCAGGAGGTCCGTGTGTTCGGCAGAATGTACCAGAACGGTCACATCTACAAGGGCCTGAAGCCCGTGTATTGGTGCCCCCACGACGAGACGGCGTTGGCCGAGGCGGAGATCGAGTATAAGGACGACCCCTGCACCACCGTCTATGTGAAGTTCCCCATGCATGACGATCAGGGCAAGCTGGGCCATCTGGACCACAGCAAGCTGTACTTCGTGATCTGGACCACCACCGTCTGGACCCTGCCCGGCAACCTGGCCATCGCCCTGCACCCCGACGAGAGCTACGCCGTGGTCAAGGCGCCCAACGGCGAGATGTACATCATGGCCGAGGCACTGGTCGAGAAGGTCATGAAGATCGGCGGCTTCGACAGCTATGAGATCGTGGAGACGCACCCCGGTTCCTTCTTCGAGAACATGCTGGCCGACCATCCCTTCCTGCCCAAGACCTCCCGCCTGGTGCTGGCGGATTACGTCACCATGGACTCCGGTACCGGCTGCGTCCACACCG
>OLOQ01003871.1_pt1 | contig 10586 bp, 10 predicted proteins | sample 1673101 | NCBI WGS metagenome assembly OLOQ01 (sample SAMEA3136754, study PRJEB25190) | human gut metagenome | biome: human gut; feature: human-associated habitat; material: faeces | place: Austria | collected 2013 | reverse complement strand
CTAACGGCTGCCCTACCTTACCGTCGCGGAGAATTTACCACTTTATCGACAGTCTCAGATCCGGTTCCATTGTGAGGGGACCGGTCTTTTTATGTTTCCATACAGAAAGTGGAGCGGAGGAGCCGCTTACCGCTTTCAGTCTTCATGTGCTCTTTCAGGAAGTTCTTCCTGTTTTCCGGGCTGTAGCCGCTTTCGGAGGCGTTTACGATGTAGTCCGCCTCGATCAAAATTTGATAATCGATGCCGTCAATATCCGTGTAGGTATGGTGGTGGCTCACCAGATAAGCCACCCGGTCCACCTGCTCCGCAGACAGGCCCGCATCCGCCAGAAAGCTCCGTACCAGGGGGCCGCCCTCTTCCTCCTGCCGCTTTCCGTTAGTATTGCCGTATTTTTCCCGGCACAGGGGGCAGGCGATGTCATGGGTGATGGCGGCGATCTCCAGTGTTTCCTGGGTCTTCCGGTCCAGGCCCTCCAGCTCGCCGATGGTCTTGGCGTAGGTCCACACGCACATGAGATGGTTGATGTCGTGCAGGTTTCCGTTGGAAAACGCAATCATTTTTTCCATGATCTGAGAGATGTTCATAAAGAAAGCCTCCTTAAAATTACAGGTTGAAGCGGCGGCGGGCCTCCTCCCGGAGGGCAGGCACCCGGCGGACGATCCGCAGGGGGATGATAAGGCCCACACAGACCGCCAGCACGATCAGGGACCACCCCGGCTGCCACACGCCCCGGAAATACCGGTCGATGCAGAATTCGATGCCTATGGCCAGCAGACCTCCCGCCCCGATGACCAGGGCGATGGCGGAGAGGGTGGAGCGCCGTCCGCCCCGGAGCAGAAAGCTCAAAAGAAAGACCAGCACCCCAGCCCAACCGATCATGGGCAGAGCCAGCCCCCGGAACCAGCGGCTGCCGCCCAGGTCGATGGAGATGAGCCAGACATAGATGCCAATGGCCGCCACATCGGCGGTGAGCCGGAAAAAGACCGGCAGCCGCCGCAGCACCATAGGCAGGGTGAACCAGACCCACAGCATCACCGCCGCCCCGATGACGTACAGGGACCAGGGGCGGTCCGTGGGCAGAAACAGGTTCAAAAGCCCGCAGCACAGGGACACAGACACCAGCATAGCCGTCAGCAAAATGGCGGCCTCTCGCCTGGAGGCGGGCTGTACGGCGGCAGAGTTGGCGGGGAAATAGGGCGGCGCATCCAGTTCCGGATGCCAGGCAGGCGTCCCGCACAGGGGACAGGTTTTGGCGCTGGGGTCCAGCTCCACGCCGCAGTTGACACAGTAAGACATAAAATGCTCCTCTTATCGGTTGCTCTCGATCCGCACCGGGATGCCCTCCCGGACCAGAAAGCGGAAAAAGTCCCGCTCTGTGTCCGTTTCGGCCTGGGTGCCGGCAAAGGTGATTTCCATGATGTCTCCATAGCTGATGGAGGCGCAGTGGCACCGGGGCACGGTGGCCTGGCCCAGCACCACCTCCATGCCCTGAATATGGGGAGCCATCTCCGGCGGCACGGTGAAGGCGCCGGGATTGGTATAGGTGCAGGAGTAGGGCCGTACCCCCAGGAGATAGTAGTTGAGGGCCATCACCGGGTTTTTCAGAAACACCGGCACCGCCCGGAGAAAGAAATTCTTCGTGAAGCGGACATTGCCGGTAAAGGCGGCCTGCAGCTCCTGGCGGTGGACGTGGAGCTTCATATAGTGCCGCACCTGGGAGACGATTTCCGGAAAAGTGTAATCCCCCAAGGCAGGGTCGATGCTGGGACGGACGGTGGTAATGAAGTTCCGCACCGTTTCCGAGGGGAACCAGCTTCGCAGATTGATGGGCACCGCCAGGGCCACCGGGCGTTCCTTGTGGGGATGCTCCCGGCGCTGCTTTTCCAGCAGCACGTGGATCAGCGCGGCGGAGAGGTATTCCGTGATGGAGGCGTTATAGCTCCGGGGGGTCTCCCGGAGCTTCCCCAGGGGCACGAAGCCCATGGTGACATGGAAGGTGTAAAAAGGCTCCGGGGTGCCGGTGTTGGCGTAGGCCTTGGGCATCCGCCGCAGGCCTAGGGCGTGCCGCCCGGCATAGCGGGCGTAAGCGTCCTCCAGCTCCTCCTTCCGGGGCGGTTCCTCCAGGTCCAGCACGCCGTTTCCGGCCGGAACGCTTATGCCGGTCTGCCGCAGATACTCCGCCAGCAGCGTCCGGAAAAAGGTCAGGGCCCCAGCCCCGTCGGACAGGGCGTGGAACACCTCCAGAGAGATGCGGTTCCGGTAGTAGTAAAACCGCACCAGCCAGCCGTTGTCCTCCCGGAAGCGCACCGGCTGGCAGGGATTGGCCACGTCGGCCTTCAGAAAGGGGCCCGGGGCGGTGTTTGGCTCCAGATAGTACCAGAATAAACCCCGGCGGATGCGGACGGCAAAGCTGGGGAACCGGGGCAGCACCCGGTCAATGGCGTTTTGCAGGGCGGCGGGCCGCACCGGCTCTGTCATCAGGGCGGAGAAGCGGTAGATGGCGGAATACTCCTCCCTTTGCAGGGCGGAATAGAGAATACCGGCATTGTCCAGCCGGTACCACTGACTGTCCGGTTTTGCCATCTGCGTCACCTCCCCGAAAATAGTTACAGATCATTGTAGCACATGGGGAAAAGCGTGACAAGAGATGGCCCATTTTCCACTTCCCATTTTCCGTGATTTATGGTATTCTGCAATCAACACGAAAGAGCGGAGGGCCTATGGAAAAGCTGCAATTAGGCAGAAAACGGAAAACGGATGCCGAAAAACCCCGGATGGACCCGCTGATGCGGGCGCTGAAAGCTCTGCACAGCGCCGGTTCCCCGGAGGCCATGACCCCGGAGGAGCTGGAGCATCAGCGCCGGAACCAGGAAATTCTGGGCCGCCTTACCGCCCCTATGGCGGGGATGGAGTATGAAGAGCTTTCCATCGGGACCATGCCTGCTGCCTGGACCCGGCTGAAAGCGCCCCATGGGGACCGCCGGGTGATCCTCTACTGCCACGGCGGCGGCTATACCAGCGGCAACCTGGGCTATTCCCGGGTGCTGTCCTCCAAGCTGGCCCACGTCACCGGCTACGATGTGCTGAGCTTTGAGTACCGGCTGGCGCCGGAGCATCCCTACCCGGCGGCAGTGGAGGATGCCATGCGGGCCTGGGACTATCTGATGTATCAGGGATACGGTGCGGAAAACGTAACGGTGGCGGGAGATTCCGCCGGGGGCAACCTGGCCCTGGTGCTGTGCCGCCGCCTGAAGGCCGCTGGGCGCCGGATGCCCCGGGCCCTGCTGCTGATGTCCCCCTGGACGGATATGACCATGTCCGGGGCATCCTACCGGGAACGGGTGGAGAGCGACCCCATGCTGACGCCGGAGTACATCGAGGCCGTCCGGAGGGCATACGCCGGGGACAGGGATCTCCATGACCCGGATTTGTCGCCCCTGCTGGGGGACCTGGGGAGCTTTCCGCCTACCCTGATCCAGGTGGGAGACCATGAGATCCTCTATTCCGATTCCGCGTCCCTGGCTGCGGCGCTGCGGGCGGCCCATGTGCCCTGCCGGCTGGAGGTCAGCGAGGGAATGTGGCACGTATTTCAGATGTTCCCCATCAAAAAAGCGGCCGCGGCCATGGAAAGCGCCGCTCGGTTTCTGCTGGAGCTATAAAAATGAAAAGGCCTGCTCGAAAGAGCGGGCCTTTTGCTTTTGTAGTCAGGTGCGTTCCAGGCGGCGGATGGGCCGGATGTATTTGAAAGCAGCGGTTCTTTGGCAGACCGGCACGGGCGGCTGAAGGCTGTGAAGCTCAATAGCGGCCGATGGGAGGCGTCACATAGTCCGGCAGTGGGCAGTGGTAGCTGCCGCCGCCGTTCTTCTGCTTCAGCTCCTCCCGGGCTTTGGCAATGACCGCCGGCTGGTCCATGGTGCGGATGGCGGCCAGGGTCATGATCTCCGCCGCCCGCAGCATACCCTTCATGCCGATGTCGGAGCAAGCGAAGGCGGTATTCTGCCAGGAGTGGCCCACGTTGCCCAGGCAGGCGGTGGCCACGTGGAACATGACGGTGGGGGTGGCGTAGCCCACGTCGCCCACGTCGGTGGAGCCGGAACTGTAGGCGGTCTCCTTGGGGTTGAAGGGATGGATGATCCGATCCAGGGGCTTTTCCAGGGCGGCGTCCAGCTCTTCCGGCTCGAAGTAGTAGCCCAGCTTTTCCCGGATGCCCACCATGGTGGTGCGGGGATAGGTGCGGAGGAACTCCGCTGCCAGCCGGTAGTCCGCCTCAGTCCACTCCGGAGCACCCAGCTCCCGCATGCACTGGTCCACCACGGCCCCCAGAGTGCGGTTGGGAACATAATCGGAGAAGGCCATGGTGATCTCATACTTCATCTTGGTACCGGTCATCAACGCCGCGCCCCGGGCCACGTCCACCACCCGGGTGAACAGCTCCTGAACCTGACTGACCTTGGGTGCCCGGACCTCGTATTTGATGACGGCGTGGCTCTGGACCACGTTGGGGGCGGTGCCGCCGGGATCGGAATAGGCGTAGTGGATGCGGGCGGCGTCGATCATGTGCTCCCGCAGGTAGTTGCAGCCCACGTTCATCAGCTCCACGGCGTCCAGAGCGCTGCGGCCCAAATGGGGCTCGCCGCCGGCGTGGGCGGCGATGCCGTCAAAGGTGAAGTTGGCGCCCATGATAGCCACGCTGCCCCGGGAGCCCACTTCGTTGACGGTCTCCGGGTGCCAGGTGTAGGCAAAATCCACATTGTCAAAGTACCCGGCCCGGGCAATGAACTGCTTGGAACCGGCGCCCTCCTCGGCGGGACAGCCGAAGAAGATCACGGTGCCGTCTTTCTTCTCCTTGATCAGGTAGTCCTTCAGGACCACGGCGGCGGCATAGCACCCCGCGCCCAGCAGATTGTGGCCGCAGCCGTGCCCGGCGCCCCCCTCCCGGACGGACTCCTGAACCGGGCAACCCGCCTTCTGGCTCAGGCCGGACAGGGCGTCGTACTCCGCCAGAAAGCCCACCACCGGCTTGCCGCTGCCGCATTGATAGGTGGCGGTAAAGGCGGTGGGGATGTCGGCGATCCCCTCTTCAATGGTGAAGCCCTCCTGTTTCAGAGCGGAGATGAGGGCGGCGGCGGACTTGGTTTCCTCGTAGGAAAGCTCGGCGTAGCCCCAGATCTCTTTGGCCAGGGCTACGGTGGTGTCCGCCTTGGCGGAGACCAGGTCTTTGATGGTCTGGATCATTGTATCAATCTCCTTTACAGTACCATGCTCAGGAATTTAATGGTGCTGGGTTCGTGGGGGCAGGTGAAGATCTGCTCCGGGGTGCCCTCCTCCTTAATGACGCCGTCACAGATGAACAGCACCCGGTCGGATATCTCCCGGGCAAAGCCCATCTCGTGGGTGACGATGAGAATGGTCATGCCGCTGCGGGTCAGCTCCCGGATGACGTTCAGGACCTCCTTGACCATTTCCGGGTCCAGAGCGGAGGTTGGCTCGTCAAAAAGCATGACCTCCGGCTTCATGGCCATGGCCCGGACGATGGCCAGCCGCTGCTTCTGGCCGCCGGAGAGCTTCCGGGGATACTCATCGGCCTTGTCCCCCAGACCCACCCGGCGCAGCAGGGCCATGGCCTCCTCTTTCGCCTGATCCTTGGGGACCTTCTTTTCCAGAACCGGGGCCAGTGTCACATTTTCCAGCACCGTCAGGTTGGGGAACACGTTGAAATGCTGGAACACCATGCCGATGCTCTGGCGGTATTTGGAGATGTTCAGTTTTTTGTCGGTGATGTCCTGGCCCTTGAAAAGGACCTGGCCGCCGTCCGGCGTTTCCAGCAGGTTCAGACAGCGGAGAAACGTGGACTTGCCGCCGCCGGAGGGGCCGATGATGGACACCACCTCGCCACGGCGGATTCCCGTGGAGATGCCCTTCAGCACCTCCAGCTTGCCGAAGCTCTTTTTCAGGTTCCGGGTTTCCAGAATCACGTCAGTCACTGACGGTCAGCCTCCTTTCAATGACCCGCAGAAGCCGGGAGAGAATAAAGTTCAGCAGGAAGTAGATAATGCCTACGATGGTCAGGGATTGGAGGGCCAGGAAGGTGGCGCTCTGCACGGTCTTGAAGCTGGTCATCAGCTCCCCCACGAAGAACACGGAGGCCAGGGAGGTGCCCTTCACGGTGGAGATGAACTCGTTGCACAGGGCCGGGAGAATGTTCTTTACCGCCTGCGGCAGGATGATGCGGGTCATCACATGGGTCTCGGAAAGGCCGATGCTCCGGGCGGCCTCCCACTGCCCCTTGTCCACCGCACCGATACCGGCCCGGATGATCTCGGAGATGAAGGCGGAGGCGTTCACCACCAGGGCTGCCACGATGCACTGGGTGTCCGTCAGTTCAAAGGGCACCAGCTTGGGCAGGCCGATCCAGAAGAAATACAGCTGAAGCAGGATGGGGGTGCCCCGGAGGATCTCCACATATACGTTGAAGACGGTCCGGAGGATTTTCAGGCGGCTCATCCGCATGAGGGCCACCACCATGCCCAGCAGGGCCCCCAGGAACACGGTGACTGCCGAGATCCAGAGGGTGCCCCACAGGCCTGAGAGGTACACCGGATAATATTTCAACCAAACCTTGATGACCTTTTCCATGGGATTCCGCTCCTAAAACCGATTTTGCCGCTTATTCGATGCCCAGAGCCGCGGCCTGCTCTTCATATTCGCTGTACCAGACGTCCGTCTGGCCGTTTTCCTTCAGCTCGGCGATGCACTGGTTCACCAACTCCGCCAGAGATTCCGTCCCCTCCATGGGCATGGCCACGCAGGTGCCGTTCATATTGGGGTCCACCTCAAAGCGGTAGTCGGGGATGGACATGCCGCCGTTGGCATCGGCATACAGCTGGGCGGAGGCAGTGGAGCAGATGCACACATCGGCCTTGCCCTCGGCCACGGCCAGATAGCCGTCAGTCATGTTGGCCACCAGCTTGAATTCCTTGCAGGCGCCGTTGATATACTGGTTATACAGCGCTTCCTGAACGGAGCCGCTCTGGGTGATGACCACGGCATCCTTCAAAGAATCCAGGTCGTTATATTTGTCAATGTCCTCTGTCCGGACGATGAAGCCATAGCCGGTATTGGAGGAGTAGTACACATCGCTGAGCCGCATGGCCTCCGCCCGGGAAGGGGCATAGGCGATGGCGGAGATGGCGAAATCATATTTGCCGTCCGCCACACCGGCCAGCACGGCGGTGAAATCCAGAGCGGTGATCTTCAGGTCTACGCCGAGCTTGTCGGCGATGTATCTGGCCACCTCAATGTCCATGCCCTGATACTGGTCCTCCCCGCTTTTGTTGGGGTCTACATATTCATAGGGGGCGAAATAGGGCTCGGTACACAGCTCGATATAGCCTTTTTCCTTGATCTGCGCCAGACGGTCCTTGGTCTCCCCGTTCTTGCTGCCGCCGCAGGCGGTGCAGGCCAGTGCCAGAACAGCCGCCAACAAAATTGCCATTGCCTTTTTCATATCCTTGCCCTCGTTTCTGTTGGTTTCGGGACGTTGGTGCCGCCCTTATGATGGCATTTATCATATCAGGGACGATTTAATTTGTCAACGCTTTAGCGTGGTAATTCGTTACCAAATTACTAAGTCAAAATTTCAACGTTTTTGTAGCCTTTATGCAAGAGGCCTTCGGATGCGGAAAGCTATGCACGGCCATGCGGAAAAATCATGAATTTTGACCGGATGCTGCATCACACGCGCAGTATTTTTGAAATAATCCGGATACAACCGATTTCGGAGCGCACCGAAGGCTGTAAAAAAATCTTGCCATCTTTTTTTCAGTGTGTTAAAGTTGCCCTGTTCTTTTTCAGAACGCCTGTGCATATGCACGTCTTGACCATCCCTCCGACGAGGGATCGAGGCTACACGGACGGCCGGGTCAAATGCCGAAAACCCGTCGAAGAGCCGGGGACCGCACCGCGGGTGCGGGTTGGCAACTTTGTTGCCTTATTGATCGAGCGGAAGAGTTCAAGTTTTTAAGTTGCTTATTACGTTCTGGCGCACACAACTTGTAAACGAGTAAACCTCACCACCCAAGCGTGACCGCTATGGATGGTGCTTTCGGGGGTTTAGGCCCCAGACTCATTTCCACCGTGGGGCCAAGACTCAGAAACTGAAACTGATTGACATTTCAGCACCGCGTAGAGGCTAAAGAGGGTGGATAATGTGCAATTTGTTCTTCGCTCTAATTCTGGAACTTTTGCCACAATTAGAGACCATTCCGTTTCCGGGATGGGTTTTAAGTATTCTCGGATAAAGTAGCGTGCGCCGATGTTATAACTCGCATTCAGGTCGCAGTTATACTTCTTCCCGTTTCGGAACCGGCACAGCGCCATGTTGGTACTATTCCGGGCTACTTCGCCAGAACCATCGAAAGCCAACCTGCTGGTGTTTCGTGCGTTGACGAAACGCACACGAATTCCATTGCGGCGGGCCTGATGCATGACGATTTTCTGAATGTCGCGATTTCTCCACATGTGGAGCCGCTGCTTTTTGTGCTTGGGTTTTTGCCCGGTGAAGTCAAGATGTTCCATAACAATGATGTCGGCCCCAACAGAAACGGCATACCGAACGATTGCCGGAGCGATTTTCTTGGACAAGTCCTCGTTGATGCGAACAGCCTTCTTCATGTGGCGGTTGCCGCCTCGATGACCATTCTCTCGCTGGCCTCTGCGTGCGCGGCCCAATTGCGTATTCAGCCGGTCTTTTTCACTCGGGAAGTCGATGAACTTCCGTGCGAGGACAGTTCCGTCTGGACGCATAACGCTGCACACAGCGTCGGTGTTAATGCCAAGGTCAACAGCAAGAATGGTCTGGTCTGTGAGAGGCTTCGTGTCGTAAGCAACCGTTTCTTCAAAGGCAAAGCATAAGGCATAACGGCGGTTCCGTTTCACGAGTTTAGGCGCTGACCCGCTAACCTCCCCCCAATGCTCCCGGATGTAGTCTGTGTCCTGCTTTCTAAGCAGAACTTTGACCCATACCCAATCCTTCTTGTGGTAGAGTTTCAACAGGGCCGTCCCATCACCGTTGTCTTCGTACATGTTGTCTTTGTAGAAAGTCGGCATAGCTGAACGAGAGGTCTGGAGTCTAGGTTCTTTCCCTTTTCTGCCTGCACTCTCCCAATGAGAAACAGCAGCACGGTACGAAGATACGGCGCCAAGCGCCTCTGCAATCGTGGACCGCCGCAGGTAACTGGGGTACTTATAGAACTGTTTGTCGAATTCAGGATACTTGGCAACACTCGTACGGCTTGCATGAACAAGCAGTTCAACTGTCCTCTGTGCTTTGAGCGTGGACTTCGCATAGAGCTCTCCAAGACCGGTATCCCATTCAGACTCTACGATGCGGATAAGAAGAGAAAGCGCATCGCGATAAACCCGAATGGTATCTTTGAAGATTCTGTTTTCGCCAATGACCTTCGTGCAATAGCTTGAAACTATCTTTGCCATACGCTTTCACCTCCTGTTGCTAAATGCCTTTGATTATGGTATTATTATACCATAACAAGAATTGGTTGTAAAGCGACATGCGGAGGGCGTAAACATGAGCTATCGAACGAATAGACACAGTTGTTATGACCTGGAATATCATTTGGTTGTAGTAACAAAATACAGGCATCCGGTCATAGACGGAGCCTTTAAGGACCGGCTCACAGAACTGACGTATCGTATCTTTGAGGAGAACTTCCAGTGCTACGTGAATGAGGTAAACACCGATAAGGACCACATCCATATTCTCTTCGAGGCACCGCCTCAAGTGGCTTTGTCCTCCCTGGTCTGTTCCTACAAGACGGTAACGGCAAGACTACTCAGAAAAGAATTCGCCGAATACCTTGCTCCGTTCTATTGGAAACCCTATCTCTGGAATCGTTCTTATTTTGTTTGCACTGTGAGTGAACGCAGCCACGAACTTATTACCGAGTATATACGAAACCAGGGGAATAAGGAAAAAGGCTAACCCCTCCCAAACTGCTTTGGAAGAGGTGTGCGCCTTTTGTTAATCAATAAGAGTGATAAAATGGACTGCATGCACGGTGCTCCCCGGTCTATGCGGAAAAGGGTAATTCTCTCTGTTTGGATGTTTCAAGCCACGGGCGCAGGTGCGTCTGTGGCTTTTTTTCGTTCTTCCGCCGGTCTATGACTGCAAAGGCGAGAAAAAACATGAAAAAGAGAATCGTGAGTGCACTGCTGGCAGGATTCCTGCTGGTATCCGCGACTGCCTGCGGCAAGCAGACCGCTGCGGACGCCGCACAGCCCGCGGCTGACCCCACACAAGCCTACCTCGACACGGTAGACGTGGATTACACCTATGATCTGGCGCTGAAGCTGGAGGACATCCGCAGCAACGAAACGCTTGGCTACCGGACAGCAGGCTCCGACGCGGAGCTTGCCACCGGTGATATGCTCAAGGCGGAAATGGAGCGCATCGGACTGCAAAACGTCACGAAGGATGCGTTCACGCTGGATACGCAGGATTCACTGTTTGGCTTGAGCCGACGGTGTATCCCTTCTTGGGTTTCCCGCGCACACCCTTCACCCGCAAG
>OLOQ01003865.1_pt1 | contig 10594 bp, 9 predicted proteins | sample 1673101 | NCBI WGS metagenome assembly OLOQ01 (sample SAMEA3136754, study PRJEB25190) | human gut metagenome | biome: human gut; feature: human-associated habitat; material: faeces | place: Austria | collected 2013 | reverse complement strand
ACGGATGGCTCTATCACAGAATACGTATGTGTATATGGAAACAGTGGAAGAAACCGAGGACAAAGGCACGTAACCTCATCAAGATGGGAGTGCCCGAAGACTTGGCAATGCAAGCGGGTAATACCCGACGTGGACATTGGTTCGCAACGCATACAGTTGCAGTAAACATGGCAATGACAAAAGAAAGACTGATAAACAGTGGCTTTTATGATTTAGCCACAGCCTATCAGTCTGTGCACGTCAACTATTGAAAGCGCCGTATACCGAACGGTACGTCAGACTGTCTAACAATTAAGAAAAATGCTATAATAAAACTACCAAATACAGTATCGTAGGGGGATTCGTTATGGCATATATTGTTGGCACAGATAGATATCAGACAAGAATGATAACCACTTCATTAGACGACTTAATAAGTAAGGATAATTCTGTCCGAGTAATAGATTCTTATGTAGAATCCTTAGATTTAGAAAATCTGGGTTTTATAGAGTATAGCGGTAGGAATCGAGGACAATCACCTTATCGCCGATCTGATTTATTAAAACTTCATATCTATGGCTATTTAAATAAGATTCGTTCTAGCAGAGCATTGGAAACAGAAGCAAAACGCAACCTGGAATTAATGTGGCTGGTAAACTGCATAACACCTGATCATGGTACTATTGCAGGGTTTGTTCAGAAGAACAATGCTGCGTTTCATAATACATTACGAAATCTTACCCTTATTCTCAAAGGTTGGGGGCTCATTGATGGAGAACTGATTGTTATTGATGGAACTAAGATCCGTGCTCAAAACAGCAAGCATAATTGTATTACGCAAAGCGGTTTAGATAAAAAAATCGAATATGCAGAAGCTCAGATAAATGCATATCTTATGGCAATCGCTAAAGATGAGGTGACGGCAGATGACCTTACAGATAAACTAAAAACATATCAAGAGCTAAAAGAACAGTATCTTACACAAAAACAGGAATTAAAAGATGAAGGACTGGAACAAAAGAGTTTGACAGATCCTGATTCAAGAAGGATGAAAAATAACGGTTCATTGGATATCTGCTACAATGTACAGTCTGTTGTAGATGCAAAGAATCATTTTGTTGTAGATATTTCGACGACTAATGATATAAATGACCAAAACCAGCTTTACACTATGGCACAAAAAGCATCCGAACTTTTAGAAAAAGAGTCTTCTACAGTTCTGGCAGATACAGGTTATTATAACGGAACGGAGATAAAAAAATGCGTTGATGCTGGAATGAATGTCTTTATAAAAAAAGCTAAAGCGAATAATGCTACAAAGGATAATGAATTTCGCAAAGAAAAGTTTATATAATGGTGAAACTGATGAATATACATGCCAAGCAGGAGATAGATTACGATTTTTTGAAAATACTTCGAAGAATGGTATGAAGTATCGCAAATATAAGTGTACAGACTGCAATTCATGCAAATATAAAAAAGACTGCACTACTTCTTCATCTGGAAGAACGATACAGCGTTGGGTACATGAAGATGTTCTTGAAACTGTGTATAATGAAACACTAAATAATAACGAGGTTTATAAACAGAGAAGATGTATCGTGGAGCATCCGTTTTGGACTATAAAAAGAAGTCTCGGATATAGTTTCTTTCTTCGACGCAGACAAGAGAATGTTGACGCAGAAGCTGCATCTATGTTTATCGCTTATAACTTTAAGCGATTATTAAGCATGTTTTCAACAGAAGAATTAGTAACGAAGTTTGAAGGAAGTGTGATGTAGCAGGGAGAGGAACGCATGTAATTCATGTGAAAAACAAAGATAAAAATGGTATTAAAAAAATCGAAGATAAAAATACCGTCTACATCAGACTGAATTTTTGAATTGTTAGACAGTCTGACGTACGGTGCTGTGAGAGGACGGCGGTTAGTCACCGCCTCCTACTCGATGTTTGTAAATTTTTTCTTTATTTGAAGTGAAAATCCCCATTAAGTCGTTGATTACAGTAAAGGGCAGACCATATTGTATAATGCTTGAAAAGAAAACGAGGTGACAATTTATGCTGACGCTGTTATTTATCATTTTAATGTTTGGTATATTTGGCAAAATGATCGGACTTGCCTTCCGCGCAACCTGGGGAATTACGAAAATCTTTTTTCGTCTGATATTCCTTCCCCTTGTCCTGATCGGATTAGTTCTGGGAGGTCTGATCTACATAGCACTTCCCCTTCTTGTGATAGTTGGGATTATCATGCTGGTATTGATGTAATATATTGATAGAATAAAAAATAGATGAAAATACAATCGAAAATATGTTCACTTTGCCAGATGACAAAAAGCGACAGATATGGTAGTATAGATACATCAACGAAAGAGAAATACGAAAAACACTTAAGAAATCTGAAATACGAAAGAAAGCAATAAAGCACAAAAGAATCTGAAAATACAAAAGAACTTAGAAGTACGAAAGTTCTGTGTTTCACCAAAGATTTATAAATTACTAAAGATTCATAAGCTGCTAAAGATCAACCAAAATACCTAAGATCAATAAGAAAACGAAAGATTTTCGAAACACATCCGATAAAATTATAACAAGACACATCAGAAAAAATGGCTGGGAACTAGTTTCTCAGCCATAAATCATAACAATGTCGAATTAATCCCGTTTGAAGAATAATGTTACTGTTAACTGGTAATATTCCGCGAGGTGTTTTTATGAATAAAGTTCACAGAAAACCCGAGAATAATTTATCCTGTTCAGGCTAAATTGGAAATTTATAGCCCTTTATAATAAAATAATGTATACTGAAAGAACATCATAAACAAAAGTTACAGAGAAAATAAAAGTATTAGGAAGTTATAAAATGAACAGGCAGCAGGCAATGAAGCTTCTTGGCATTACCCAGGAAGATGATGAAAGAGAAATTAAGCGAAAATATCATAAAATGATCAGCCGTTTTCATCCGGACTCATTGAATGAAGTAGGGGAAGCCCATATTCAGCGCGCACAGGAGATAAATGAAGCGTATCGGATACTGAGCCAGAGCGATAGCCGGGAAATGCAGAACGTATATGGAACGGAAGTTTATGGAACAGAGGCTCATGGCGCAGACAATCATAAATCTGGGAAGAGGGAACAGCATCAGGAATGGTCTGGTGAATGGAACGAGGCTGCTTTTATACCAAGGAATATTTATCTGCACTATAGTATGAATCTTTCTGAAGAAGAACGAAAGGAAGCCCAGGGGAAACTGTATTATCAGGCTGCCTGTGGAAAATATATGTGGGATCCGGAGGAAGAGGATTTCGCGCTTTTTCTTACCAGTATTCGTCATGCAGCCGCAGCCCTCCTTGAGAGAACGGAGAATGCCGTAAACGCAGAAGACTTATCTTCTGTACCAGATTTGAAGGAATACCGTTTTCGCATCCAGGCGAAGCTGTTTGAATATCTTTCTATGCAATATGTGAACCCATTGCTGGTTCTGGATTCCCTGATGAAACCAGAGAGCACAGATAGAAAAGGTCAGAAAATTTATCGGGTTAAAGCATTTCTGGCGGCAGAAGCCGCATCCCCGGAAGGCAGGCTTATAGCAAGTTTGCAGTCTGGCGAATATCTGTTTCCAAAAGCTTTCCATGGGAATCAGATTCAGCTTATGAATAAAGACAAACAGGTATTGGGGTATCTTCATATGGAAGAGGACCGGCTGTATTTTTGCATTATTCCTCTTCTGAAGAGGCATGCAGCGCAGGTGAAATTTCTGGTGCAGGAAGAAGGCGGTGGAACAAATGAAAAAAATGAAGGAATTAATAATACGACGAATAGTAGTAACTTTAGAAATAGCGGCAGAGGAATAAAGCGTGGAAACAATAAGCTGAAAGTTAATATAGATTTCTATTTTCGTTTAGAGGATGAGAACTATACGTATAATAGTTCAGAGCTTAATTTGAAAATTGCAGAAATATTGAATGGATATGAGAAGTATTTGCGAAAATATGATCCGGAACAGGACCAGTTTTGTGATCTGTTTGCCCGCCTGTCCCGCTCGAATTTTCGCAGTCGTTTTCGTCTGAAGGATAAGGATATACAGTATATCCGGGAGAAAGGAATGGATACCATCCGCAGTCATGCCTCAGATTTTGTGCGAACACGTCTGGCTCCGGCTCAGATTCCCAATGATGGCAAACAGACTCCAATGCGCGGGCACCCTGTATTCCTGGCTCAGCATGCTACTGGCTGCTGCTGTCGGGGATGCTTGTATAAGTGGCATAGAATTCCAGCAGGAGTGCGGCTCACAGAAGAGCAGCAGGAATACATAGTAGATGTGTTGATGGCATGGATTGAGAGAGAATATAACAGAAATGCATAGGGCTATGAAGTTGGTTTTATATATACAATCGGTAATAGTAAGGTATATGAAATATATAGTTTAACTGGAATTTTGAGAAGATAAGAATGGGGAACGGTTTATGAGAATATTTCACTTATCAGATTTACACATTGGCTTGAAATTAATCAATCGTGATCTCAGAGAAGATCAGGAATATATACTGGATCAAATAATTCAGAAGGCCGCAGAGAAAGTGCCTGATGCGATCGTGATCGCAGGGGACATCTATGACAAAGCAGTTCCGTCTGCAGAAGCAGTGGAGGTGTTTGATCATTTTATCGGAAAGCTGCGAAATGCAGTTCCGGATTCTGTAATTATGATGATCAGTGGAAACCACGACAGCGCGCCCCGCGTGAACTGCTTTCGGAGTGTACTTGATCGTCAGAAAATTTATATGATCGGAATACCGCCTCAGACAGAAGAAGATCATATTGAGAAAGTGGTACTCCAGGATGAATATGGGCCGGTGAATTTTTATTTGCTTCCCTTTGTGAAGCCTTCCATGGTGAAGCTGATCACTGGCACAGACGAGAATGGAAATAATCTTTCTTACAATGATACGATCCACAGACTGATAGAACGTGAACAGGTCAACATAGACCAGAGAAACATTCTGGTCAGCCATCAATTCTATCTGCCCATGGGGGAGAATGCAGAAGAAATTGAACGAATGGACTCTGAGATCCGGACAGTAGGAAATATTGACCAGGTGTCAGCCGATATTCTGCAGAAATTTGACTATGCGGCACTGGGACATATTCATAAGCCAATGAAAGCAGGCGGCGAGTTTTATCGCTATTGTGGAACGCCGCTGGCATGCTCTGTAAGTGAAGCAGGTCAGAATAAAGGAATTATAATGGTTGACATAAAACAAAAGGGCGAAATCACTACAGAAGTAATTCCACTGGAACCGCTGCGCCAGATAAAGGTGATTAAGGGAGATTTAGAGAGTGTTCTGGCACAGCGCTGTAAAGATTATGTGACAGTAATTCTTACGGATAAGGTGGATCTGGACGTAATTGATATGCAGGATCGTCTGCGCCTGGCTTTTCCAGGGCTTTTAGAGATACGCCGTGAGACTGTGCGGCAGGCTGATTATACCAGACATGCAGACAGTGAGCGTGAATTGAATCCATTTGAACTTTGCTGCCAGTTCCTCGGAAATGCAGATGCGGAAGAGCAGGAAATTCTTCAGGAGGTTATCAATACAGTACAGGAGGTGGCGAAATGAGACCTGTGAAACTTACCATGCAGGCGTTTGGTTCCTACGGAAAACTGACACAGATCGATTTTCAGGAGCCGAATCAGAATCTGTTTCTTGTGACCGGAGACACCGGAGCAGGAAAAACAACTATATTTGATGCCCTTGTATTTGCTCTTTACGGTGAAGCCAGCTCCAGTACAAACAAGAAAGATGGTGTTGTACTGCAAAGCCAGTATGCAGAGTTGAACGTTGAACCATTTGTAGAGCTTGTTTTTTCCGAAGGGACAGGAGAAAATAGCCTGCTGTATACTGTCCGCCGTGTTCCCAGACATCTGAAGCTTCTGACAAGAGGGGCGGGGAAAAATACAGGAAGTCGTGAAGTACCGGGGGCTGTCAGCCTGATCATGCCAGATGGTACCGAATATCCACAGAAGGAAGCTGACAGCAAGCTGGGGGAGATCCTCGGTCTTACCAAAAGCCAGTTTATGCAGGTTGCCATGATCGCTCAGGGAGAATTTATGGAGCTTCTTCGTGCAAAATCTGATGATAAGAAAGTCATCTTCCGGAAGCTGTTTAACACTGAATTATACCAGAATATTGTGGACGAGCTGATGAATCGCAAGCGTTCCCTGGAAAAAGAGATTGCCCAGATCAAAACTGCATGTCAGACTGAAGCTGCCCATGTGGTAATTCCCCAGGAATATGACCAGTGGCAGGAAATAGAAGGGCTAAAAAAGCAGGTTTTGAATGGGGAAATTGTAGTGATGGATTGCTTTCTGGATCATCTGGGCGAGTTATGCAGAACACTGGAGAAAAGTGTGAATTTTACCTCGAAAGAATTACAATCCGCATCAAAACTCCGCGACGAAAAAAGGGATATCTACAACAGTTCCATTCAGCTGACGAATTTATATGCGCAGCTGGAAAACGCTGAGGTTCAGCTTTCTGAATGTGGGAAAGTGGAAGCACAAATAGGGGAAAAGACCATTCTGTCAGAGAAAATTAAGAAAGCATACGAAATAAAAGGCGAATACGCACGCTGTCAGGATGCCTTGCGTAATATGCAGACATGTGAGAGTGCCTTAAAGGAGCAGCAGGAACGAGCTCCTTTATTAAAAGAACAGTCACAATCTGTCATTCAGACAGCGAAGGCGGTGAAAGAAACGGCAGAGAAGGAGCTTAAGGCGTACACCACTATTTATGAGCGCGTGAATAAAGAAGTGAAGCTCCTTAAGCAGATCAAGGAAGCAGAAAAAAGTGTAAAGACCAGCCAGCAAAATCTGACCGCAGCGCAGGCCGCAGACCGCAAAGCCAGAGAAGATCTGGAGAAAATGGAGAAGCAGGAAGCAGACTGGAGGGCTCAGTCAGAGAAGCTGACCGACACTAATGAGAAAATTGCTGTCTGGAAAGGGAAAAATCAGGAACTGGAAGTACTTGGCATTGAAGTACAAGAAACGGAAGATCTTCTTAAAGGTGTAGAAACACAGAAAAAACTGGCGAAGAAAGCACGAGAGACATACCAGAAGAATAGAACCAGATATGACGCAAAGAGTCAGGAATATGAGTCTATGCGGAGAATTTTTCTGGATGAGCAGGCTGGTTTTCTGGCGCGCGAGCTTCAGCCAGGGAAACCGTGTCCTGTATGCGGTGCAATAGAACATCCGAATCCATGCATAGCTTCTACCCTTCATAGAGATCTCACCCGTGAGCAATTGGAACTGGCAGAAAAAGAAGTTTCTGAGCTTCGAAACAGGCAGGAACAGTCTGCCGGTGAAGCAAGGTCAGCTGTGGATATAGTTGCAGAAAAAGAACGACTTTTGGAAGAGACAGGAAGGAAGCTGTGCACGCGTATTTTAAATGATCATGAGCAGTTCCCGGAAGCAGGAATGCTGGAAGTATTTGATTCTTTGGGAGACAATATAAAAAATTTCCAGGAGAGCAGAAATTCAGAAGTCCCTGGTGCAGCCCAGGATCAGATGGCGGATAAAGAGTGTAATTGGAATGCCTTGCTGAAGCAGATACAGACACTTCTTGGAACCTGGAAAACTTTATTACAGGAAGAGGGTACAAGACTTAATACAGCCCAGAAAACATTGCGTAATCTTCAGGATGCTCTGAGACAGGTAGAAGAGCAGAAGAAATCAGGAAAAACTGCCGTAGAGGAATGCGGACAAAAGCTGACTGCGGCAGCAGCGTCAGCCAAGAGCGCAGAAGCTCTTCTGAAGCAGTTGAATGATTCCCGGGAATATCCATCAGAAGAGGCGGCTATGACAGAGTTTAACCAGGCAAAAGGAAAATGGAAAGCTGCAGAAGCTGTTTCCAAGGAAGCTGAAAAGAAAGAAAAAGCGTCTTCTGAAGAGCTGGTTAACTGTACCAGCTTGATTAAACGATTTGAAGGGGAACTTCCAGATCACAAGAAGCTTTACCAGGAGCGGCAGGCCTTTTATCAGACTTTGATGAATGAGAAGAATATGACAGAGGCAGAATGGGCGGACATAGCAGAGAACTATACCCGTGAAACAGCGGAGCTTTTGCAAAAAGAAGCAGACAGCTGGCAGCGAAAAAAACTAGCCGCACAGACCACTGCAGGGACAGCTGGAAAAGCCATAGATGGTAGGAGCAAGCCGGATATGGAAGCTGCCAAGTCCCAGATGGAGGAAGCTGAGAAAGTACGGCTTCAGACTCAGACGAAACTGGAACTTTATAAAGAACAGTATAAAGCTGATAAAGAGGCATATGATATTCTTAGCCCTCAGATGGAGAAGCGAGGTAAAATCATTGAAAAGCATACCAAGCTGGAAACTCTTTATAAGCTGTTGTCTGGAAATATGTCCGGAAACCGTATGGATCTTGAAACCTATGTGCAGAGATATTACCTGGAGAAGATTCTTTATGCGGCCAATCGCCGCTTTGCGAATATGTCTGCCGGACAGTTTGAACTTCGTATGGTAGACGAGGAGAATGCGGGGAAAGGCAAGAATCGTGGTCTGGATCTTATGGTATATTCTAATGTTACCGGCAAAGAGCGTGAAGTCCGTACCCTTTCCGGAGGAGAATCCTTTATGGCAGCCCTGGCATTGGCACTTGGAATGGCAGATCAGATCCAGGAGAGCTCTGCAGCGATACATCTTGATGTAATGTTTGTGGATGAAGGCTTTGGTTCCCTTGATGAGCATTCCAGAGAACAGGCGGTAAAGGTTCTTCAGGAACTGGCAGGAGGAAGCAAGCTGATTGGAATTATTTCTCATGTGACTGAGTTGAAACAGGAGATCGAAGATCAGCTGATCGTTAGCAAAGACGAGAAGGGAAGTCATGTGAAGTGGCAGATAAGCTAGAATCTGTTTGAAAAATCATTCCCGCAATCTGTACGCTCCACTTTGCGGTATATTTTGCCCGAATTCAGTTGCCGTAGCTTGCTACGGCTCCTTCCTCCATCTTGCATATGAAGAAATCATCCTGCGTCAATGTAGTAGATACTTGGTTGAATAAAGAATATCGGGAAGCAATTAAGCTTCCCGACAAATAAAAAGTTCTATAGATTTTTTGTAAAATTAATAAACTCTTCCGACTCACCGTAATCATGAATCCGACAGTTTGCCAGACACTGTATTTCCTCTTGATTTTCTTCATGAGAGTCGTACACAGCAGTGGTATAGAAGCCATCTTTCTTAGCTGTAGTAAGGGCATGAAGAGAATCTTCAAAGACCATGGTATTGGTTCGGTCAGTGCCAAGAAAGTTCAAGGCTTCCCGATAAATGGTTGGTTCGTCCTTTCCGGCACCCACAGAGGAGCAGGTAAAGATTTCGCTGAAATAATCAAGCACTCCGCAACGTGCCAGGGCAGCTTCCACGAGGGAGCGCTCTGTAGCAGTGGCGATACACATTTTGACTCCGGTCTCATGAAGCTGAGCCAGAAATTCTTTCAGATGAGGCTTCAGCTGAGCTTCATAGCGGTAGAAATCATCTACAATTGCTACAGCACTCTTGATCAATTCATCTCGGGTCTGTTTTACACCATAGTGCTCAATAAAATAGTCAGCTGCCTGGTGGAGACTCATAGTGGCGATTGCTTCATCCAGATCCGGTTCAGGTTCAATTCCCTGGCTTCGCAGGTAATTTTCGCCTACATGATCCCAGGCTGACATAGAATCCAGAATCGTACCATCCAGATCCCAGATGGCACCCCTTAACATGAAATTCCTTTCCTGAAAGATGCATTGTCTTTGGAAATACAAGTAGAATCTTTCATTTTGAGAGTAAGCTCTTTAAGCTCTCTGGTTGCTTTTGTAATATCTTCAGCTGCAAAGATGGCACTTACAACTGCAATTCCGCAGATACCGCTTCCAGCCAGCTCCATTACATTGTCATGTGTAATTCCACCGATAGCAATAACAGGAATATTTACAGCCTCACATATTTGTTTTATAGTTTCATGGCTGATATTGCCGGCATCTTTTTTGGTTCCGGTTTGGAATGCGGCACCTACTCCCAGATAATCTGCGCCATTTTTTTCAGCAAGAACAGCCTCTTCAACTGTATGCGCAGAAACGCCGATGATTTTGTCAGAACCGAGGATGGCTCTGGCATTACCAGCAGCCATATCCTCCTGCCCTACATGAACGCCATCGGCATTGATTTCTTTTGCAATTTCTACATTGTCATTGATCACGAATGGTACATGATAGCGCGCACATAACTCTTTGATTTCCGCAGCTTCTTTGCGAAAACTATCTGTATCCAGAGTTTTTTCGCGTAGCTGAATGAAGGTAGCCCCACCTTTTAAGGCTTCTTCGACCTGGTCATATAAAGTTCTGCCATTTAACCAGCTGCGGTCAGTAACGGCATAAAGTAAAAGCTCTTTTTTATTGCAGTTCATTGGTAAAACCTGCCTTTCACATGTAACTTGTGCGTCAAACACACTCTAATACATTATATAAAGCTGAATCTGGAAAGTAAAGGTAATTATTAAGCTAGAGCCTGTTTGAAAAATCATTCCCGCAATCTGCACGCCCCACTTTGCGGGAG
>OLOQ01003861.1_pt1 | contig 10600 bp, 2 predicted proteins | sample 1673101 | NCBI WGS metagenome assembly OLOQ01 (sample SAMEA3136754, study PRJEB25190) | human gut metagenome | biome: human gut; feature: human-associated habitat; material: faeces | place: Austria | collected 2013 | reverse complement strand
ATCAATTGCGTACAATGGGATATGCAGATGAACAGATTAAGTCAATTCTCGAAATGGGAAAAACTGCAAATGATGCAGCAACAAAGGTCAAGACGTTTACACAGCTGTTTGATACATTAAAAGAGGCAGCACAGTCCGGATGGACGCAGAGCTGGGAAACAATTGTTGGCGACTTTGAAGAAGCAAAAGAGAGATTAACTGGTTTATCTGACAGATTCAGTGAATTGATTAATAATTCATCTGATAAACGTAACTCTATTTTAAGCAGATCATTTGGATCTGGTTTTGATACTTTATCAGAGAAATTGAGTAAGGCTGGAATAGAGACCGAAGTATTTCAAAATAAAGTGAAAGAACTGGCTAAAAATCATAACGTAGATTTGGATATGATGATTGAGCAGACCGGTTCGTTCGAAAAGGCTTTAAGCACCGCATTTAGTCACGGTTTGTTGAAAAGAGATATTCTAAAAGGTGCAATAAAAAGCCTTGTTGGGAATCTGACAGATGCTACTAAATCTACCGCATCCATGGCATCTCAAATGGAAAAGTATGGAGAAGTAGTAGATGCTGTTATAAATGGAAAATTCGGTACAGGCGAAGCGAGAATAAAAGCATTAACTGAAGCCGGATATGATTATGCAACAGTACAGAATCTTGTGAATGAAAAACTTGGAAGCAGCGTCCGACATATATCGTCATTGACCGATGAACAGTTAAAAAATGCAGATGGATTAGCAAATCTGTCAGATGAGCAGTTGAAAAATGCAGGATATACAGAAGAACAGATAACTGCACTTCGTGATTTACAAAAAGAAGCAAATAAGGCTGGTTCATCTATCAACGATCTGATCGATAACATTGATCGTCCAACCGGAGCAGAGTTAGTATGGGGGTCAGTTTCGAATGTGATTGACAGTGCTGTCTCATCTTTGTCTGCAATGAAGAAAGCATGGAACGATGTGTTTTATAAAGGTATGTCTGATGATGACATTATCGAGAAAAAATCACAACGATTATACAATCTTCTCAAAGCAGTTAATTCCTTTACAGAAAAACTCAAAGTGAGCGATGATACAGCAGATAAACTGACTAGGACTTTTAAGGGATTATTTGCGATTCTGGATATAGGCACAACAATAGTCGGTGGCGGATTTAAACTGGCATTCAAAGGGGCATCAATTGTTTTGAATGCATTCGATTTGGACATTTTAGATGTTACCGCTACAATTGGCGATTTACTTACAGAATTTCATGATTTTCTTTTGGATAATAAGCTGGTTAATAACGCAATTAAAGAATGTGGAACGGCTTTTAAGAAAGGATGCACTGAAATTCAGAAATGGGTTCAACAGTTTACAGAATTACCTGTTGTGAAAGAAAATCTGGAGGGAGTAAAAAACGTACTTTCTAAAATGGATTTTTCAATCGCTGAACGCAGAATTAATAAAGTTACAAGTGCCCTGCAAACTGGTTACACTGAACTGCAAAAATGGATCAACAAATTTCTGGAAATCCCGATTGTTCAAAGAAATATTGAAAGATTTCAAAATGCTTTTTCAGAGACATTTTCTGATGTAAACACGTACTTTAAAAATGGATTAGTTGTAATAGACGAGTTCATAGCACGTGTAAAATCCTTAGATCATATATCATTAGACAACATTGATGATATTTTTAAAGATTTTCGACAAAATGTACTTGGATATTTTTTCAATTTTGATGGCATATTTGGCAATTTAAAAACTGCATTCGATGCATTTAAAGCAGATATTAAAAGTCAGCTTGATGAAATTGCTGGAACAGCTGATGGCTTTAAGGCAAAAGTGTTTGGCGTTGTGGATTCAATCAAACAGTATATCACAGATCACATTGGTGAAATCTTTACGATTGTTATGGGCATTGGACTCATAAAGGTTACGAAGCAGATTGGAACTGCTCTTGAAAATATATCCAAACCGTTTGAGTCTTTCGCAGGTATGTTTGACAGTGTTAGCGGTGTTTTTAAAAGTATCAGTGGAGTTTTTGATACCCTTTCAGAGTCTATCAAGGCTGATATTCTTATTAAAAAGACACAGGCTATCAGGAATATCGCAATTTCTATTGCAATACTTGCAGGTTCTCTATTTTTATTATCACAGGCAGATCCAGAAAATTTATTAACAGCTGCAAAAGCGATTCTGGTTCTTGCTGGAACATTAGCAGTTCTTACAGCAGCTATGTCACTTATTGATAATAAGCTTGGAGTTGGAACAGGAACTAATAGTGGAGCTACAAGTATGTTAATGATGGCTGCATCATTAATGATTCTGGTGGAAGTCCTGAAAGGGGTAGACGAAATTAAATCCGACCACATTTTAAAGGATTTGGGAATAATTGCGGCGCTGGCCGGTGGATTAGCAATAACCGCAGGTTTACTGGGAAGATTTGCTCCTCAGTTATCAAAAGGTTCGTTAACTCTTATTGGTATCGCAGTATCGTTGAAAATCATGGTAGGTGTGTTAAATGATTTAAACGATCTGAAGATGGATAATATCAATCAAACGATAAAGATTATGATCGGGGCGTTAGCCGGATTGGCAATATTAAGTATCGCCTGCAAAAATATTAAGTTTGGTTCTGCGGTGTCAGTATTGGCGATTGTTATAGCCTTAAAGTTATTCATAGGCGTGTTTGATGATATTGCCAATCTTGATTTTGCAAAAGTAGAAGATAATCTCAAAACAATAGCAGTGATATTCGGAATCTTTGCAGGGGTTATGGTCGCAAGTAAATTTGCAGGAAAGAATGCTGCACAGGCAGGAGTTGGAATCCTTGCAATGTCGGCAGCACTGATATTAGTCGTGGGTTCGATGAAAATGCTTGCGAATATGAATGCTGGAGATATTAAAAAATCATTGAACGCGGTATCGCAGATAATGTTAGTATTTTCTGCGGTTATAATTGCAAGTAAATTTGCAGGAAAAAATGCGGCACAGGCAGGAGCAATGCTTTTAATGATGTCTGGTGCATTACTTATTTTGACCGGTGTGATCGTTGTTCTAAGCCATGTTAAGCCAGAGGGAATGAAACAGGCTCTTGGAGCGATTGCAATTTTGGAGGCACTTTTTGCTGGTTTAATAGCAGTGACAGCGTTGGCGAAAGATTGTAAAAGCACAATAATGATGATCGCTATTACGATTGGCATATTAGCAGTAGCTCTTGCAGGTTTATCGTTTATAAAACCTGAAAATCTGGTGGCTGCTACAGTTGCAATATCGGTTGTTATGGGAATGTTTGCTGTAGTTATTGCTTCTACTCATTTTGTGAAAAAAGCGACAAGTACATTATTGATCATTACAGGGGCGATTACCATATTGGGCGGTATGATTGCGCTATTAGCGCAGTTACCGGTCGATTCAGTACTTGGTTCAGCTGTTGGATTGTCTCTTTTATTGCTGTCTTTATCATCAGCTATGATCATCATAAGCAAATGCGGTACAGTGTCACCTAAAGCATATGTTACATTAGGAGTAATGACATTAGTTACTGCTGGGTTAGCGGCGATTATCGGAGTGCTTGCGAAAATGAATGTCGGACCGACATTAGAGATTGCGGCTTCATTATCAATTATGTTATTAGCATTATCAGCTGCTTGTCTGATTTTAAGCAAAGTTGGTATGGCTGGAAGAGGTGCATTTGTGGGAATTGGTGCACTCGTAACGTTAATTGCGTCTGTAGGCGGATTGATGGTTGCTATAGGTGCCTTAGACGAATATTTCCCTGGAATGGAGAAATTTCTTAATAAAGGAATGGTTATTCTGGAGAAAATTGGTTATGGTCTTGGATCTTTCTTTGGTAGTATTATTGACGGATTTGCAGTAAGTGCTACATCTGGTTTGCCGGAAATAGGAGACAATCTCGCTGGTTTTATGGAGAATGCTAAGCCATTCTTCGATGGATTATCCAATGTAGACGCATCAGCAATGACCGGTGTAAAAGCACTTGCAGATACTATCTTGATTCTGACAGCAAACGAATTATTATCTGGCATTACGTCATTTCTTGGTTTTGGAACAAATTCCATGGATATGTTTGGTATACAGCTTGAAGCATTTGGAACATCTTTAACGAACTTCTCAAATTCCGTAGAAGGTGTAAAGCCTGAAAATATTAACAAAGCTGTTGTTGCAGGAAAAGCGATTGCAAATATGGCAAATGCAATACCAAATACTGGAGGCGCTATAGCTAAAGTTATAGGCGACAATACAACTGATGTTTTTGGCACGCAACTTGAATCGTTTGGAACATCTTTAACGAACTTCTCAAATTCTGTGGCAAACGTAAATCCAGAGAATATCAACAAAGCTGTTGTTACAGGAAAAGCGTTATCTGACTTAGCCAACAGTTTACCGGAGACAGAAGGTTTCTTTAGTAAGATAGCAGATTTCGGTACATTCGGAGACGATTTGTCATGGTTTGGATCATGTTTAGTAAACTATTCTACTTCTGTAGCAGAAATCAATACAGATAAAATCTTGGAGATCAATAAAGCAATAAGGTCATTGATTATCCTGTCCAATGATATTTCAGCAGATGGATGCAAGGGTCTGACTACATTTGGAAAGTCATTATCAAAAATCGCTAAAAATGGATTAAGCAGTTTTGTAACAGCTTTTAGTGATGCCAAAGATCAGATCATTAACACAGGAAGTCAGATGATTACTGATTTCATAATTGGGGTGGAAGCAAAGCATCCAGATTCGAATGCCGAATTTAGAACGGTCGCACAGTCAGCGGTAGATACAATCAGAACATCTCATGCTAGTTTCAGTCTTGCTGGGGCATATTTAGTTGATGGATTTGTCAACGGAATCAGCGCCAATACATACAAAGCGGCTGCACAGGCTAAAGCAATGGCTTCGGCGGCAGTTGTGGCTGCAAAAAAAGAGCTGGATGAACATTCTCCGTCAAAAGTATTTTATGGAATTGGCGATTTTGCAGGTAAAGGTTTTATAAATGCACTTGCTGATTATACAGATAAAGCAGAATATGCAGGACAAAATGTTGCTAAATCTGCTGTTAACGGTTCGCGGAATGCAATTGGAAAGATTGTAGATGTATTAAACAATGGAATAGATGCTGAACCAACAATTCGACCTGTTGTAGATTTATCGGATGTGACAAAAAGTGTTTCAGATTTGAATACCTTATTCAGTTATGAACAGGCTATGTCATTAGGAAGTCAGATAGAAGTAACACGTAAGGCGAAATTTCAAAATGGAAATGCAAACGACATAATTTCTGCGATTGATAAGCTTGATGCATCATTAAGCAGATTCAGAGGAGATACTTATAATCTGAATGGTATTACGTATGATGATGGAAGCGTAGTTGCAGAAGCAATCAAGACTCTTGTTAGGACTACAATAGTGGAAGGGAGAATATAAAACATGGCAAATAAAAAATGTAAGAACGTGACATGTGGTATCCAATCGGGTACCACTAATGTTTTATATTTTACATGGGTATGGAATGGATATATACCAAGTACTCATAAGGACTGGAGTAAAAATAAAACCACTAAAGACTTTAAATACCAGATTCAGTATACAACGGGTGATGGTGTGTGGTTTTGGGGAGAAAATGGCTCGACAATTGCAAATAATGTTCGTAATCTTACATATTCAATTCCCTCTAATGCAAAGAAAATACGATTCAGGATTAAACCGGAGTCGAATACATACAAGAATAACAATGTAGATACAGCATGGTATACATCTGAATATACAGCATGGAAAGAATATAAAGTCGTCGCAGACAAAACACCAGCAACACCAAGTACACCAACTTTGAGTGTAAGTGGAAATCTTCTTACAATGGAATTAGATACATACGATGAGAATACGAAGTCGGTGTATTTCTATGTTGTGAAAAATGATACGAAACGATATGGCGAATATTCAGCAGATGTAGTTAAAAACCATGTAAGTATGACGATTGCAGTAGATGCTGGTGCAGAATACAAAGCAAAGGCATGTGGAAGCAATCAAAAAAATGATCATATTGGTTCTTTTGAGACTGGAGAGTGGTCTGAGTATTCATCGAATGTGTCTCCGTGTCCGAACACACCAAGCTGGATATCTTATTATGCCAAAACATCAACAGAAGTAAAGCTTGACTGGACACATTCTAAGGGAGCAACGAGTTTTGAGGTGCAGTATACAGAATATCAAAGGTACTTCGATAGTTCTGGAAATGTTACATCACTTACAGTTAATGAAGAATCTGATTATAGTCATGCCGAGGTCTCTGGTCTTGAAACAGGAACAAAGTATTTCTTTAGGGTTAGGGCAAAGAATGACGCTGGTTATTCCAGTTGGTCTGAGGTTGTATCTGTAATTGTTGGAGAGGTACCAGATGCACCAACAACTTGGGCAGATGCTTATACAGCAGATGTTACACATTCGCCTGTTTTATATTGGACTCATAATTCCGGCGACAGTTCAAATGAAACAAAAGCGGAGCTGTACATTAGTATCAATGGTGTTTATGTCGGTGCATTATACGATACAGAAAAGAAGAAACAGGGGCAAATATGCTCATTTCCTTTGAGTAATCTCAGAATGACATTTTCATCAGATACAAAAATACAGTTTAAAATACGAACCATGGGAATCCTTCAAACAAAAACAAACGGAAATGAGGCTTGGAGTCCTTGGTCCACAACAAGAACAATTCAATTGTACCAAGTGCCAACGTTGACTGCCACAATAAATGGTTTAGATGAAAATAAAAACCTTTTGACATATCCGTTGACATTAGTATATGAATCGGGTCCAACTACACAGAAACCAATTAGCTGGTATCACGAAATAACTGCTGGAAATACATATGAAACTGTTGATGAAACAGGTCAGGTTAAAACTGTAATGAAAAACGATATTATTTGGTCTGAGTCATTCAACGCATCTGAACAATCAACAACTTTAAACATTAATCCAGCATTGACGTATTTGGAAAATGGGGAAGTATACGTTGTAAAAACTGTAGTTGGAATGAATACTGGATTGTCAGCGTCACATGAGCAATATTTTAAAGTATCAATGTTGGAAACAGCGATTGATATAGAAGCGGTCATCAGTTATAACACTAAAAATTATACAACATCAATTGAAGTAGCTGTGTACGATAAGATTCAGGATAATGAGTTGGATTCTATAATTGATGAAAACGGTGAAGTAGTGTATGCAAATGGTGGGAAATTGTTGGATGATGCATTAGTTTCTATATATAGAAGAGAATTTGATGGATCATTTACTGCAATAGTAAAAAATGCTATAAACCGTGAGCATAACACTTTTATTGATCCGCATCCAGCATTAGATTATGCACGATACAGAGTGGTTGCAAATTTAACTGGAAACGGAAGTTTTGATTTCTATGATGTGCCAGTATATCCAGTACAAGAGAAAGCAATTATTATTCAGTGGTCTGAACAGTGGCAAAACTATGTCGGAACTGAAGATTTGATTTTAGCAGAACCAAGTTGGAGTGGCTCATTGGTACGGTTACCATATAACATTGATATATCTGACGATTTTTCAAATGATGTTAATTTGCAAAAATACATTGGTCGAAAAAGACCGGTTAGTTATTATGGAACGCAACAGGAACATACGGCAACATGGTCAGTAGATATACCAAAAGATGATATCGAAACATTATATGCAATACGAAGGCTTGCTAATTATTTTGGAAATTGTTATGTAAGGGAACCATCTGGCACGGGATATTGGGCACAAATAAAGGTTTCATATAGTCAAACACACGCTGACTTGGTAATACCGATTTCATTTAGTATAACAAGAGTTGAAGGGGGTGCTTAAAATGCTGGATTGGACTCAGACTATGTCACAATCTTACAGATTTTATAAAGTTGACCCTGTAACATGGATGGACGGTCAGGAATTAAATCAGATTTCTGACTGTTCTATTAATTGGGATTCAACAAGTAGTACACTCGGTTCTGCATCTATAACAACTTCTGAGATACTTGAAGAATGCTACATACGAACATATATGGTAGCAATTCAAAATGGAGTAAAAGAAACGATTCCAATTGGTACGTTTTTGTATCAAATGCCATCCAATGATTATGATGGAAAGTGTCAAACAATAAAAATGAATGGTTATACGCCGTTGATGGAGTTAAAAGAAAAATCACCGTCAATCGGATATACAATAAAAAAGGGTACAAATTATATGACATTGGCAAGTGAATTGACAGCGAAAAATACAAGGGCACCTGTTATCGCCGTAGAAACAGCAAGTACCCTAAGTTCTAATTTTACAGCTGGCACAGACGATACATGGCTTACGTATCTGACAGATTTAATTGCTACAGATCATTACACATATGATGTGGATGCTTTGGGACACATTCTTTTTTCTCCTGCAATTGCTACAGAGAAAATGCAACCAGTAATGACATTTAATGATGATGAACGATCCATCTTATTACCAGATGTTACAGTTGAAAGAGATATGTATGATATTCCAAATGTGGTTGAGGTTGTGTATTCGGAAGGTGTCAAAAAACCGATAAGTGCAATTGTTAAAAATACAGATGACAATAGTCCGGTATCAATTAGTCAAAGAGGCAGAGAAATTATTCATCGTGTTGTAAATCCGTCGTTGAGCGGTATACCGAATGAGGAATATGTGAAAGAGTATGCAAGAAATTTGCTCGCAACTTTATCAAAATTAGAATACAAAGTAACTTATACGCATGGTTACTGTCCAGTAAGAGTTGGCGATTGTGTGTTATTGAACTATGAAAGAGCAGGTTTAAAAAACATAAAAGCCAAAGTTATCAGTCAGTCTATTAATTGCGGAATTGGATGCACAGTAGAAGAAACAGCAGTATTTGTTAATAATTTATGGGAAGGCGGTTTGTAACATGGAATTGTCAGCACAATTGTTAAAATCATTTGCGAAAGTTGTAAATCAACCTTCAAAAGAGACTTCTAAAACATTAACTATATATGGCGATTTAAAAAACGATAAGAATGATTTTTACGTTAAGATCGATGGGTCAGAGGAATATATCCCTACATATACTGTTGTTAATGGACAAACTGGAGATAGAGTAGTTTGTGAAATACGAAATCATTCAGTATTAGTTACTGGAAATTTATCGTCGCCATCTGCAACTGGTGATGACGTGAAACAAGTATCAGATAAAGTTGATTTTCTTGAAGCAAATAGAATTACAACAGATTATCTCGAAGCTCATTATGCAGAAATTGATTTCGCAAACATAAATGTTGCCCATATTAAACAAGGGTTTATGGAATCTCTTTTAGTATCACAGGGAATAATAGCAGATCGTGTTGTTGGTTCGGAAGTTGTAGCAACAAATGCTTTAACAGGAGTGAATATTTATGCTAATGATATCACAGCAGGAACTTTATCAGTAGACCGACTTGTTTTTCGAGGAAGCGAACAGAGCGTAATTTATCAGTTGAATAACATAAGTGGCGCACTTCAGGCAGAAAATGTTGATACGATTAATGGTGAAGTGATTACACCAAGGACAATTGCAGCTGATCGCATTATAGCAAAAAGTATTACAGCAACAGAAATTAATGTACAAAACTTAGTTGCTACAGGATTGATAGAAGCGAATAGACTGACTTCTAAAAATATTGTAGTAGACGATCTGTTTGCCACGGATATTACAGCAGCCGGAAGCATTAAGAGTAGTAATCAACATAATTTTTATATTGGTATGTGTAGCACTGACAGTGTTAGTATTGATGCAGGAAGGTAAATCCGCAGGACTGGGTTCCATCAGCGGCGCTGCTGAGACCTACTGGGGCAGAAATAAAGGACGTTCCATGGAAGGTATGCTGGTGAAGATCACGAAGATCCTTGCAGTATTCTTCATGTTACTTGCAGCCGTACTGAATCTGAACGTATTTTAATCATTACGAAGGATGACACTCTTGTGTGCATGGCATACAAGAGTGTTTTATTATTCATAGGAAATTTCTTCCTATGAATAAAAAACGCTCCGCAGGGATCGCACTGCGGCGGTTATGAAATATGTCGCAAAAGCGACCCGCCGCAGGCGGAGAATCTCGCAAGCGAGATTCTTTTTTATACAAATCATAATCTGAGTTCATAAATTCTTAAGATGCTTTTACTATGGAAATAGGGTATAATATGCATAAATAAGTAAGCAATATGGAAGGTCCGTAGAACTTGCTTTTAGGGGAAGAGCGTAAGACGCTACCCGTAATTAAGAGGAGAGAAATATATGAGAAAAAATTTAAGGGGCAGAAAAGCAACCGCGATCGCGCTGGCATCCGTTATGGCAATGTCGCTTGCAGCCTGCGGCAAGCAGGATGGATCGAATCCGGGGGGACAGACAGAACAGAAGGAATATGTATATGTTCCCGAATACCTGGAGTTGGACGATAATACGAATTCCAGCTACAGTAACATGACAGTACAGGGAGATAAGCTGTATTATACAAATTACCAATGGGATGAAGCTTCCGGTGAGAGCAAGGTCGTGCTTGGAGCTTATTCGCTGACAGACGGATCCAGGGAGGAC
>OLOQ01003860.1_pt1 | contig 10601 bp, 10 predicted proteins | sample 1673101 | NCBI WGS metagenome assembly OLOQ01 (sample SAMEA3136754, study PRJEB25190) | human gut metagenome | biome: human gut; feature: human-associated habitat; material: faeces | place: Austria | collected 2013 | reverse complement strand
GCTGCATCTGAGCCTCAACCACAACTTCGTTAAGTTCACGAGCCTTCACGCTGTCGGACGTTTCAGTCTGCGCTATTGCATTTACAGCGCAAAGAATTGCCAATATGGTAATGATTGTCTGTTTCATATCCATGTCTGTTTATAATTTCTGGTGCAAAATTACAGCCGTTAAAAATTCCTTGCTATACCCAAAAGTGTACAAATGCGGTTGGAGATGAAATCATACACTTTTGGGTATGGCACAGTACTATAATGAAGAGCGGATTTAGGTAAACATAATATGTCTACATACAATTGAGTTTCACTCCATTTTGCTTGCAGAATACAGTATTTTACCTAAAAGGATTAACTTTACCATAAATGTTGCCTCTCTTAATCTCTCTTCGGTAAGTTAAATAAAATTTCGTGAATATGCATGTTGAAATCACAATAGGACAAAGACCGATCCATTTTGAGCCGTGGAAAATTACACTGTATATACAATATAAAAGGCCTACAAATGAAGAAATTGCAAATATAAGAGAGACGTTGCGATTTGCGATGTTGCTTACCATGACAAAGTTTTCAATTATTTTAGTGCAAAGTTACGACCGTTAAAAATTCCTTGCCATACCCAAAAGTGTACAAATGCGGTTGGAGATGAAAACATACACTTTTGGGTATGGCACAGCAGGGGGGATAGTCCTAATTTTGCAGTGTAAAATCAATTATGAATATGACAAGTGAAGAAAAACGCCTTATTAAAGACTGCCGAATAGCGGTAATAGGGGCGATAGAATTTATAGACAAAATCAAAGCCGAACTCAAACAGTTGGGCTTTGAGTCCATTCAAATAACATCTCGCTTTGATAAAATGCCTATGCCGAGTAATGTTGATGTTATTGCCGAGAATGTCAATGAAGGCAGTTCTTGTTTTTCAAAAGATGTGACTATACCTATAATCCTGCCATTCGACTTTGTAAATGGAGCGGGGGCTATTATAGTAATGCCTGACGATGACAAAGACATATTGGATAAACCTGACCTCAGACTGTGGGCCGCTAACTATATGGCGGGATACTGCGCATTTTGGAATGTAGTGGGCTGCGAGTGGTTGCGTGATTCATTACCCGACATTAGAAACGGCTTGACGCGCCATGCGGCACTAAAAACCGCAGCACATATATGTGCACGGATAACAGCCAACATCGCTGTCGGGCGCGAGGTAAAACATTTCCCCCGATTTTATCTGTGCAAGAATTTAGAGTAACTTGTTGTTTGTAGCGGCACCTATGGCTTCGGAGATATTGCGTACATCAAGTTTCTCGAATATGCGCTGACGGTATTTCTTGATGGTGTCAGGTGACAGACATATTCTGTCGGCAATCTCCGACATGGTGTAGCCTTGAATCGAGAGAGTGAGCACAGCCTTTTCCCCGTCTGTAAGAGTCGGCATCTGCCGTTTGTCCCATCTGCGGGTGTTTTGGTTATATTCAAAATATTCCGAAGAACCTACACGGTGCATCTCAATATGACCGGGAGATGTGTGGGTAGATGCTGACACAACGCATAGAGCAAGCCATATACGACCGTCAGAGGTTAAGGCAAGAGGGGTCAGTTTGTGATTTACGAGAATCTTCTTGCCACCGTTCAGTATATGAAAGTCGTAAGAAATGTACCAGTCTTTCCGCTCATTGACAGGAATTGTTTGATGAAATGAAAATCCCGCCTCATTCAAATCAATTAAAAACTGCTGTTCATCTTCCGGCACATATTCCAGATAGAAACGGTAGCCCAGTTTCATCATTTGTTCAGGTGTCAATCCGCACATGAACATCGGATTGGGCGATACATACAGAAAATTCTGCTTAAAATAGTCGATAATATAGACACTCTGATATGTGGAGCGAGAAAAAGCCTCTGCCGAGCGGATGTATTCATCCACCCGGCTGTAATCAAGTTCTTCGGGGAGCTTGACCTCATTATCAGGTATGAAGAAATCGTCTGTCGTTTTCATATGCCTACAATTCTCAAAATGCGTATAATGCAGAAAATGCAAGGGCTTAATCTTGATTCTTGCCCGTTTGCAGGGCGAAAATCTCTTTCTGATGCTCGATTTCTGCGGTTAATTCTTCCTTTGTAGGGAGATATGTCAGGTATTTGGCAGCGTATAGTTGTTTGCTGTCCTTGAGAATTGAATACCGCGCTAAGTCTTTGCTTGTTTCCGAGCAAAGGAGCAATCCGATTGTAGGATTATCGCTGTCAGAACATTTCAACTCATCGTACATACGGATATACATATCCATTTGCCCCACATCCTCGTAGGATATTTGAGAGCTTTTTAAGTCTATGAGCAGAAAGCATTTAAGAATATAGTTGTAAAATACAAGGTCAATGTAATAATCGCCCATGTCAGTCTTTATCCTCTGCTGACGCGCAACAAAAGCAAACCCTTTGCCGAGTTCGAGGATAAATTTCTGGAGATGGTCGATAATCGCAGATTCAAGATTGGTTTCAGAGTATGCTGCATCTTGTGAAAAGCCCAAAAACTCTGCCACAACCGGATTCCGCAGGAATTTATGTCGGTCTTTCTGATAGTCTGCGGTAAGCCGTTGCATCTCATCAATGACTTCACCACGTTTTGATTCCGGTGTCTGAAGCAGACGATGATAATATTGAGAGCCTATGTTACGGTTGAGTGTACGGACACTCCAGCTCTCTCCGGCAACTTCCCTCATATACCAATCACGTTCATCTTCATTCTTGATTCTCATCAGCCGTTCATAATGTGACCAAGACAAATTGGAGGGGAGCATTTTTGCTAACTCCAATTCGGCAGACACTGACTGCCCTTTTATGGTAAGGTCGTTCCCGGATTGGGCAGACGGTGTCTGCCCAATCAGCAAGTTATTGAATGTCAGATAGAACTTTCTGAAACTCTTTATATTTACAACAGAATATCCCTTTCCGAACTCTGCCGTTAGAGCCTCGGATGCAAGCTCAACAATGTGCTTCCCGTATTGAGCCCTTTCCTGTCCATGTTGCTCTTGTTCAACAATGCGTCTGCCGACAAGCCAGTTGCTGACTACTTGGTATAAGTCAGCGGCCTGATATGCCTTTTGTTTGGCGGTATATACTATCGCCTTTATATCGCTGATGAATTGAGCGTCATCAGCGTTGATATTGTCGTATTTATTCAGCTCGGATTTCATTTTGCAAAGTTACGAATTTTATTGGGAATCAGGGCTATTATCCGAGAATGTTAACAAGGATAAAAATCAACCGAAAAACTACCTCTCATTTTCGTCTGGCACACCATTGCATACCACATCTCATATAAAATACCATACATACCATTTCCAAATCTCTGTTTTTTTTGAGATTTGGAAGCATGACGCATTACCCCAACCTATAAATCACATCTAAGGCAGATACATCACACTTCCAAATCTACTTTTTTTACACCACTTTTGGAAACGTGATGGCAGATTTGGATAGCGGCAATCGTGATTATCCATCTCTTTATAGACTGTATATGAGGTGCACGAGAGTGCCAAATCGCATGTTTTTTACACACATTTGGCACCGTAGTAGATAATAGGAGTAAGATTGGTTTGGTTCGGGCTATATATATGCCCGACAAACTAAACCAAACTATATATGTGGGCTGGTGAAAAGAAAAAACTCAGGCTATGCTCAGTCTTTTCCTACTGATTGTTCTGTTGATTTGTCGGCAACTTCTTGGTTGAAGATTTTAATTTCTTCGGAGATTAGTTGTTTCAATTCTTTTTGAGGAACGATAAGTTTGTATTCGGCTACACCGATGGGCTTTGTAAATCCTTCAAGTGCCAACTCAACCTCCACATTGTCCTTCTCGGCGCATAGGATTATGCCGATTGATGGGTTTTCATCTTTGCCTCGTTCAAGTCTGTCAAGCAACGAAAGATAGAGGTTCATCTTGCTGATATATTCGGGCATGAACTCCGAAATTTTCAAATCGACGGCGACGAGTGACCGTAGCCCCCGATGAAAAAAGAGCATATCCACCTTGTAATCCTTGCCGTTGTAGGACAGTACATGCTGATTGCCGATGTATGTAAATCCCTGACCGAGTTCAAGAAGGAACTGTTTTACTTTTTCTACCAATCTCCGCTCAAGCTCCAGTTCAAGAAGTGGCTCGGTCACACCAAGAAATCCCATGCAATAGGAATCCTTGAAAACTTCGTTGGCGTATGCCGCCTGAGCCTCTGGGAGAGCAATGGCGAAATTATTTGAGGCGTTGTTTTCCGGCTGATGCTTGTGCATCTCCAGCTTTACAGCGTTGATGAGCAAATCTCGGCTCCAGCCCTTTTCTTGATACTTGCAGGCATAGTACTCTATCGCTTCATCATTATCATCGAACTTAGACATGAGGTAATTTATATGTCCCCACGGCAAAAGTGCAACAGCCTGTTGCACTTTTGGATTTGCTTCATGGAATCTAACATAAAACCGCTTCATGTTAAACAAGTTGCGCACCGACATTCCCATCTTTGGATATGATGATTTGAGGTCGGCGGACAACCGCTTGACTACTTTGTCTCCGTGTTTGCTGTCGAGCTTCCGCTCATATAACAGTTGACCTATCCGCCAATACATTTCATTGGATGTACTGACAATGGCACGGGCGGCATTACCTCTCGCGGTTTCAATTACTGCAACAGCCTGTTGCAATATTTCATTATATTCTGATTCGTTATGAATACGGACGACTGTTTCCATACACAAAGTTAATACTTTTATTTTGATTTTCAGCTATGTGCAGACGCTTAGCCCTCAGAACACTTCTTCTTTTGCTCCGTTGACGATAGCGTCTATCTCATCGGCGATTTCATCAGATGAGAGCTTGATGTAATCCATGAAGGTCTTTTGCGTTTTGTGTCCGCTGACGTGCATCATCTGGACGATGGTAAATTTGTGGGATAAGTACATGTTGGTTATGCCACTGCGCCGGGCTGTGTGGGTGGTGACGCAATCATAGCGAGGCATCATCACTTCCCCTTTATCGTTGCGCTCAACCGTCAGTTCTCCGGATTTCTCCCTCTCTTTCTGTTTCATGGTGAGTTTTGTCGGAACCTTGACAGAAAGTGTCGGCACGCTTTCGGAGAGGTCTTTAAGTATCTCCTTGATATAGCGGTTAAGAATCTGGTCAACCACCGATGGCAAATGATATTCATATTTCTTGCAGATGGCTTCGAGGTTGGGATTCATTATAGGAATCTTCACTTCGTTGCGGGTCTTTTGCTGGACAAGACGGATAATCGGTGTGCCTTTCGCTGTTGTCGTAAAATCTTCCGGCTGGATATTATTGTAGTCGCTGACACGCTGACAAGTATAGCAACCAACGAGAAAAATATCTCGCACTTGGTCTTTCAATCCGGTCAGCTCCATTTCAGCCAATGCCTGCAACTCCGTCTCAGTGAGATAGATTTCAGCAGCCTTGTCGCTTTCCTCCACTTTACGTTTGGAAAAGCAGCTTAATGCACGGTCGTTGTTGTGTAGTCCGTCCTCGTATGCGTAGCCGACCATAGCGCGAAATGATACGAGGTACTTGTTGACCGAGCTACCCATATAGTCGAGCTTCTGAAGATGGTCGAGGAATTTGGTCACCAACGAGCGGTCAACATCTGCCCATGTCAGTTTGTGGCGAGGATCAAATCCGTTAAACAGTTTTCGGAAACTACTCCACGCCTTGCAGCTACCCGCAGTGTATCGGTTGTTACCATTAAGGCGTTTGCCGGATTTTATTTCTTCGACAAAGCGGTCAAGGAAATTCCAGATGTTAGCCCGTTCGGCTTCTGCTGCAATGCGAGCCTTCTCCGCTTCTTCCCGTAGTTGTCGTTCTTCTTTTTCCTTTGCGATAACTTCAGCCTCTTGTTGACGGCGTACTATCTCTGATTTTTCCGGATCCGCAATAGCCATTATTTCCTGTTTGACCTTTTCGCGGTCAAATTCGGGAGCTTCCATTTCTCGTTTGAGCATGACCTCGATGCGACCGAGTTTGTCATGCATCTTGGGATACTCCTTGCGATGACGGGCTAATGCGTCCTCGCTCGAAACAGCCACTTTCCACTCTGGTACCGACACACGGAGCCGCGTTGTGAACTGAACATCAATCTTGCGTATGGGGTCTTGTACCCTCACAAAGAGGGTCGCTTTATCCTTGTTCTCGTCCTTTTTGAGGAAGTAGAATCTGGAGAGAGTCTTTGCCATAATTCAAATTCGTTTAATTATCTGATATACAGGATTGGGTTGTGGTTCAAATTCAAACCGAACCAATCCGATTGCAAATATAGTAAACTTCTCAAAAGTTACCTATAAAGTTACCTATAATTCTTGGATATTAACGCCTGAAAACAAATTCAGTTCAGTTTAATTACATTGATATATAGCATTATAGCATTTAGTGTTATTCACCACGATTCATTATAATCCACTAAAAATGGTGCTGGTGGCACCACAAAAGACCGCTAATTATCAGTGAGTTAGCGGTATTTTATTCAACTATACCTCTCCGAGTCGCCACAACCTTCAGCTCGGCGAGGACACGAGCCAAAAGTCACCACGCCCACGTTAATACGCAGTAATATTGCGTGTTAGCGTGGGTTATAACAGGCGCATATCTTTTCTTTATGTTATCTAATGCGCTGATAATAAATACTCAAATTACATCCATCCAAAATCATTCAGCTTCATTCAACCCCATACCAGCATCCCATAGCCCCAAATCTTAACAGGCATTAATTATATTCCGAAGATAAAAATGTGGTGACCTCAGCCAAAATTTCGTCGGGTCACCACGCTTAACCGTTAAAATCTCATAATGATTTAGTATCTTTGTAGTCGGGTTGACACAAGTTTGCCCATGACATTTTTGAAATAAGAAGCGGTATGCTCTCTTGTAAGTCGAGAACGTAGGAAATTCAAGACACTGCACAAGGATAGCATAGTGGTTCTCACGCATACTGCGTGGGCTGCTATACTACATTCGTGCATTTAGGTTTCCTACGACCTTCGACTTAGAATGTTGCATTGGTAGTCCGCGCTTCTGCATTTAATAATCTGCCCACAAGGACTGATGGGCAAAAAGAAAAATAACAATGGAAATGAAATTTTGTCAGAGCTGCGGAATGCCGCTCACCAACGAAATCCTCGGCACAAATGCGGATGGCACAACCAATGAAGATTACTGTATCTACTGCTACACGGACGGTAAGTTCGTTCAGGATATGACTATGGAGCAGATGATTGAACACTGCGCACAGTTCACCGACGAGATAAACAAAAACTCCGGTCAGAATCTTACAGTCGAGCAGATGAAAGAGCAGATGCGTCAGTTTTTCCCACATCTCAAACGCTGGAAAAATTGAACAGCCATGTTTATCGCAATTCTGACATATAAGAAGCCGCTTGAAGAAGTTGACCGCTTTCTTCAGGCACATCGTGAATATCTTGCCGAGCATTATGCCGCAGGCGACTTCATTGCATCCGGTCCGCAGACTCCCCGCGTGGGCGGCGTAATATTGATGAAGGCCGAAAGTCGTGCAGAGATTAATTCTATCATCGAGCAAGATCCGTTCAACATCAATGGCATTGCTGACTACCGGATTGTCGAGTTTACTCCGACAATGTTTTTAGAACCGAGCCTTTCCGACACCCTAAAATAAGTATTATACTAATGGAGAATAAAAGAACTATAATTATTTGGCTGTCAGTTACCATCATTGTGATGTTTGCATTGCCTCTTGCTGTTGCCGGGCTTGCGTCTGAATGTTCCGGAATGGCACTGTGCATGATGCTTTTCTTCATTGTTAATCCAATTTATTCTGCGATTCTTGGTTATCGCTGCGGGAAAGACATAAAGAAAATGTGGAACCTTCCATTGGTGTCAGCCTTAGCGTTTCTTGCCGGCACGTGGATTTTCTTTGATATACATGAATTATGGTTTATCGTCTATGCAACAGTATATCTTGCAATAGGTTGGACTGCAATGGCTATAAGCAAGCATATAAACAGTCCCAATAAGGGTAATGATATTTTCCCGTTTTCAGACGCTCCAAATACGGCTGTTTTCATATGCAGTCATATCCTGGATGGTAGAGAAAAAATATTATTTGTTTCTCACGATGCGGATGACGGAGCATGGCAATTCCTTTGTGGTAAAGAACACGACGAAAGCGATGCAAGGATAGTTTCATTAAAGTATGTATTGGATTTAGACCCGACTATCGTCAACCTGAAAGATTTACCTCTTGGCTATTGTGCAGAAAGGAAATCCAAGAACGATAAATGGGTACATGTAAAGAGTTAAACAATGCCATACATATCAATCGAAAGCATCAGACAGACTGATGAACATAAAAAAATAGCTAATTGAAAATGAGCAACGAATCACACAGTATATTTCCGGGAATTAAAGCCCGCAAGCCGCAATATGTGCTGGGAACTGAGAATGGAACCAAACGCACATCAAACGTAACCGAGGCAAAAATTGTCGAGGCTGTGGAGGACATTGAAGACAATGTGGCTATATTCCTTGAAAAATGTGTGCCGGTGGTATTGGTCCGCTATGCCGAAGCTTATTCTATTGATTATTATAAGGACGGCAGCATTGCGGTGTGTTTCAGAGTCAACGGATATATGCTGCGCATGTGGCGGTCGGATGTAGACTGTGATATGGCGGCGGATATTATGTGTAACTTTTTCCGCACCGCCTCGCTTCCCGACATGACAGGCTGGCACTGTCAGAAAATCTTTCCGGAACAAGAAACCCCGGAATCGAAACTTTGTGTGGACGGCGAGGACTTCCGATACTTTGATATGGCTGATGTGTTCTGCGCATTGGAAAATATCATAGAGGGCAAATCGCTATGGATGCTTTATGATTTCACAAAAGGCGATGGCGGATATGTCAACATCCGCAGGCGTGACAATGATGTGGCTCCGACCGCCGTTTATAAAGTTGAATATGTCAGATGGACTGAGCCGTCTCCGATTGGCTTCAGAGGCGTTGTTTCTGATGCCGGACTTCTGCGAAGCTGGCTGTGGAGTCTGATTGAAGGCGAGAGATTGCCCGACCCTCTGAGCTGTTGGGAGGAGTTTGACGTAAACAACCATTTTGAGAGACTGGTATTCAGATTTTTAGACAACGACAAGAATCAAGAATAATGAAAGGAGAATATAGCACAGCTGTTGAAACGGCTGTCAAACTGATTTGGTCGAGTTTCGACCGTGAGAAAATACGCCAGGGCTATGCAATGCTCATGCAGGCAGCGCAACAGGGCGATGCCGATGCTCTGGCATTCATTGCCCGCTGTTTCATGGGCGAGGAATATGTATGGGCACAGGCCGGATTTAATTTTGACGAAGCCAACGCCTCTAAGCTGATGCAGAAGAGCGCGATGATGGGGAGTGCCACCGGCGTTCTATGTGCTGCGCGAAGCGCAAACCTCACACCCTCGGTGGAACGGGCAATGCCGTTTGCCTCGTTTAAGGAAGCGTTTGAAGAGATTCTTGGTCAGGCTGAGCGTGGCGACGCTTTCTGCTGCTATATGGTCGCCAACGTGTATTTCTGGGGCGACTATCTGCGTGTAGAGCCCGACTATGCCAGGCAATTCAACGACGAAAGAGATTATAACGCATGGGCGTGGCCGATAGCAAAGGTGTGGTACGAACGCAGCTTCGACGGCGGACTTTGTGCCGGATGGGGCAATTACTGCGACATACGAAAATCAGGTCTTGGGGACATAAGCCGGGATGTTTATGAGAGATACTATCAGATGCTGGCCGACATCTCGCCGATCATCTGCACAAACTACGGCTATTATCTCCGCAAGGAGAAGGGTGATTCATACGCCGGTCTGCTGCGTTATGTGGAAGCGGCCCGCAAGGGCGACCCTCAGGGCGCATACAATGCCGGACACATCTATGAGGCCGGCGAGGAGGTGGATGAAAATATAAGCCTTGCCTGTCAGCTCTTTGAAATGGCAGCCAACGGAGGTCTTGCTCAAGGGCAGTTCGAGATGGGATATTACCATTTTGAAGGCTGTGGCGACTTAGAGCAGGACTATGCCCTGGCCGTGGACTGGTTTGAAAAGGCCTACTGGAATCCGAAGTGCTCTGAGGTTACCAAGGCGCAGTGTGCCGCCTATCTCGGCATCTGCTATCAGGAGGGGCTGGGCACAGTGCAGGACGACGATGTGGCGTTCGACTATCTCCATGAAGCCGGCGAGGGTGTCGACCATCTATGGGAATCAATAACTGTCAGGTTGCTCACCGCACTCGGCGTGGCGTATGCCTTCGGGCGTGGCACCGAGGCTGATATTGAGTTGGGATACCAGTATTTTGAGGATGCTGTAAAACTCGGTTCGGAAGAAGCCAAAGAGTATATCGGCTACATTAACTCGCCTGACTTTGAAGCCGACGAGCGGAAAAAAGAAGAACCGGCCACTCCCGTAGCCCCGTTCTGGCAAAATGTGGCTGCAATGATTAGGGATGCGGTTGCTGCTGACCTGCGCGAAATTCTTGGACGCATAGACGATGAGCGCATATATACTGCCGCCCTGGTCACCGACAGGAATTGC
>OLOQ01003857.1_pt1 | contig 10605 bp, 10 predicted proteins | sample 1673101 | NCBI WGS metagenome assembly OLOQ01 (sample SAMEA3136754, study PRJEB25190) | human gut metagenome | biome: human gut; feature: human-associated habitat; material: faeces | place: Austria | collected 2013 | reverse complement strand
GAAGGACAGGTGGATACCCTGCGCCTTCGCTTTTCGGATCTGCTGGGGACGAAGGTAACTTCCAACCCCAACTTCCGCAATGGTGTTGACCCGCACATTTGGGATGACTATGGAAAAGTAGACTGGTATGTGTATCACCCCACCCGGCAGGACTACGAGAAGCTCTCCAACGCAGTATCGGACTATCTGGAAGTGTTCCAAGACATGAGCCAGTCTGCCGATCAGCAGTGGGCGCAGACAATGTAAACCGAGCATGATTTGAAGGCCGTGCCAACTGTACGGCCTTTGCCATATCCCAAGCAGTTGGTACGGCCTCACCCGGAGGAGGTGAAACCGATCAATGTTTATTTGGGATTTTGTTGCCGATAAGATCCTCGGCCAGATCGTGGATTGGTTCTACGGTCAGGTCGTGGGCTTTCTCGGCAACTTCTTCGCAGAGATGGGAAACATGGGTGTCGAACTCTTCGAAATGTCCTGGGTGCAGAGCATCGTACTGTTCTTCTCCTATCTCGCTTGGGCGTTGTACGGAACCGGGCTGGTCGTGGCCTGCTTTGAATGCGGCATCGAGTATTCCAGCGGGCGAGGCAACATCCGCGAAACCGCGCTCAATGCCATCAAGGGCTTTATGGCCGTGAGCCTGTTTACTGTCGTTCCGGTCCGGCTCTATGAGCTTTCGGTAACGCTGCAGGGGCAACTCACCGCAGGGATCACCGGCTACGGTGCATCCATCGGAGATGTGGCAAGTGATATTATGCAGGAGTTCAGCGCCGTGGAATCGCTGACCGACCTGACATCTGGCCCGTTTCTCGGCTTTGGCAGTATCACCAGCGGGATCATGATCCTGTTCTGCATCATCCTTATGGCGTATGCGATCATCAAGGTCTTCTTTGCCAATCTCAAGCGCGGCGGTATCCTGCTGATCCAGATTGCCGTGGGAAGTCTATATATGTTCTCTGTGCCCCGTGGCTATACGGATGGCTTCATCCAGTGGTGCAAACAAATTATCGGTCTGTGCCTGACCGCATTTTTACAGGCGACTATCCTCATCGCCGGACTCATGGTGTTTAAGGATCACGCACTGTTGGGACTGGGGCTGATGCTCTCTGCCGGCGAGATTCCCCGCATTGCCGGAGCGTTTGGCCTGGATACGACAACAAGAGCCAACATTATGAGCGCGGTATATACGGCGCAGGCCGCTGTAAACACCACGCGCACGATCGTGCAGGCGGTGTCAAAATGAGCGGGCTCACTATGGGAAGCCTGTTTGACGGCATCGGTGGTTTTCCTCTGGCTGCCATTCGCAGCGGCATTACGCCGGTGTGGGCTTCGGAGATTGAAGCCTTTCCCATTGAGGTCACGAAGCAGCGCTTCCCAAGCATGATCCATGTGGGTGACATCACAAAGCTCAACGGCGCAGAACTGCCGCCCGTAGATATCATCTGCGGCGGCAGCCCGTGCCAGGATTTATCCGTGGCTGGAGCGAGAGCCGGATTATCCGGCGCCCGCTCCGGTTTGTTTATGGAGCAGGTTCGACTGGTAAAGGAGATGAGAAATGCAGACGAACAAAGAGGCCGAGCAGGTCACGCTGTCCGACCTCGGTATATGCTGTGGGAAAATGTTCCGGGAGCCTTCTCCAGCGGAACTCCCAAAGGCGAGGACTTCCGTATCGTCCTCGAAGAGATCGTCCGAGTTAAGTGCGGTTCCGTTTATGTCCCTGGACCTTACCCCTGGCCATGGCAATCTGCTGGGCGAATTCTACTGGGAACTGATTTCTCCCTGGCTTGGCGGTGCCTGGATGCTCAATACTGGGGTGTCGCCCAACGACGCAAGAGGATCTTCCTTGTCGCAGATTTTGCAGGACGCACCGCCGATAAAATACTATTTATCCCCGAAGGCATGTTTGGGGATCCTACGCCGAGCTTCTGAACGTGGGAAAGCACTGCCGCCGAAGCTGGAACGGGCTTTGAAGATCCAAGCTGGGTTGATGTGCCCGGACGGGCAACCTACGGATTTGAATGCCTTCCATATCAATCAGCGGGACGAGGGTATCGACCTGCACGGTGTGTCCGGTGCCTTGATGGCAACCACCAATATGCAGATGCAGACCTTCGTGACGCAGCCGGATGACACCGTCGAGGGCTTTGACGGTTACAATGGTGACCTGACCGGCGATGTTGCCGCCACGCTCGGCGCGAACTGCGGGATGTCCACCGGCAGAAACGGTGTCATGGCCTTTGCTGCCAACCAAAGGGACGAGGTTCGTGACTTACATGATGTTGCGGGTGCTTTGAATGCGCAACCGGGAATGAAACAGCAGACCTTTGTAGCCGCCGCATTCTCGGCAGGAGCCGGTGCCTCTGCTGGGAGCATTGGGTATGGCGAGGAACTGGCACCTACGCTGAAGGGCTCTGCCAGCGGAAACTGTATGCCATCCGTCCTGTGCCTGAATGACCAGGGCGGAAGCGTTATGGAGTGCTCTGAGGATGTGTCCGGTACCCTGCGGGCGCAGGAGCATGGACACCAACCGCTCGTCTATGAAAACCATGGCATTGATGCCCGATACACCGGCCCTCACCAGGTGGTGCCTACCATGTCCGCAAGATACGGAACAGGCGGCAACAGCGTGCCGCTCGTAGAACAGGAAGAAACCTTCTGCATCACGGGAAACGCCATCGACCGGCAGCCGCAGAACGGCGGCAATGGGATCGGGTATCAGCGGGACATCGCATATACGCTGACGGCCACCGATCACTTATCTGGATATCCAGATAAGTGATCTAATCCCGAGGATTGAGTTATCCCGAGGAAGTCAGATGGGCCATCGGCTTTTTGTTGCGAGATAGTGTTTTTGCTGCTGTAATTCATGTTAAAACCTCCGGATAATAAATTTGCGGCGACCAGCTATGATCTGGTCGCCGCATTGTGAACACGATTAAAATGTGGTAAAATCAAGCCAAACCATAAAGGCGCTTTATCAACTCCTCATCGTTTGCCCATATTGGTTCAATAGTATCTCCCTCTGTGACCTTGGATACCTTTTGAATTGCCTGCCGCTTCATCTCAGTATCGGCCCATGCATAGATCCGGGTTGTGTTGACGTCGGCATGCCCAAGGAACTCCGAGAGGAGGACAAGCGGCATCCCGGCACGATACAGATGCATGGCACGGGAATGCCTAAGTTGGTGTGGATGTACTCGTTCCGGCACTTCAGGACAAGCCCGCCTTGCCATTTCACCATATTTTTTCATAAAGAGATTAACGGCATCGGTGGACATTCTGCTTTTGCGACCATGATGCGTTGTAAAGAAAAGATAGTCATCACTCTGCCTTTGCTCAGTCGGATGTGCTTTATCCAGATAAGTTTTGAGCAATTCAACCACAGAGGGGGAGATTGGAACTATTCGCAGTTTATTTCCCTTTCCAGTAAGGCAGATTGTTGCATGAGTCTTTCGAATGCTCAAATCATGAATTTTTGCATCCACCAGTTCCTGGCAACGTGCTGCGGTGTCGTACATCAACCGCATAAAGCAGAAGTCACGGTATCCATTCGTCTTGAAGCGGTTGGGCTGCTCAAAAAGAGTTTCCAATGCAGGAGCCGTCAGAAACTCCACGACTTTTCCCGGAGTTTTCCGAACAGAAATGTTGCCGACTTCGACCTGCATATAGATTTTGCCGGAATCTAATATCCCTGCATATTTTGTGAAAGAACGAATTGCCATCAAACGCAGATTTACCGTTGCTGGAGAAGATCCTCTGGATTTTGAGAGCCATTCGAGAAAACCGGTTATATTTGAGTAAGTGATGTCCTCGAACCCAATACTGGCATATTCAAGCCCCAGTTCCGTTTTAAAATAAAGGAGAAGAAGATTTATTGCCTCTCGATACGATTTCTGAGTATTTAAGCTATAGCTTCTATGCTTGATCAAGTAGATGTCAAGGAAGTCCCTTACCGTTTTATAGAATTTCTCGTCTTTCAGTCGCATAAATCTGCCTCCATTTCAAGGAAACTATCAAGACGCAGTTCTGGCAAGTCGGTATAAAGCGTTGGAAGAAGATGAATATAATATGCCGTGCTCTCGAGATTTGAATGGCCCATATACTCGCTCAAATACGCAAGGCAGGCATTTATATCTTTTCCTTCCTTTACCCACTGGTACAGCCGATGTGTTGCAAATGTATGCCGCAGGTCATAAAGTCTGGGCCGGATCTCACCGTATCCGGATATGCCTGCCGTCTGAAGGAACCTTCTGAATGTCGGAATGATCCACTCCATTGAGTACATTCCGTCACCTCGGACACTTGGACTCTGGAAGAAATATTTGCGGTGAGGGTATATCTTCTCTACGCGCAGGTCATAATTCCTGCACAGTTCAAGCATATCTTCGGACAAGACAACGATTCTGTCTTTATGTCCTTTCGATTCAAGGATATTCACCGTCCCATCAAACAGGTTGACATCCTCTCTTCGGAGCCGTCTGGCTTCTACGGGTCTGAGACCGCAACAGTAGATCAAGCGAAATATTACAGATACCACCAGATGCTTTGTGGGTGCTCTAAGGCTGGGCTGCTGAGAATCTATTTCCTTGAACAACTTGGACAAATCTTCCTTTGAATAAATGTAGGGGATATGGCGTCCGCTTTTCTTCGTGAGTTGGAGCGGCAAAAGATACGCCTGTTCTCCTACACTATTCATGTATTTAGCGAGTTCCCGGACCACAGATACCCTATTCAATCTGGACAGATTTTTCTCAGTCTTGGACTGTTCAGCCCATTTCATGGCTAACTCCGCAGTCAAGCAGGTCTCGTTCGGAAATTGCTCACGGCAGAATTCATCAAAAGTTCGAAGAATGCACGCACTTCCGTGGTAGTCATAGCCGAGGGCTTGTTTCTTTTCAATCAAGCCGCAAATATAGGGTGCAAATGCCCCGGTGAATGCAGATCTCATAACAAAGCCTCCTGGACAACCTCAATACCGTCAAGTCCGAGTGCACACATTGCGAGCTTGTCCCGGCTGATCCGCATATATGCTTTCATGGAGCCAATCTGCGTATGCCCTAAGATTTCTTTCACTGTATCGATTGGTACTTCTTGGTTTATCATGGAACTGGCAACATACCTTCTGAAACTGTGAAAGCCTTTTCCATCGCCCGGAGTATACTCAACATCTGAGAGTTTCATATATTTTCTGAGCCGGTCTCCCGCAGCAGTCGAAGTCATGAAGTCAAAAGGAATACGGGAACGCACAAAGAGAGCTGGGGACTGCGTTTTGGGCCGCTCGTGAAGAATATAGTTCGCAATGGCGTTTCCTACCGATGCTTCGAGAGGAAGGTGCAGTTCCACTCCGGTTTTGTTCTGTACGAAGCGTATTTCATGATGAATCCAGTCAATGTCCGAGAGCGTTAAGCGAACAATGTCCCCAGCTCTCAGTCCCAAACTGGCGGCAACAGCAAACATCGCAGTATCGCGGAGCGATAAGGACGGATTTTTTGCCGCTGCATCCACGACGGTGTGAACCTCTTTTGCGGAAAAGGCAGGCCGCAGTTTCTTTCGGGGCGCGGGACGAGTAGTCAATGCGGCGCTGAAATCGCAGCAGTTTTGTATGGACACCAAGTATGCGCTCAGATGTTTCAATGTGTTGCACACTCTGTCCATGCTCGATTTTCGTTGAGATGCGATGAACAGCAGAAAAGCGTTGACATTTACTAAATTAATATCTTGGCAAGTATGGCAACCGCTGGCATCGAGGTATGCAAAGAATTTGCGGCAGACATTCTCCTCGTCCCGTAAGCTCTCAAATCCAATGGCCCGCGTATTCGCTTCATGTTGACAGAATCTACGCAGGAGTTCATGATAGTATGGAGCTAAGGAAATTTTCGGATCAGGTCTAACACGTTTCCAGACTATTTTTCCGGTTTGAACATACTCCTCGAAGAGAATGGATGCCTTTCTGACTTTTGCCCAGATCCGGTCGGCTACCAAACCATTTTCATGATCCAAGTGAAAACGATTCACAATTTCATTTGTAAATGCAGCACTATAAAATATCACCCCCTCGGAACGGTAGACCTTTATGATTGGCCACATCCCTTCGTAGTAGTAGTTTCGTATGCTGAACTTACCAAGCCCCAGAGCCCGTAATGCATCCAGCACTTTTGTGCATAGAACATCAAACACAATTTCATCGGACATAAAAACACCTCTGAATGCAGTTAGTCGACTTTCGCCGCCAACTACATTATAGAGGTGTTTTTATATTTTTTCTTATCTGGAGGTTATTTATGAACAACACACAAAAAGTATTGAAAAACCAGCACATTTGCGAACAGGCCACGCCTAATCTCGGGATAACTCAATCCTCGGGATTAGATCATCATGCGGTCTACAGCCGCCAGCGCGTGGACGATTTCCGTGAGAATGGTGTGGTCAGCACGCAGAGTGCCCGCCAGCACAAGGATGCCACCGATCTCGTTTGCCAAAAGGCAGAAGCCTATGCCTATCTCATCCGCCGCCTGACTCCGTTGGAGTGTGAGCGCCTGCAGGGCTTTCCCGATGGCTGGACAGATATCCCCGGTGCTTCGGACAGCGCCCGATATAAAGCGCTGGGCAACAGCGTGGCGATACCCTGTGTAGAGTTCATTATGGGTCGGATCGCCGCAGCGCTTCGGGCGGTATAGCTGCCTTGGTGGTTTTGCTTCCGTTTCGCATAGCTTCTTCGTTGAGTTTGGTGAATAGCTTTCCATGACTTCTTCCGATATGCTTTGCTTGCAAAATCAAGGAAAGGAGCAGAACGATGGCGGGCAAAAAGAACCTCTGTGCCATGATCCCGGCAGAGCTTCACGCAAGGATCATGGCAGAGAAAGAAGAAATGAAACTGAGTACACTGGCGGAATATGTGGAGCGCATCTTCACAGAACACTTTGAAGGAGGAAACGATATGCAGGCAGAACGAACCCTTGCGGTGAAAATCTCCGCAGAACTCTTCGACCGCCTGAAAGAGTATCTGGAAAAGAATCACCTGAAGCAGAAGGACTTCATCACGCAACTGCTCCAGCAGGCGCTGGACAACGCAGAAGAATAATCAAATCACTGGATGGTCGCAGGGAAACCTGCGGCCATCTCTATTCTCCGGAGGTGAGAGCAATTTATATTTACCCTGATAATTTGACCGCAAAGGCCATGCTGTGGCTGTGGGAGCTGCGGGACATCGGCATCATCGGCGTGGGGCTTCTTATCTCTGTTCTGGCGCTGACCCAGACAGGCATCGCCCTGTCACTGGTGCTGACGGCTGTTTACGCTTTCCTCAGCATTCGATTCGACGGAACCAGCATATTGGATTTCCTCAAATATGCCGCCGCGTTCCTGATTACAAAGCAGCAATTCTATGATTGGAGGTTGGAGTCGTGAGTAAAAAGCAGAAAAAGGACAAAGCCGCCCGCTCCACACGGCAGCTCATGGGCATTGAGGAGATCAAGGACTACTGCATTGCCACCCGTATGGGCAATCTCGTGTTCTTCATCATCAAGCCCACTAACATCTCCGTCCTGCCGGATTCCAGCATCAGTGCCCGCATCTATGCGCTGCTGAATGTCGTAAAAGGACAGGCGGAAATCGAGATGCTGGCGCTCAATTCCAAAGAATCCTTCGAGCGCAATAAGGACTTCTATCGGGAGCGTCTGAGCCAGGAGGAACTGCCAGCGGTCCGCAGACTGCTGGAACAGGACAGCAAGCACCTGGACCGCATTCAAGTGCTCATGGCGTCCAGCCGTGAGTTCTATATTATCATCCGTCTGCGCGGCGAACAGGAGTCCGATGTGTTCTCCTACCTTTCCCGCATCGAGCAGAACATCAACGACAACGGCTTCACGACCCGCCGAGCCACCGAGCAGGATCTCAAAAAGATGCTGGGTGTTTACTTTGAGCAGAACGTGACAACAGAAAAGTTCGAGGACTTCGACGGTGACCGCTGGGTTATTGTCGGTGAGTAAAGGAGGGATTCATTTGGCAAAGAAAACGAAAAAAGCAGCGCCGCAGAGCCGGGAGACTGCAGGCATCAAATCCTTCCTGGATATGATTGCACCTTCCGTGGTCAAGTTCGAACCGGATCACTTCATCTGCGGCAACACCTTTCGCTGCGTGTGGGCGCTGCGGGAGTATCCCACGCAGACCGATGAGCAGGCTATTCTCCGACATCTGGGTGAAAAGGATGGGATCACGCTGCGCATCTACACCCGCCAGGTAACACCTGCCGAGGAAAAGCGCATCATCCAGAATGCCGCAAACAAAAACCGCATGAGCAGCTCCAACACCAACGACCTGCAGCAGACGATCACGGCGGAAAGCAATCTACAGGATGTGGCATCGCTGGTGGCTTCCATGCACCGTAACCGAGAGCCGCTGCTCCATTGCGCCGTCTATATCGAGCTGACCGCTTCGGATTATAACACGCTGAAGCTGCTCCAGACCGATGTGCTGACGGAACTGGTGCGGAGCAAGCTCAATGTGGACAGGCTCCTGCTCCGTCAGCAGCAGGGCTTCTGCTGTGCCAGTCCCGTGGGATACAACGCCTTCGGTCAGCAGTTCGAGCGTGTCCTCCCGGCAAGCTCTGTGGCGAATCTCTATCCCTTCAACTACAGCGGCAAAACGGACGCAAAGGGCTTCTATGTCGGGCGGGACAAGTACGGCAGCAACATCCTCGTGGACTTCGATCAGCGCGACGAGGACAAGACCTCCGCCAACATCCTCATTCTCGGTAACTCCGGCCAGGGTAAATCCTATCTGATGAAGCTCCTAATCCTCAATCTGCTGGAGTCCGGAAAGTCCGTTATCACGCTGGATGCCGAGCATGAGCAGCAGGAAATGTGCGAGGCCGTGGGCGGCTGCTTTGCCGACCTTATGGCGGGAAAGTACATCATCAATGTGCTGGAGCCGAAATGCTGGGATGATGGCGGTGACCCGGACGATACGGCAGCGCCGGAAGCCTTCCGCAAAAGCACCCTGCTGGCGCAGCACATTTCCTTTCTCAAAGACTTCTTCCGGGCCTATAAGGATTTCAGCGATGCCCACATCGACACCATTGAGATTATGGTGTCCAGGCTCTATGCGAAATGGGGAATCACGGAGCGAAGCAACTTCCGCCGCATGCGACCGGAAGACTATCCGATTCTCTCTGATCTCTATGACCTGATCGAAGAAGAATTCAAAAGCTACGATCCCAACGCCCATTTGCTCTATACGGAAAAGCTCCTGCAGGAAGTCCTGCTGGGGCTGCACTCCATGTGCAAGGGTGCGGACGCACAGTTCTTCAATGGGCACACCAACATCACCTCCAGCCGCTTCCTCGTTTTCGGCGTCAAGGGAATGCTGAGTGCCGCTAAAAATGTCCGCAACGCGATGTTGTTCAATGTGCTGTCCTTCATGTCGGATAAGCTTCTGACGGTCGGCAATACCGTGGCGGCACTGGACGAACTGTATATCTGGCTGTCCAATCCCACGGCCATTGAGTACATCCGCAACTGCCTCAAGCGTGTGCGCAAAAAGGAATCCGCCATGCTGCTGGCATCACAGAATCTGGAGGACTTTGATCAGGAACAGGTGCGTGAGATGACCAAGCCGCTGTTCAGCATCCCGCCCCACCAGTTCCTGTTCAACGCAGGCTCCATCGACAAGCGCAGCTACATGGAGATGCTCCAGCTGGATGAGGCGGAGTATAACCTTATCAAGTTCCCCCAGCGCGGTGTCTGCCTGTACAAGTGCGGAAATGAGCGCTACCTGTTGGAGGTACATGCTCCGGCATATAAGGAAAAGCTGTTTGGAACGGCGGGTGGTCGCTGATGGCAGTATCTGCAGGCATGATCGCAAAAGCCGCGGCGACGGTGCTCTCTAACGAAAAGCTGCGCAAAGGCGTGGGATGGACGCTGGTCGCAATTCTCTCGCCAGTCATTGTACTCATCGCACTTCTGTGTTCTATTGGCTCCGGAGGTGCGGATCACAACAACCAGGCGGTAGCTGCAGCCTTCTATGGCGTGAGTTACTCAACAGAAGTACCCGCAGAATTCCGGTATCATATCGAGGAGATGCGTACCGCTTTTTCTCTTCTGGATTCGGCAGTGGCTTCCGTCAATGGGCAAACGGAAAGCGGAAACGGCCTTGACCCGATTCGGATCAAGGCCGTTTTTTATACCCTCTGCTTTGGCGAAGATGCACCATCCGCACGGGCGGCGAACCGCTTCGTAGAATGCTTCTACACTTGGGAAACCCGTACCCGCACGGTAGACATCGAGAACGACGATGGCACGGTCACCAGCACGGAAGAAGAATACACCGTTGCAGTTCCAGTCTCGCTATATCAAGCGTATGCCAATTTGGAAGCAGAGCTTGGCAGGACGATCACAGAGGACGACAAGAGTAATATCAATCACATCTATTCTATGATCGCCGGTGCGGCGGGCGGCGGGAATTACAGCGGTGAGTTCCTTCGCGGAGATGGAAGCAGTATCGACTTGGACATCTCAGCTTTCACCGACCCCAACAGCAAAAATGCTGCTGACCTTGTGACCTACGCCATCCACGCATGGGAATCTGGCTGGGGCTATGTCTGGGGGACCT
>OLOQ01003849.1_pt1 | contig 10625 bp, 9 predicted proteins | sample 1673101 | NCBI WGS metagenome assembly OLOQ01 (sample SAMEA3136754, study PRJEB25190) | human gut metagenome | biome: human gut; feature: human-associated habitat; material: faeces | place: Austria | collected 2013 | reverse complement strand
CGCCGTTGTTGGCGACGATTGATTTCATGGTGTACATGGGGCTCGTGCCGATGTCGCCGTAGACGACGCCGAGCGTAACGAGCAGCATGCCAGCGGAGAGGGGAATGGCTCCATGCCCGCCTTGACCACGCTGATCTTGGGGGCTTGCCTCCAGTTTGTTATGTGCCACGTGGACTCCCTTGGACATCCGGTTATCCGTCTAGGACAGATAACCTTTATGCCGTCTTTATACATACAAGAGCAGTTTGGCACATCAGGTTATTTTAGACAATAATCCCCAGCTGAGGATTATTTATGTACGCAGGTAGCATTTCAAAGCAGGGGCTTTAAGCACGTGCTGCCTGGGCGATGCCAGCCTTGGCGTTTGCGCGTTTGCCGGCGAGTTCGCAAAAGATCGCGCCGCCGATGATAAGCACGGCGCCCATCAGACGGACCGGTGTTATGGCTTCGCCCAAAAGGACGGCCGAGAACACGACCGCCGAAAGCGGCTCGAGGTAGCCGACGACGGCGACGGTCTGGACGGGCAGTTTGGCGACGGCGCTAAAGTAGAGCAGGCAGCCGATGCCGGTGTTGACGACGCCGAGCATGACGACGGCGCGCCAATCAATACTGGCGGCGACGCCGGCGGACAGGAATGAGGGGGCGCCCTGCGTGAGGAGCGTAAGGACCAGCGCGGTCAAAAAGGCGGCGCTCACCTGGAGCGCGGAGTTCTCGAGGCCCTCGATGTGCGGCGCACCCTTGCTGGCGATGACCATCAATGCATAGCAGAAGGCCGAGGCGATGCCGCAAGCGATACCCGCAATGGGCATATTGCCGCCTAGACCTTGTGCCGCAATGAGAAAAGCACCGCAGGCGACGGCGATAAAGCCGGCGATTTTGCTGCCGGTCAGCTTTTCGCCAAAGATGAGCGGGGAGAGCGCCATGACGATGATGGGGCCGCAGTAGTACAGCAGCGAGGATACGCCGACGCCAATCGTCTGGTAGGCGCGGAACAGAAAAATCCAGCTGGCGCCCAGCGCGGCTCCCGAGAGGAGGAGGGCTGCGGCTTCGCGGGGGCGGGATGGCGCCTGCAGCTTATGGCGTTGGGTGACGGCGAGGATGGTGACAAGCGAGAGTGCGCCCAAAAACGTGCGCAGTAGCACGATATCGGAGCTCGGCAGCGCAATGGCAGCGGCGATGATGCCGTTGGAGCCAAACAATAGCAATGCTGCTAAGTACGTAAACAGTCCGTTGTTCATGCGCTGAAATCCCCTCTATATCCGAGCATGTTCACTATGGGTGAACTGGCTATAGAAGAAAAGCGAATATAATTCATAGATAACATGAAAAAAGCTCATGCATATGTGGAGGGGTGCCGTGGAAACGAATGTTCAAAAGATGCAGGTCCTGCTCGAGACCGTGCGCGCCGGCAGTTTTACGCGCGCCGCCGAGCGGCTGAGCTATTCGCAGTCGGGCGTGAGCCGTATGGTGGCCGATCTTGAGGCCGACTGGGGCTTTAAAGTGCTTGATAGAAGCCGCGAGGGCGTAGTGCTTTCTGCCGACGGGCGGCAAGTTATGCCGGCGGTTGAGGCGCTCTGTGAGGAATTCACTCGCTTGCAGCGACGGGTGGATGAGATGCGTGGGCTCATGCGCGGCAAAATCTGCATCGGTACGTTTTCGAGCGTGGCGACCCACGTGCTGCCGCCGGTGATTGCGCACTTTCGCGCCGATCACCCGGACGTCGATTACGAGCTGCTGATGGGTGATTACTCCGAGATTGAGCAATGGGTGGCGGAAGGTCGCTGCGACCTGGGCTTTATTCCGCGCGAACCACGCGGCGCCGGCATGGCGTCGCGGCCGTTGGTGCGAGACGAGTTAATGGCGGTAGTGCCAACAGGCTCTTTGCTTGCCGCGGCGGAGGTCGTCTCTCTTGCCGATTTGGCCAACGAGCAGTTTATTCTGCTGGAACGCGGCACAGATGATGAGATTACGCCGCTGTTTCGCCGCGCGGGCCTGGCGGTGCGCTCTAAGCTGTCGACCTGGGATGATTATGCGATTATGGCCATGGTCGAGGACGGTCTGGGCGTGAGCATTCTTCCGGCGCTCATCTTGCGCCGCTGCCAGTTCGATGTTGCCGTGCGCCCGCTCGAGGGACATCCTCATCGGCAGATCAACGCCATATACCGCACCGCTGACGTTTCGCTTGCGGCGGCTCGTTTTCTTGAATATCTCTAAAAGCGCGTACCTGTTGTCTACTTTGGGACAATTCTCGGGGCTCGGTACATTTTCTTGTGAAATTGAACTTTCGGATAATGTGCCGCGCTATACTGCTGCCTAAATTGAACTCAGGTTCAATTCGTGTTCTATAAATTGAACTTTGCCAGCAAGGAGGTTCTAGTGGCCCAAGAGACGTTTTGCGATCGCCTGCGACAGACTATGTCCGATCGCGACGTTCGCCAGTCGGACGTAATCCGCGCATCGGAGATGCTCGGCAAAAAACTCGGCAAGAGTCAGATGAGCCAATATGTGAGCGGCAAGACGATCCCGCGGCGCGATGTGGCAGAGCTGCTCGCCCGCATTTTGGAGGTCGATGTTACCTGGCTGCTCGCCGGTGACGCCGACCAAGGTGAGACCCCTCCGTCCCGTAAAGTTGCCAAATCCGAACCTAGTTCCTCAGCTCAAATTCCAAGGAGCACCACCATGCGTACTTTTTCTAAATCCACCAAGCTCGATAATGTCCTGTATGACGTGCGCGGCCCCGTCGTCGACGAAGCTGCCCGTATGGAGGACGAGGGCGAGCGTATTCTCAAGCTCAACATCGGCAACCCGGCGCCCTTCGGTTTCCGCACGCCCGACGAGGTCATCAAGGACATGCGCCAGCAGCTGCCCGACTGCGAAGGCTATTCCAACTCGCGTGGCCTGTTCTCCGCGCGCAAGGCAATCATGCAGTACTCGCAGATCAAAGGCCTGCCCAACGTTCAGATGGAGCACATCTACACGGGCAACGGCGTGTCCGAGCTCATTCAGCTTTCGATGAACGCGCTGCTCGACAACGGCGATGAGATCCTGATCCCCAGCCCCGACTACCCGCTCTGGACGGCGTGCGCGACCCTTGCCGGCGGCCATCCTGTGCACTACCTGTGCGACGAGCAGGCCGATTGGTATCCCGATCTGCAGGATATGGAGTCCAAGATCACGAGCGCGACCAAGGCCCTCGTCATCATCAACCCCAACAACCCCACGGGCTCGGTCTACCCGCGCGAGGTGCTCGAGGGCATCGTTGAGGTTGCGCGCAGGCACCAGCTCATGATCTTTGCCGACGAGATCTACGACCGTCTGTGCATGGACGGCTACGAGCACGTCTCGATTGCCTCGCTCGCCCCCGATCTGCCCTGCGTCACCTTTAGCGGCCTTTCCAAGTCGCACATGATTGCGGGCTATCGTATTGGCTGGATGGTGCTTTCGGGCAACCAGCGCTGCATGAGCGACTTCATCATGGGCATCAACATGCTCTCCAACATGCGCCTGTGCTCCAACGTGCCGGCTCAGTCGATCGTCCAGACGGCGCTCGGTGGCCATCAGTCGGTTAACGACTATATCCGCCCGGGCGGTCGTGTCTACGAGCAGCGCAACTTTGTGTATGAGGCGCTCAACAAGATCGACGGCATCTCGGTGGTCAAGCCGCGCGCGGCGTTCTATATCTTCCCCAAGATGGATGTTAAAAAGTTCAACATCACCGATGACGAGCAGTTTGCCCTCGACCTGCTGCACGAGAAGAAGATCCTGATCACGCGCGGCGGCGGCTTTAACTGGGCCGAGCCCGACCACTTCCGCATCGTGTACCTGCCGCGCATGGAAGTACTCAAAGAGTCCCTCGAAGACTTAGCCGACTTCTTTGATCACTACCGCCAGAGCTAAGGGATAGAGGCTCCATACAATCGAAAGCTCCCTGCAGTTGCTTGGCTGCGGGGAGCTTTCTTGAATCGTCGGAACTATATAACGATTCCTCGACAGTGGTCGATTTCGTGCTGGATGATCTCGGCGGTGTAGCCCGAGAAGTTTTTGATGCGGCGGACAAAGTTCTCGTCCAAATACTCAACCTTAATGCGGCGATAGCGGGTACAGGGACGCTCGCCGATCAGCGAGAGGCACCCTTCGCTCGTCTGATAGGCATTGACCTGCTCAAGAATTTGAGGGTTGTACATCAGCAGCGCCCTGTTGCCGTCCTTTACGCAGATGATGCGTTTGCGCACGCCGATCATGTTGGCGGCGAGCCCCACGCACTCGTGCTCATGTTCGTTGAGCGTATCCAGGAGGTCCTGCCCGGTCGCGGCGTCGTCGGGTCCCGCGTCTTCGGAAGGAAGGCGCAAAAAGAACTCGGATTTCATGATGGGCTTGATCATGGCGGGCTCCTCATATCTTATGCTTTCGTGGACTTTTAATAATAGCGCGGAAGGAAAGCTGTGCGTCCGCGTTACAATCTTTCGACGTTGGACCATGTTGTCAGACTCGTCGTGTACGGCGTCTGGCGTAAGTCTAGGGCTCATTTTTCGCCCTGGACTGTTCCTCTGGGGCGATGCGACTGTCGTTCCAAGAGGAAGGAAATGCATGGGGAGCAAATCTCAGCAACAAGTTAGAGTAACGCCATCGGGCACTGCGGCGCTTCTCGTCGTAATGTATATTGCAGCCTTTGTCGCCGCGTTTAACGAGAACATCATTAACGTGGCGTTGCACGACATTATGGCGGCCTTTTCGGTGAGTGCCACCACGGCGCAGTGGCTCGTTTCGGGCTACATGATCGTGACGTCGATCTTTACGGCCATCATGGCCTTCCTGTCCGGCCGTTTCTCGACGCGCAAGCTGCTGTTTTTCGCATGCGGATGCATGGTCGCCGGCGAAGCCCTGTGCCTGGTCGCTCCGTCGTTTAGCGTTTTGCTGCCAAGTCGTATTTTGCAGGCTGCGGGATCGGGCATCTTGTTCCCGCTCATGATGAACGTGGTGCTGTCTTGTGCCCCGCGTGAGAAGCTCGGTCTGTATCTGAGCCTGGGTGGTGCCTGCATTACGCTGGGGCCGGCGTTTGGACCCGTGATCAGCGGTCTTATGTGCACGTTGTTTGGCTGGAGGGCGGTGTTCGTAGTGCCGCTGGTGGGCGGCATTGCGGTCGCAGCGGCGGGCGTTAAGCTTGTTCAGAATGTCGGAGAGCGTTCGAACACCACGCTTGATATTCTGTCGGTTGTTTTGCTCGCGGCCGGCATTACGGCATTTGTGTATTCCGTAGGTGAGTTCTCGACCAATCTGATTGCCGGTATCGTGGCGCTCTTCACCGCCATTGTGCTGCTCGGCCTGTTTGCCGCCCGTCAGCTCAAGCTCGAACATCCGGTGCTTAACGTGCGTCCCATGGCGAGCGTTCGCTTTTGGCCTGCGTGCCTGCTTGTGGTGGTGTCGATGATGACGACGTTCTCGATGAGCGTTTTGTTGCCGCTCTATTTTGAGGGCGCATACAGAATGACCGCACTTGTTGCGGGCTTGCTCATTTTGCCGGCGATTGCCTGCAACGCCGTGACCTCGATTGTGGGCGGACGTGTGATGGACGCCCGTGGCGCATGGCCGCTGCTGCCGGTCGGATTTGCCCTGATTGCCGTGGGACAGACTGCCATCTCGATGACGGCGGCAAGTATGAACATCGGCGTCGTCGTGGCGCTGACCGTTGTGGTGTATGCCGGAGTCGGTTTGGTGCTGAGCCCCTCGCAAACGGCCGGCTTGGAGACGCTGCCTGCCGCTGAGCATCCCCACGGAACGGCATTGCTTAACACGTGGAACATGATTGCCGCATCGTTTGGCCCATCGCTGTTTATCGGTCTGCTCTCGAGTTCTGCTGCGACCGCCGGCGCAGCTGGCGCTGCGACGGACGTTGCCCAGGCGATTGGATTTGCAGCTGCCGTGCGTGTGGCGGCTGTACTTGCCGTGGTCGGGTTCGCGACGTCGCTGGTGTACGCTCGTCGCGAGTCGCACATGTCGCATTAATGTGTACACATAGATTCTGCAGCTAGATTGGATGGCGACACCATAAACTAATGTACGTTTTGCCGAGAGGCATGAATGTTTAAAGCGCAAAGAGTGCGCGACGGGCCCCGCGAATGGGGCGATGATGCCCGAGAGGGCCAAGAAGGAGTCTCATGTCCGAGAACGAAGAGATCATGAACGAGACCGAGAACGAGACCATGGCTGCCGATGTCGAGGCAGTCGAGACCGTGGAGACCGAAGCTGCCGAGGTTGAGGCTGCTGACGAGGTTTCCGCCGAGGAGGAGGCCGAGGTTGTCGAGGCCGCCGTTGATTACGATGACGAAGAGCTGATGGACAAGATGCAGAAGGCCGCCCGCCTGCTGCGTAGCCGTCGCTTTGCTATTTCCAAGGAGGAGGAAGCCAAGGCCGAGCGCATGGCGAACATCGAGCGCGCCATCAAGCTTCTTGACCTCAAGCCCAAGATGGAGCAGAAGGAAATGTCCGACCTGCTGGGCATGCGCCTTCGTGAGCTCGATGGCCTGATGGCCGAGGCCGAGGCTGCCGATCTGGTCGGCCGCATCGACGACGCCGAGGGCGATATGCGCAAGATCGTTGTCTTCGCTGCCGAGGATGCCGCTGAGGGCCTGGTCGAGCTTGCCAACAAGAAGGAGAAGCTCCTGCCTGAGCTTTCTTACGAGGAGGCCACCGAGCTGATGGCCGCTCTCGATAAGGTTATCGCTCCGCTCGTCGCCATGGGCCTGGACGAGGATCGCGGTCCTCGCGGCGGCCGTGACGACCGTGGTCCCCGCGGTCCCCGTGACGACCGCGGCGGCCGTGGCGGCGACCGTGGCGGTCGCGGCGGCTTTGGCGATCGTGGTGGCCGTGGCGGCGACCGTGGCGGTCGCGGTGGCGATCGCGGTGGCCGCGGCGGCTTTGGTGGCAACCGTGGTGGCTATGGCGACCGCGGCGGCAACCGTGGCGGCTTCGGCGGCAACCGTGGTAACGACCGCGGCGGTCGCGGTGGTGACCGTGGCGGCCGCAACGGTGGCGGCTTCCGCGGTAACCGTTTCTAATTAGTTACGGCGTTTTACCAAACGCCGTAACGGCTCGACGCTGCGCGGGCCGCATTTGGACAATCTGACGTTCAACTTCAAGGGCGCGACCAGAAGGTCAGCGCCCTTTCGTTTCACGTCACCTTGTCTCAAATGCGACTCGCTCGCTGACTTATGCTCAACCTATGGCGTCATCTCGCCCCAAAAGGGCCTCCCTCGCTCTGGCGAAAGGTAGTCATTGGGGACGTTCTTAAATGACTAGTCGTTGGGGACGTTCTTGTTTGACTGGTCATTTAAGAACGTCCCCAACGACTACGTAGCATGAGAGTGGATAATCTCCCGGTATGAGCCCATATTCATGCTCAAGGTGGGAGATTATCCACTCTCGTTTCGTTTGTTGATTTCGATGCCTACATTTGTAGGAACAGTTCGTGGAGGCGGGTGTCTTCGTCGAGTTCGGGGTGGAAGGTTACGCCGAGCTGGTTGCCCTGGCGCGCGGCGACGATACGGCCGTCGACTTTCGCTAAGGCCTTTGCGTCGCCGTGGACCTCGACGATGCGGGGCGCGCGGATAAACGTCAGCGGCACCTCACCGTCGATGCCGGCGACAGATCCTTGAGTGCGAAAACTGCCGAGCTGTCTGCCATAAGCGTTGCGCTCAACGAGTACGTTCATGGTTGCTAGGCGCGGCGTTCCCTTATCGTCGTGTGCGGCAAGATCGCGCGCCAATAGAATCAAGCCGGCGCAGGTGCCAAGGACGGGCATGCCTTCAACAATGCGGGCTCGAAGCGCATCGAGCATCCCCAGTTCGTCAAGCAGCTTGCCCTGAACGGTAGACTCGCCGCCGGGAAGTACCAGACGGTCAAAGTCCTGCTTCAAATCAGCCGCCTGCCTCAGCTCAATACAGCGCGCGCCCAGCTCGGATAGTCTTGCCTCGTGCTCGGCAAATGCGCCTTGGACCGCCAGCACGGCGACCGTTTGGTCTGCATAATCGCTCATGTGCGATCCTTTCTGCCGGACTAGCGTCCGCGCTCTTCCATGATGATTTCGATCTCGTCGGCGTTGATGCCCACCATGGCCTCGCCCAGGTCCTCCGAAAGCTCGGCGATGAGCTTGGCATCGGTGAAGTTTGCCACGGCCTTGACGATGGCGGCGGCACGCTTGACGGGGTCGCCGCTCTTAAAGATGCCCGAGCCGACAAAGACGCCCTCGGCGCCCAGTTGCATCATCAGCGCGGCGTCGGCAGGGGTCGCTACGCCGCCGGCGGCAAAGTTCACAACGGGAAGCTTGCCCGTGGCATGGACCTCGCGCACTAGCTCGACCGGAACCTGCAGTTGCTTGGCTGCCTCAAAGAGCTCATCATCGCGCAGGGCAACAACGTCACGGATCTGCTTTTGGATCTTGCGCATGTGACGCACGGCCTGAACGACGTCGCCCGTACCCGGCTCACCCTTGGTGCGAATCATCGTGGCGCCTTCGGCAACACGGCGCAGCGCCTCGCCCAGATCACGGGCGCCGCAGACAAACGGCACGTCAAACTGGGTCTTGTCGATGTGATAGACGTCATCGGCAGGGGAGAGAACCTCGGACTCATCGATGTAGTCGATCTCGATGGCCTGCAGGACCTGCGCCTCGACAATGTGGCCGATGCGGCACTTGGCCATAACAGGGATGGAGACGGCCTCCTGGATGCCCTTGATCATCTTGGGGTCGCTCATGCGCGAGACGCCGCCCGCGGCGCGGATATCGGCCGGAATGCGCTCGAGTGCCATGACGGCGCAGGCGCCTGCCTCCTCGGCGATGCGCGCCTGCTCGGGTGTGGTGACGTCCATGATGACGCCGCCCTTGAGCATCTGCGCGAGCTCGCGATTGAGTTTGACGCGATCTGCCTTGCTGGTCTGTTCTGCCATGGTTGCTCCCTTGGTTGGCATGTGCATTGCTTGACGGAACATCCTATCGGGGAGCTGGGTATGGCGAAATGCTCAGTTTTCAAGATAATAACAAGGTCAGACTAATACCAGATTGAATGGCTTAATAAGGTCAGGTGATAGGCTCATGCTTGACTACAATTTGGAAAAACGCGGCGAAGCATCGCTCTATGAGTATGTTTACCAGCAAATTCGAGATGATATTGTTGCTGGCCGTATTGCGGCGGGGGAGCATCTGCCGTCTAAGCGCGCCTTTGCCAGTCATCTGGGAATCAGTGTCATTACTATCGAGAATGCATATAGCCAGTTACTTGCCGAGGGCTATATTTGCTCAATGCCGCGTCGTGGCTACTACGCTTGCGAGCTTCCGGATGCATCGGTTTTGGCTTCGGCTGCGGAGGGCATCGACCGAGATGCCGTCTCTGTGGACTCCGGCGTGCATGATGCCAACGGACAGGTCGAGCGATTCGATGCGCTCTCTCCTTCCGCTTTGGAGGCGGCGCGGCTTTGGCAAAGCGCACTGCGGGCGACGCTGGCATCCGAAGACGAGCGCGAAATCTTCTCGCCCGCGCCGGCGCAGGGCACTGCTCGGCTGCGACGCGCAATTGCTCACCATCTGCACGGGACAAGGGGTATGAATGTCGACCCCAACAACATCGTTATCGGTGCGGGCGCCCAGCTGCTCGATACCATGTTGGTTCAGTTGCTTGGCGCGGACAAGGTGTATGCGGTTGAGGATCCGGGCTATTTGCGTCTGACGCGCATCTATCAGGCTATGGGTTGCAAAGTTCGACATATCCCGTTGGATGATGACGGCGTGGACCTGAGCGCTCTGCAGAAAGCTGGGACCGATGTCCTTCACCTTATGCCGTCCCATCAGTATCCCACCGGTCTTGTGACGAGCATTGCGCGTCGCTATGCGCTGCTGAGCTGGGCCGCCGAGCGATCAGGTCGGTATCTCATCGAAGATGACTTTGATTGTGAGTTTCGCCTTGCCGGCAAGCCGATTCCTGCGCTCGCATCGATCGATGCCGCCCAGTCGGTTATTTACACCAACACGTTTTCGAAGAGCCTGTCATCGGCGTTGCGTCTAGCGTACATGGTGTTGCCCGATGAACTAATGGAGCGGTTTAGGTGCGACCTTGGTTTTTACGCCTCGTCGGTGAGCTCTGTTGACCAGATTGCTTTGGCGCGTTTACTGGAATCGGGTGATTACGAGCGACATGTGAACCGTGTGCGCGTTCGTGCTCGTGAGGCGCGTGATGGCCTGGCGTCGCTTGTGCGGAAAGCGTTTCCGGCAGGGGAGGTTTCGATCGAGCATGCGGACGCGGGCCTTTACTGCACCGTTGCCCTGTCCGAGGACGGAGCGGGGAAGAGTTTCGCGAAGGCTCTTGCTGACGCTCGTATTTCCTATGTCAACATCGCCGATTGCCTGTGGACGGGTGATCGGGCATCGACTAAGAACGCTCCATCTCGCGTCCTCATACAATACGACGACCTGAGCCCTCAGTCGCTCATCGCTCTTCAAGAGCAGCTGCAATAAGCCCACGAAAAAGGCCCGAACCATGCGGTCCGGGCCTCATCGAGCTAGAGGTTATGTCTCAGGCGGTTGGCTTAGCCAAAGTAGCGCTTGAGCAGGCCGGCGAAAGCCTTGCCGTGGCGGG
>OLOQ01003842.1_pt1 | contig 10640 bp, 6 predicted proteins | sample 1673101 | NCBI WGS metagenome assembly OLOQ01 (sample SAMEA3136754, study PRJEB25190) | human gut metagenome | biome: human gut; feature: human-associated habitat; material: faeces | place: Austria | collected 2013 | reverse complement strand
TTCCGTAGGCAGATATAATTTATATTTGCTGGCAAATAGCTGTTCATTTCCATGTAATATAGAATACCTTGCAATATCCTCATCTGTTTCCGAACACAAAACAATGCTTAACGTAGGGTTGTCATCCGGTGACTTTTTTAATTCATCATACATGCGAATGTACATATCCATCTGCCCTACATCCTGATGGGTAATTCTGGTTGTTTTCAGATCAATCAATACAAAACATTTTAAAATATAATTATAGAACACCAAATCTATAAAATAATCCTGTTTCTCAGTGTGAATATGCTGTTGTCTTGCAACAAACGCATAGCCTTTTCCCATTTCCATAAGAAATTTCTGCAAATTTGAGATAATGCTCGATTCTAATTTTGTCTCATTAAAAGAAGCGTCCAATGTCAATCCTAAGAATTCTACCACAACTGGATTTTTTATAAATTCTAACTTGTCCTGCTGATACTCAAACGTCTTTTCCTGCATCTCATGCTCTACAGCATCTTTATCTTTCGACTGCAGTAATCTGTAATAATATTGTGTATCTATATTCCGCTGTAAAGTACGCACACTCAAGGTTTGCTCATATGCTTCTTTTTCATACCAATCACGCGCTGTCTTATCATGCACCTGTAATAAAGTTCTATAATGAGACCATGAAAGTCTAATATTAGATTGTCGACACAGTGTGTCGACAATCTCTGGAAAAGCTTTATAAAATCGTACACAATGATAAAGATTACTTCTGTCATAACCTTTTCCATATTTATCTGTAAGTTCTTTTGACAATTTTTTGATAATCTCTACCCCATACTCTGCACGATCTTCACCCGCCAGTTCTTCCTCTGCGATCCGATACCCGATCAGCCAGTTTCTCTGTGACAATATTGTATTAACTGCACGATAGGCTTCTTTCTGTGAAACTTCTATGATATTTTGAACATCATTTAAGATATTTTCCGTTTTTTGAAATTTGTTCATAATATCATTATTTTCAATTTTCAATGCATCATTCATCTGCCAGTCTCCTTTCCGGGAGATAATATCTGCCTTATTTTTCTGTATAGACCTGACCTGTACTAGATCTGGTTGTATATTTGTTCTTAATCTTTCAATACCCGTTTATTGTACCATATCCCCACCGTATTTACACCAGTTTTCTCCCCTCTCATAATCTAATCGTAAAATCAGTACATTCCCAGATGCACGCAAAAAGCTGGCATTCTCATCTATAGAACACCAGCCTTTTATTCTCATTTACCATTCTTTCCAGACTTTCAACATCCGGTTATATGCTTCATCCAATACCTTCCTTGGTGATGCCAGATTCAGCCTTATACATCCTCTTCCATCTTCCCCAAATACACTTCCCATATAAACTGACACATTTGCTTTTTTCAAAAACCACTCTTCTAATTTCTGCTCGGTTAGTCCGGTTTTCTGATAATCTATCCAGAGCAGATATGTTCCTTCTCTCGGATAAACATGAAATTCTGGAAAATGTTTTGCGAAAAAATCTCTTGTAAACACTTCATTCGCATCTATATATTTTTTGACAGCCTCATACCAGTCATCACATTCTGTATATGCCTTTTCTACCGCAGTTACTGCAAAAATTGTCGGATTATGCATCCCAATACGATCAATAGTAACCTCTATCTCTTTTCTTAATTTTTCGTTTGGAATTATCATATAGGAAACAATAACTCCAGGAATGTTAAATGTCTTTGTCGGCGAACTTGCTAAAATCAGTCTGTCATTCATCTCTTCTGTAACATCCAACGCTGTCTGATGTCTCACTCCCGCTTTCATCAGATCACCATGAATCTCATCCGTAAATAAAATCAGATCGTGTTCTCTACAGAAGTCTGCAACTTGCACCAATTCTTCTTTCGTCCATGCCCGTCCTGTTGGATTATGCGGATTGCACAAGATCATCATTTTAGTATGTTCATCCACCATTGACTCCATTTGCGCAAAATCCATTTCATAGTGTTCCCCATTTTTTTTAAGCGGACTGGACAGCATTTTTCTGTTATTTTTTAAAATTGAATTCTGCAATGGACCATATGCAGGTGTATGCATAATAATACCGTCACCTTTTTCTGTATATGTTTCCACACATATACTGGATGCAATATTGATTCTTGGACAAAAAACGATCCATTCTCTAGGGATATCCATATTGTATTGTTTTTTATACCATCTTTGAATACTGAGAAAAAATTTATCACTTAAATCGGTATATCCCAAAACACCCATATCCAAAATTTTATGCAGACTATCTCTGATTTCAACAGGTGCCCGAAAATCCATATCAGCAACACCCAAATGAATCATATCTCTTGTCCCATATTTTTTATCCATGGTATCCCATCTGCCACAATTTGTGTTTCTACGATTCACTATATCATCAAAATCATACTGTGTTTCCATATACAATCTCCTCGTCATATTGGTTATACTGTTTCATTTTCCTTCTGAAGTGCCAGATACTCATCATAATACTCATCCCCAGGTTTTATCTTTGCAATACCAAAGCCTGTAAATCCCCATATAATCGCAAATATAACACCTGTGTAACAAATAACAGCCCAAGGAAGATAGGATAATGTAGGCACTCCAAGTGTTGTTGCCATATAAACACCTGCTGCTGTCCACGGAACAATCGGTTCTACAACTGTTGCAGAATCTTCCAGAGTTCTTGATAAATTCTTAGGCTGTAATCCCTTTTTGATATAGGTTTTTGCAAACATTTCTCCCGGTATTAAAATGGATAACTGACCGTTACTCGTCACAAAAACAGCCGTAATACATGAAACAATCGTTGCAACAATCAATCCTCCAGTCGTTTTTACTGTTTTCATCAACTTGTTTAAAACAATATCTAATGATCCCGTTACTGCCAGCGTTCCTGCAAATCCATACGCACAGAATGCAATCAAAACCGTGTTTAACATGGAAAGCATACCACCACGCTCTAAAAGTCTTGGAATATCTGGTATCAATGCTGCTGCATCAAACCCTGTCTTTGTTACCATGTCAAGACTGAATCCACTGATTGCTGCCGTAAAACACTGCTGTAAGGAAAATCCTTGAAAAACAGTCGCATTAAAAAACGCAACAACGCTTGATATCAACATGACCGGGATCGTCGGTTTCTTTCGAATTGAACCATATAAAACAATGAGTGGCGGTAATATTACAAGCGGATTAAACCGAAACAGGCTCTCTAATGTTGTCAATATTGTTTCTACTTTTTCCGGTGTTGCCACAGTACCTCCACCTGCTGCTGAAAAACCGGCTATTGTATATACAATAATACAAATGATACATCCCGGAATTGTCGTATAAAACATATGCCCTATATGATCATACAATTGGTTTCCCTGTAGGTGTCCACTCTGATATCCTGCTCCAGATCTCCCTCTGCCACAGCCGGAGCCACGTTGGTCGTGTCGGAAAGCGGAGACATTTTATCTCCGAAATATGCTCCTGATACCACTGCACCTGCTACCATCGGAAGTGGAGCCCCCATACCTGCTGCTACTCCCATCAAAGCTACTCCTATCGTTCCGGCTGAACCCCACGATGTGCCTGTACAAACTGATACAACCGCTGTAACAAGAAATGATGTAACCGCTATGTACCGGGGACTTATAATTTTAAGTCCATAATATACCATCATCGGGATTGTTCCACCAATCATCCACGAACCAATCAAAAAACCAACAATGATTAAAATAAATATTGCCGGCATTGTTTTTGAAAGTTTACCGTCGTTTTCTTGTGATCCATAAAAATGTACAGGTAAAAATAATTCCCTTTACAATTGAGGTTGAAGAAATAGCCCACCATATTCCATCCAGACCCATAATACCTCCAAGAATGATCGACAGCGGAATTCTTGCACTGGTAAAAGCTATACTGATGATACTGCAAAGTCGGGTTCTGCCGAGCCCTGATAATGCACCGACTGTCGTCAGTTCCACACACATAAAAGCTTCACTGAAACCTATGATGATCAGATATTCAACTGATGTTGCGATCGCTTTGGGTTCATAAAAAAAGATTCTGGCAATCGGTTCCGGAATACATATAAATACAGCTGAGATCAACAGTCCCCAGATACCAACCGTCCACAAAGAAGCCTTATATCCTTTTTTGACACGGTCATTTTTGCCCGCACCATAGTTCTGTGCGATAAAGGCATTTAATGCCGCTGCAAAACCGTCTGCAGTATTCCATGATATCGATTCAATCTGCCCTCCGACTCTCTGCGTTGCAACAGCTTCTGCACCATACCCGGAGATCATACGTGTCAGCACCATGGAGATTGCACAATATGCCATTCCCTGTATTGCTGTCGGAATTCCGATCTTGCAGATTCCACTTACATATTCCATCGGAATTCTTGCAAACAGACGAATTCCTTTTAATACATTATCCTTCTTCTGCACAAAGATTCCGATGATCATCACACTCATTACAATTCCCTGCGCTGTTACAGTCGCAATTGCTGCACCTGCCACACCCAATTCAGGAAGTGCCCCCGGTCCAAGAATCAGTACCGGATCCAGGATCATATTAATTACCAGCCCGATCAGGTTCGCAATAAATGGAGTCTTTGAATCTCCCTGTGCAGTATAAATACCTGTCAATGTAAATGTCAGAAATGAAAATACGATCAAACCACAGGCAATTCTTGTATAAGAAAGTGCAGCCGCAATTGCTTCTGCATCATCCAAATGAAAGAAGCCGATCAGTCGATGTAAAAACAGCAATACAATTGCCGCATATACTAATCCCATCAATGTAGCTAACTGTACTGCGGTCTGTGCATATTTATTCGCCTCGTCTCTATTTCCTTTTCCGATGCATTGCGCTACTTGAACTTGTCCGCCCATTCGAGCCATGGATGCCAGTCCCTGTGACAGCCAGGTGTACATTCCTCCGACACCAACTCCGGCAACTGCCTTCGAACCAAGCAGACCGATCCATGCCATATCTGTAAGATTATACAATGTCCCTAAAAATGACGATGCCATAATCGGTATCGCCAACTTTGTCAAGGTCTTTAAAATAGGACCCTTTGTTAAATTTCCTTCCATATCTTCCCCACATACCATAATTTCTACTATCAATTTGTTCTACTGTGCATTCAATAGCATCTCTATAGACAGACTACTACATAATGGTATTTTTTGCAATCCTTTCTTGTGATGGCAAATTCCAAAACACAAAAAACGGAGAAATCCTGGTCGGGGATTTCTCCGTTTTTCCTATATTATAGAGATGATACGATTTACTCGATTGCTTCTGTCTCGATTACAAATTTCACGCTTCCTTCCATTCCGCTGTCTTTTCCACTGAATGTTGTATAAGTACAATCATCCGATGTAAGTGCATCGAAACGGTCAAGTACATCACCGAGTTCGTCTTCAACTGTACTCTTTAATTTGCTTGTTCCTTCACGGTCGAACTTCTCCATACCGTCTGCGAGTTCTCTTGCTCCTGACTGAAGAGTTGCTGCACCTTCACGAAGGGCTGCGCTGTTCAGTGAAAGTTTTGCCGCTCCGGATGACATCTGGCTTCCCAGTGTATTTAGTCCGCTTGCCAGCTGGTTTGTTCCGCTCTGAAGTGTCTGAACTCCTGCTACCAGTGTTGAACTGTTAGCTTTCAGTTTGTTGGCTCCTGCTAAAAGTGCGTCATTATTTGCACTCAACTGTGAGAATCCACTGTTCAGTTCAAGAATACCCGTAACTGCTGCCGGGAACTGTGCCTGTACAGATTTGTTTAACTCACCAAGGTTAGATGAAAATGTTCCGATTGCTATATTTAATCCCTGCATTCCTGCATCCAGCTGATCTACAGATTCTGATAACTGTCCAATTGCTTCCGCCGGAAGTTTATCCTTCATACTTGTGATTGTCTGAAGTTTCTCCTGCATTGCCGGAAGCTGAGCTGTCAGTGTCTGTGCTGTCTGCTGAAATGTTTTCATTGACACACTGATTGCTCCCATCTCCTGCTGGATCGCTGTTGTATCAATTGTTGGAATTGTCACACTAACTTCGCTTGCCTTCTCGAGTCCGCTCAATCCGTCTGCCGCACTCTTTGCTGCATTTAATTTATCAATTGCCGCCTGAAGATCCGCTTTTGCAGTCTCGTCTGTTGTCTGATCTTTCTTCGCCTGTAATTCACTGACTGCAGAATCAATTGTTGCTTTGCTGTTTGCTGCTGCATTTTTTGCTGTATCAACCTTATCATTATAATCTCTGATCTTCGCATTCAAATCATCTACTGCACTCTGGCAAGCTGTGTCCAAAGTAGCAAGTTGCTGATTAATTACTCCAAGCTGCTGATTCAGGCTTGTGAGGTTAGCTGCAATTTTCTTAACCGGTGTTGCAATTCCATCATTCAGCGCTGTTCCAAGCTGCTCTGTCTGATTGATCATTTCAGTTCCTGTCGTCAACATATTTCCTACCTGACCCAAAAGTGCCTGAACCTCTTTGCTTCCAAGTGCTGCTTTCAGCTGTGCTGTTCCCGCTGCCAGCTGGCCGGCTGCTACCTGAATATCTTCTGTCGCTGCTCCTTCTCCGTCAATCGCTGCATTCAGCTGACTGATCGCTCCCTGTACTGTTTTCAGTCCGCTGCTGAGCTGGCTCAGTTTCGCGGCACCTGCTGCCAGCTGCTGTTCACCGCCAATATAAGCTGTAACTCCGTCAGCCAGTGCATTTGTTCCGTCTGTATAATCCTGCACGCCTTTGACAACTTTATTGACACCATTCACATACTCTGTCACGCTTCCGTTCAGTTCTCCATCGCTTCCAAGGTACTTCTGAATTGCATCATTCAAAGTATCCGCACCTTCTGTATAGCTGTTGACACCGTCTGCAAGTGTTCCGGCTCCGTCTGCAAGTGTGTCAGATCCACTTACTAACTGAAGTGCTGCATCTTCCAGTTCATCTAAGGAACTCTTCAGTGAATCAACATTTACGATATTATCAAAATCAATGTCATCAAGAAGATCGGTAAGTGCCACTGTAAATGTAGAAGACATTGTGAAATCTGTCACATCAGCTTCCACGCAGAGACTTTCCGGGATTGTCAGATCTTCTGTTTTGCTTTCGTCCAGATTCAAACTTTCTTTCATGCCAGGCATTCCGAATCCGACTACGATATTCTTGCTTCCATCAGAAATAACTTTTCCGTTATCAATCGTAACATTGCTAAATGTTTCATTCGGAAGGATCATTCCCGTCATCATGACAAATGGTGTGTAAACTTCTTCTTGTTTTCCATCTACGCTGACTGTTTTCTTCTCTTTATTTGTATAATCCACCTGAATCTTCAGATGTCCGCTTTTTCCTTTCAGATCTGCCGGTTTGATTTCTTTTCCGTCCAGATAGTAAGTAAGCTTTACAGAAACCGGAAGATCCTGATCTGTTGTTCCCTGATAATAAATATCTTCACCGTCTGTATTCCATGTCAATGTATCTCCGGATGCTTTGAATGTTTCATCACCTTTTACATTCTTAATACCCTTCAGAGTACTTGCATCTGTCAGGCTTCCTGATACACTGCCTGAATTCTTCAGCCAGTTAGATACTGTTACTTCATCAATTGTTCCTGTTGCGTCTGCATTTACATAAACTGTCTCTTCCTTATAAACTGCATCTGCGTCAGAACTTGTTCCTGCAGCAAAGACCGGCACAGCGCCCATCATTACTGACATTCCAACGGCAAGAGAAGTTGTGAGTCCACGTTTGATTTTTCTGTTTTTGTTCATGATTCTTACATCCTTTCTACTTTTTTCCACCGAGGAATCCGATGGACGTCTTACATATTACTTTATCAAATATCATAAACATCGCCGGCAATATCAGGATTACAACAACCATACTGATAATCGCGCCTCGCGCAAGCAAAGTGCAAATAGAACCGATCATTTCAACCTGTGAGTAGCAGGCTACTCCAAATGTTGCCGCGAAGAAACTTAATCCGCTGCTGATAATTGACGGCATACTGGTTTTATGAGCAATACTGATTGCTTCCATCTTATCTCGTCCACGCTGACGCTCTTTCTGATAGCGGGTCGTCATTAGAATTGCATAATCTACAGTTGCTCCCAACTGAATTGCTCCAATTACTATACTTGCAACAAATGGAAGGCTTATTCCCTGATAAAACGGGATTGCCATATTAACCATAATTGCAAATTCAATAACTGCCACCAATATGATTGGCAGTGATATTGATTTGAAGATAATCATAATAATGATAAATATCGCTGCAATTGAAAGTGCATTTACATTTACCAGATCCACATTGGTTACATCCTCCAAGTCTTTCATCAAAGGAGCTTCTCCAATTACCATCGCATTTTTATCATAAGATTTTACAATCTTATCGATCGATGCAATCTGTGTATTGACTTCCTCTGTTGCTGATTCATATTCCGAGCATACAAATGCAAGCTCGTAATCATCGCTTTGCAGCATTTCTTTGATATCATTTGGTATCATAGAGTCCGGCACTGCCGGTCCAATCAGCGAATTCATACTGATCGTCCACTTGACACCCTTCACAGAATCAATCTCATCGAACATTTTCGACTTCTGTTTTGCATCCATACTTCTATCTAACATAACCATATGAATATTACTCATATCGAAGTCTTTCTTAAGTTCTGCATTCGCCACATTACTGTCCAGTGTGGACGGGAGTGAATCTGCAATGTCGTAGTAAATCTTTGTGTGATTATTTCCATAAATAGCCGGGAATAAAAGTACCAGGAAAACAACGATCCATACTTTATAGTGCTTTGTAATAAAAGCTGATGGCTTATCCATGTTGCTGAGCAACAGTTTATGTTTTGTCTTCTCAATTGGTTTATCAAATACAAGAACCAGAGAAGGTAAAACTGTTACGCAACAGATTACACCGATCAATACGCCTTTTGCCATAACGATACCAAGATCTCGGCCAAGTGCAAATGTCATAACACACAACGCTACGAATCCGGCTACTGTCGTAACAGAGCTTCCTGCCACAGACTTAAATGTATTGGAAATCGCATGTCCCATGGCACGTTCTTTCTCTCCCGGAAAACGATTCTTGTTTTCCTCGTAGCTGTTCAAGAGGAAAATGGAATAATCCATTGTCACACCCAGCTGCAATACCGCAGTCAATGCCTTTGTGATATACGAAGTCTCTCCAAGGAAAATGTTGCTTCCAAGATTGTAGAGAATCGCAAGTCCAATACTGATCAGAAATAAAATCGGTACTACGAAAGATCCGCTTGTCAATTCAAGTACGACCAGACTTAAAAGTGCTGCAATCACCACATAAACCGGAAGTTCTTTAAGTGCCAGATTCTTAATATCTGTAACAACTCCTGTCATACCGCTGATAAAGCACTGATCATTCGCCAGCTTCCTCATCTGTCCGACAGCATCCATAGCTTCATCAGAAGATGTTGTATTATCAAACAATACAAGCATCATCGTGGCATCGCCTTTGAAAAACGCCTCCTTTAAATCCTTTGGGATCATCTCCACCGGAAGGCTGATATCAGCTACATCGTCATACCAAAGTACATCTTTTACATGCGGTACTTCACTGAACTGATCTTCAAGCTTCTGAACATCCTTCATGTCCATGTTCTCTACCACGACCATGGAGAAAGCGCCCATTCCATACTCATCCACCAGAATATCCTGACCTTTTACTGTCTCCAGATGCTCCGGCAGATAACTGAGCAAATCATAGTTTACACGTGTCTTTGCCATCCCGATGACCGACGGGATAATCAGAAGAAATCCGATGATCAACATCAGAACTCTGTGTTTGGCAATCCATTTGCCAACTTTAACCATTTGTATCATCTCCTATACTGTCTTACTACTCAAGTCTCTTATAGTATAGCGCGAAATGACCATTAGTCAATATTTTTTTGTTAAAAAATGAAAAATAGTCATTTTTATTGACTTTTGGGAATTTTGTGCCATACTAGTAAAAAGACAATAGGAATTTTTCACAGACTGTATTTTTATGAAAACCTCTTATTGGCAAAGTTTGTATTATATATTACAATCACTAAAGACACACAAAGGAGGTCATTGAGATTATGGGAAAAGTAGATGATAATAAAAAGCTGAAAATGAATACACTGCTCCAGACTGCATTTGACCTGTTCACCGGAAAAGGCTTTGCCAAAACAACTGTATCCGACATCGTGAATCAGGCCGGTCTGGCAAAGGGGACATTCTATCTTTATTTCAAAGACAAGTATGATTTAAGAGATAAATTGATCGCATACAAAGCCTGTCAGCTTTTTGATGATGCACACAAGCAGCTTGAAGGAACTGAGATTAATTCTTTAGAAGAAGAGATTCTTTTTTTAACAGATTATATTATTGACCGTTTCCAGAAACAGCAGTCCTTGTTAAAATTTTTGTCAAAGAATCTCTCCTGGGGAGTTTTCCAGGATGCTGTCGGAACGGGTTCTGTAGTGTCCAGGCAATTTTATGACCACTACAGAAATTCACTTATAAAATATAATGTAAACTGTGAGAATCCGGATCTCTTGCTTTTTACACTGATTGAATTGATCGTAGTAATCGCGATTCTTGCAATCATCG
>OLOQ01003840.1_pt1 | contig 10642 bp, 8 predicted proteins | sample 1673101 | NCBI WGS metagenome assembly OLOQ01 (sample SAMEA3136754, study PRJEB25190) | human gut metagenome | biome: human gut; feature: human-associated habitat; material: faeces | place: Austria | collected 2013 | reverse complement strand
GGGCGATCCACAGCGTCAGGGGAGTTTCGGCAAACTTTTTGAACATGAGAAATGCCTCCTTCTTTTCCCGCATAATAAAACCCGCACGCTTTACGCATGCGGGAAACGGTGCGGAGGCAATACACCTCTGCTTTTCCGCTTCCCTACGGTAGGATGATCTACACAGGTTCGAGGGGACTGGCCCAAGCCATCTCAGCCGCTATGCGACCCCCCCAGCGGGTAACGCAAGCATTATAGCACAAAACCAATACTTGTCAAGGAGGAACCGCCATGCCGCACCATTTTTTCGCTTACATGAACCGCATGAAGTACATCCGCCGTTGGGGGCTGATGCGCAACACCCAGGCAGAAAACGACATGGAGCACGCCTTCCAGACGGCCATGATCGCCCACGCCATCGCGCTGCTGGGCAACGCCCGCTACCGCAGGGATTATGATGCAGAGCACATCATGGCGCTGGCCATGTATCACGACGCCAGCGAGGTCATCACTGGCGATCTGCCCACGCCCGTCAAGCACAACAACCCCGTCATCCGGGATGAATATCACCGCCTGGAGGCCATTGCCGACCAGCGGCTGCTGCGCATGCTGCCCGAGGACATCCGCCCCACCTATGAAGCGCTGATCGGCACGGAGGAGAAGGGCGTGGAATGGCGCATCGTCAAGGCTGCCGACAAGATCAGCGCCTATATCAAGTGCATGGAGGAGCGCAAGATGGGCAACCGCGAGTTTGCCGAGGCTGAGACCAGCACGCTCAGCGCCATCCGCCGCATCGACCTGCCTGAGGTGCAGGATTTCATGGACGATTTTGTGCCGGGCTTTGGCATGTCGCTGGATGAGATTTCGCGGGATTAACGAAAGAGAAAGATAAGAAGCCGCTGCTTTCTTCGCCAAGGAAGGCAGCGATTTTCTTCGTCTTTCCAGGTTTTTTTCTATCTTGAAAACACAGAAATGACGCCCACCGATTTCCCGTCGACAACCGGTCACGTACCGACCCGCACAGGAAACGGCTCGCTCTCACCTACCGGTCACATACCGGCGGCGCAGAGCGTGGCGTCATCTTCTACTAATATATTAGCAGCCAACGCCGAAAATGCCAATACTGAAAATATTTCTGATTTTTATGCTTATGCTTGCAGCATCTGCCGGAAAAAGGCCACGCCGCGGTTCAGGTTTTCCAGCGACAGGCGCTCGTCTATGCCGTGCACGCGCAGGAGCTCGTCCTGCGGCAGGATGAAGGGGCTGAAGCGGTACACCTGCGCGCAGAGCGCTTCCATGCGCCGCGCGTCCGTGCCGCATGCCAGCAGAGAGGGCACGATCACCGTGCCCGGAAAATGCACGGCGATGGCGGTGCACAGCGCATCCCAGGCGGGGCCGCTGGCAGGGGAGAGCGCGCCGGGCTCCTCCATGCACTGCACGGACAGCGTGATGGGCGCGCGCCTGATGCAGCGGCGCACCTGGCGCAGCAGCGCCTCGGCGCTGTCCCCGGGCAGGATGCTGGCCGAATAATGCAGCGTGGGGATTTCGCCCAGCAGCGCGTCGCCCGATTGCCGCCACAGCGACAGCTGCGTGCGTGTGATTGCGCGGCCCGTCGCTGTGCGCGACAGACGATGCAGGAGCGACCCATGAAAAAGGCGGCCGTGGGACAGGCAGAAGCGATCGCGCCCGTTCATCAGGGGGCGCATGGCGGGTAGCATATCCGACAGCACCGGGTCGCATAGCCGCGCACGGGGATGGATACGCGATATGCGCGCCGCCGCGCGGGAAAGCTCCTCCAGCGCACGCGGAGCCGTGCAGCTAAGCGAAAAGAGCAGCCGTCCCTTTTCAGCCACGCCCACCGTGGCGAAAGGCTTGCGCGTCAGCGCAAAGGGCTGAGAGATATTGCCGCCCTCATCCAGAATAAAGGCAGGGTGCACGCCGCGCGCCTGCAGCAGGCGGGCCATAGCGGCCATGCTGCCCCCGCGCGTTTCCTCATCGCAGGAGAAGGCAAGCCAGATATCCCCGCCGGGCTGCCAGCCCTCACTGAGCAGCCCCTCGGCAGCCGTTAACAGGGCAACCAAATGACCCTTCATATCCGCCGCCCCGCGGCCATAGATGTAGCCGCCGTGCGTTTCGCCGCCAAAGGGCGGATGCGTCCAGGCGCTGATATCGCCGGGGCTGACCACATCCAGATGCGATAAAAACACCAGCGGCTGCCCCTCCGGCGCGCCGGGCAGATGCAGCAAAAGCGCGCCGCCGCCTAAGGTTTCGCAGCTGCACAGCGAAAAAAGCCGCGGAAACAGCTGCCGCAGCAGCGTATGCAGGCGGCGGAATATCCCCGCGTCGCCGCCCGAAACGGTGGGCTGCATGATGCACAGCGACAGCGCGCGCGGCGTAATCCTCAGGCAGGGCAGAATAGGTCACAAATGGTTTCCCCCAATAAACGCTATTAAAGAATCATTCCCATATCTTTTTCGACGGCGGCGGCAAAAAATCCTGCCACCTGGGCGGAAACAGGGCGAAATCGATCAAAAAAGTGAAAATTGGAATTGCCTATTGGGGATGTATTGTGCTATAATCATTCGGCGATTTCTTTAAAGTGGAATCGTTCCAATGCGCGATACCAAAGCAGTCTTCTGCGGCGCGGCCGCGTTTGAAAGGAGTATGAACTTTTTATGCCTTACATTGCTGTATTGACCAGCGGCGGCGACAGCCCTGGCATGAACGCGGCGGTTACCGCTATCGCCCGCAGCGCGGCGCTGCTCAACATGCCCCTGCTGGGCGTAGATCGCGGTTTTAACGGCCTGCTGGGCAAAAACCCCAAGACCGATTTTATGGAACTGAATCTGGAAAAGGCGCTGGATATCGCCGACCTGCCCGGCACGCAGCTGCGTACCGCCCGGTGCGTGGAGTTCAAGGATAAGGCTGTGCAGACTCGCGCGGCCAAGCTGCTGCGCGATATGGATGTGGCCGGCCTGATCGTCATCGGCGGCGATGGCAGCTTCCAGGGCGCACGCGCGCTGTGCGAGCAGGGCATCCCCTGCATCGGCATCCCCGGCACCATCGATAACGACCTGGCCTACACCGAAATGACGCTGGGCTTTGACACCGCCGTCAACGTGTGCGTGGACGCGGTGCGCTCCATCCGCGCCACCTCCCGCTCCCACGACCGTCCCCATGTGGTGGAGGTCATGGGCCGTCACTGCGGCGATATCGCCCTGATGACCGCCGCCTCCACGGGCGCGGAAATCGTCATTGCCCCCGAGGCCAAGCGCTGGACGGTGGATGAGATTGCCCATCGCCTGCAAAGCCAGATCGACCGCGGCAACTACCGCAGCACCATCGTGGTGGCCGAGGGCAGCTGGGAAATGATGGCGCCCTTTGATGTGTACAAGTTCCTCAAGCCCTATGGCAAGGAAGTGTTTGAGGGCGAGCCCATGACGGCCTATCGCTTTGCCAGCGTGCTCAAGCGCAAGACCACCATGCCCGACGGCTCCTTCCCCGAGGTGCGCCATACGGTGATCGGTTACACCCAGCGCGGCGCTCAGCCCACGGCTCGCGACGCCACTTTCGCCTTTGAATCCGGCGTGCTGGCGGTCAACCTGCTGCAGCATGGCGTAAGCAACCGCGTGATCGGTATGAAGCACGGCAAGGTGTATCATGAGGACATCGAGAAAGCCCTCAAGGCGCGCCGCCCCTTCAATCGTTCGCTGTACAATACCATCAACGGGCTGTAAATTTGCAAAAGGATCCTGCTTCGTGTTGACAGCCCGAAAGCGGCTGTGATAGAATACCTCTTGTGCCAGATACTTACACCGGCACATAAACAAACATGGAAAGGAGGCTGCGGCGTGCGCAACATTGAATCTTCGGTTGCTTTGTTTCCCCGTGCTCAGGCAAGGGACGCCTTTGATACGCATGCGCAGCCGCCCTTGGATTGCGCTTGGGCTTTTTAAGCGCATCATAGAGAGCGTCTGCTGCCTGCACGCATGCGGACGCTCTTTTTCTATGTTTTTTTCAATGCGAAAGGAGAGGTGATTGATCCTATGAACAAGCGAAGGATGCGCTTGATGGGCAAGCTGGTGGCGCAAAATAAATGGCTCTTTATCGGGGCGGCGCTGTGCGTGCTGATCAGCGTGGTCATCGATTACCTGACCCCCCTGCTGCTGGCCGAAACGCTGGACTATTATCTCAGCGGCCAGCCCTCCACCATGCCGGCGTTTGTCAACCGCTGGGTGGATAGCTGGGGCGGCCCTGGCTTTATGGCGCGCAACCTGTGGATCGTTGGTCTGGCGCTGGTGGGGCTGAATATTGTGGGCGGCGCGATCAACTTTTTCAAGGGTCGCTGGCAAAGCAAGGCGGGCGAAAATGTGGCGCTGTACCTGCGCGAACGGCTGTATGAGCACATCCAGCACCTGCCCTTCAGCTATCATGTAAAGGCCGAAACGGGCGATATGGTGCAGCGCTGCACCAGCGATGTGGATACCGTGCGCCGCTTTCTGGCCAGCCAGCTGCTGGCAGTGGTATCCTCGGTGCTGATGATCGTGGTGGCGCTGACGATGCTGTTCAGCAAAAACGTAAAGTTAGCGCTGATCAGCATGGTGATGGTGCCGGCCATTTTCTGCTTTGCGTTTCTGTTTTTCAAGTGGGTGGTCAAGGCCTTTGGCGATGCGGACGTATCCGAGGGTCGCCTCAGCGCCGTGCTGCAGGAAAACCTGACCGGTGTGCGCGTGGTGCGCGCCTTTGGCCAGCAGCAATATGAAGTGGAAAAATTCACTGGCGCAAGCGCGGATTATAAAAAGAAATCCTTCAAGGTAAGCAAGCTCCTGGCCGTGTACTGGGCGGGCAGCGATACCATGTGCATGATCCAAAGCGGCATTACGCTGATCATGTGCGTGCTCTTTGCCGCACGCGGCGAAATCACCGTGGGCACCATGGTGGTGTTTACCAGCTATGTGGGCAAGCTCCTATGGCCCATCCGCCAGCTGGGCCGCATTCTGTCCGACGCAGGCAAAAGCTTTGTGGCTGTGGAGCGCATTGACGAGATCCTCCGCGCGCCCGTGGAGCCTGCCGAACCGGACGCTATCCAGCCTCCCCTGAACGGGGATATCGTGTTTGATCACGTCACCTTCGGCTATGACAGCAACCGCAACGTCCTGCAGGATATGAGCTTTACCATCCCCGCCGGCAAAACCGTGGCCATCCTGGGCGCTACGGGCAGCGGCAAGAGCAGCATCGTACACCTGATGCAGCGCCTCTTTGAGCCGCAGAGCGGCCGCATCACCATCGGCGGCGTGGATATCCAGAAGATTGACCGCAGTTACCTGCGCGCCCATGTAGGCCTGGTGCTGCAGGAGCCCTTCCTCTATTCTAAGACGCTGCGCGATAATGTGGGCATCGCCGTCTCCCATCCCTCCCAGCAGGCCATTGAACGCGCTGCCGTGGACGCCAGCGCCCTTAGCTTTATCGAGGATAGCGAAAACGGCTGGAATACGGTGGTGGGCGAGCGCGGCGTAACGCTCTCTGGCGGCCAGAAGCAGCGCATTGCCATTGCCCGTACCCTGATGAAGGACAACGATATCCTGATCTTCGACGATTCCCTGTCCGCCGTGGATACCGAAACCGACGCGGCCATCCGCCATGCCCTCAAGGAGCATAGCCGCAATACCACCACCATCATCATCAGCCATCGCGTGGTGACGCTCTCGCAGGCCGATCTGATCCTGGTGGTGGAGGATGGTCACATCATCCAGCAGGGCACGCATCAGCAGCTGATTCATCAGCCCGGCCTGTATGCGCGCATCTTTAACATCCAGACCGCGCTGGAGGAGGAATTTGCCCGCCACAGCGCCCAGGAGGTGAACTGAAGCCATGCAGCAGACGCAGGAAAAAGACTATACGCAAAAATTTGACCTCTCCCTGTGGCGCAAAATTTTCCATCATGCCCGGCAGTATTATCCGCACCTGGCCGCACTGGCCCTGTCGATGGCCATCAGCGCCCTATGCGACGTGGCCTTTCCGCTACTGACCAGCTATGCGATCGACTATCTGATTCCCGGCACGGGCGCACAGGCCCCCTCGGGCGCCATGGCTCGGCTGATGTACAACATGGTCGGCTCGGCGTCCGCCCTGTTTTCCGGCAACACCATGGCGGGCTTTATCTTCCTGTATGCAATGCTGGTGATTGTGCAGGTCGCCACCATTTACGCCTTCCTGTATCTGGGCGGCGTAATCGAGGTGGGCGTATGCTACAACATCCGCCAGGAGGCCTTCCATAAGCTGCAGGAGCTGCCCTTTTCCTATTATGACCGCATGCCCGTCGGCTATCTGATGAGCCGCATGACCAGCGATATCCAGCGCCTGGCCGAAACCATCGGCTGGAGCCTGCTGGATCTGTTCTGGGGCGTAGTGATGCTGGTGATGTGCTCGGTCACGATGCTGACCATCAACTGGAAGCTGGGTCTGGCCGTGATGGTGGTGCTGCCGCCGCTGGCCGTTATCAGCTTTTATTTTCAGCAGAAGATCCTCAAGAGCTGGCGCGCCGTGCGCAAGACCAACAGCCGCATCACCGGCGCGTTTAACGAAGGCATCATGGGCGCGAAAACCACCAAAACCCTGGTGCGCGAGGAAGCCAACATGCAGGAGTTTGGCGAATTGACCCACGAGATGCGCCGCTCCTCCGTGCGCGCCGCGTCGCTCAACGCCCTGTATCTGCCCATCGTTATTTCCCTGGGCTCGCTGGCCACAGCCTACGCCCTCTGGCGCGGCGGAAACCTGGTGCTGGCTGGGGCCATGTCCCTGGGCGTTATTCAGGTGTTCGTCAATTACACGGTGCAGTTTTTCGAGCCCGTGCGCAACATTGCCGGCGTGTTCAGCGAAATGCAGTCGGCACAGGCCGCGGCCGAGCGCGTGATGACGCTGCTGGATACCCAGCCCGACATTGTGGACAGCCCCGAGGTGGTAGCGCAGTTTGGCGATAACTTCCATCCCAAGCGCGAAAACTGGCCCGAGCTGCACGGCGATATCGACTTTGAGCACGTGGACTTCAAGTATCAGGATGGCGAGCGCGTGCTGACGGACTTTAACCTGCACGTCAAGGCTGGCGAAACCATCGCGCTGGTCGGCCCCACGGGCGCGGGCAAATCCACCGTGGTCAATCTGGTGTGCCGCTTCTATGAGCCTACGGGCGGCGAAATCAAAATAGACGGCGTGGACTACCGCAAGCGCAGCCAGCTGTGGCTGCAATCCAATCTGGGCTATGTGCTGCAGGAGCCGCGGCTGTTCTCGGGCACCATTCGGGATAACATCCGCTATTCCAAGCTGGACGCTACGGACGAGGAGATTCGCCGCGCGGCGCAGCTGGTAAACGCCGAGCCCTTTATCCTGAAGATGGAAAAAGGCTATGACACCGATGTAGGCGAGGGCGGCAGCCGGCTGTCCACGGGCGAAAAGCAGCTGATTTCCTTTGCCCGCGCGATCCTGAGCAACCCACGCATCTTCATCCTGGACGAAGCCACCTCCTCCGTCGATACTGAAACCGAGGTCATGATTCAGCAGGCCATCTCCCAGGTGCTTACGGGCCGCACGTCCTTTATCATCGCCCACCGCCTGTCCACCGTCCGCTCGGCCGACCGCATCCTGGTCATCGAGGATGGCAAGATCAAGGAGCAGGGCACGCATCAACAGCTGCTTCGCATGAAGGGCAGCTATTACAAGCTGTACATGAGCCAGTTTGAGGAAGAACGCGCGCAGGAAATCCTGTCCGCCAGGCTTGCGGACAGCAAAACGGACAATTAAAGCAGCCCTGCGTATATTTTATCCCCCTGCCCTTGCGGTATGGGGATTTATTATGGTAAAATCTGACCGTAATCGAAAAACAAGGAGGATTTTACATCCATGAACGTTTACCCCAACGCCAACCCCGCTCCCCGCAAAAACGGCAATAAAAAGCTAATCCGCGCGGGCGTGATCGCCGCAGTCGCCATTGTGCTGGCGCTGATTGTATACGGCGGCTGCACCGCCATCGTGCCCACCGGCTATACCGGCATCCTGACCACCTTCGGCAAGGTGGCCGACTACACGCTGGACGCGGGCTTCCACCTGAAAAGCCCCTTCCAGGTGGTCACTGTGATGGATAACCGCGAGCAGAAAACCAGCTACAACACGCAGGCCTTCTCCAGCGATATCCAGCAGGTGCAGGTGATCGGCTCCATCAACTATAACATCAACAAGACCACGGCCATGAACCTGTTCAAGGACGTGGGTACCAACTACTACAACACCCTGGTTTCGCCCCGCCTGCTGGAAAACCTCAAGGCTGTATTTTCCAAGTACACGGCAGAGGAGCTGATTTCCTCCCGTGATCGCCTGTCCATTGAGACCCGCGAAATGCTGAGCCGCGAAATGAGCGGCTACGGCATCAATATCATCAGCGTATCCATTGAGGATATCGACTTTGCCGACGCCTTTACCGATGCGGTGGAAGCCAAGCAGGTGGCGCAGCAGGGCAAGCTGAAGGCTGAAATTGAGCAGGAGCAGGCCACCATGGAGGCTCAGCAGCAGGCCGAGCGCAAGAAGATTGCCGCCGAGGCTGAGGCCAACGTGCAGAAGATCAACGCCGACGCGGAAGCCTATGCCATCCGTGCGCAGGCCGAAGCCCAGGCTGAGGCCAACCGGCAAATCGCCCAGTCGCTTACGCCCGAGTTGATTGAGTACACCCAGGTATCCAGCTGGGATGGCAAGCTGCCCACCTACATGGCCGGCGGCGACTCCACCACCCTGCCTGTGCTGAACCTGAGCGATCAGTAACGTCTCTCGTCCCTTTTCTCCTACACAAAAGCGCCAAGGGAGTTTCCTCCCTCGGCGCTTTATTGATATTTCGCTTAGCCAATGCCGCCTGTTACCGCGTCGCAGTCCAGAATCTCACCCGTCTGCGCATCCAGTCGAACACAGCAGCTCCATTCTATACCGTTTACATAAGCAGGGATATACCAGTCCAGATCCCATATTCGCTGTCCATTGGGGCGCTGATACAGCGTGGCGTAAACCAGTTCGCTGCCCTCAGCTTCAAAAGCCTCCTTGGTCAGGCCAAAGTCCTCCAGCAGCGCGACCTTGCCTAGCTCTTCTGCACGATCCTGAGCAATATCCTGCGAACCCGCATCGACGATGCGCGAAATCTCACCATCATAGCGTACTTCGTCCTCCTTGAGCAGGCGCCGGGTAAACAGCGTAAAGGGAGTGGGCGTAGGCGTCGTCTGAGTCTTGACCGTAGAACGCCCCTGCAACGTATATTGATGATACGGTGCGTACAAGGCTCCCTTCATCACAGATTCCGCATCCTCCGCCAGATAGGCTGCCAATGATGCTCGCATCCCAGTGATCCATATCTCCCGCGTGACCGTCATAGCTCCAGTTGGCGACAGCCGTGCTGCCGTTCACATGCACGCTGTAAACGCCCAGCAGCGTTCCGGGAATACCTTCGTTGGTCGTAAAGGTAACGGTATAATCCCCACCGGCGTTTTTTTGCGCATCCGCTCTGAACAGCGCCAGCATACCCGGCGTGAAGCGACATTGGCGCGTCAGCGCGTTGCGGGCAGTAAGCACAACGTTGCTGCGCTCCGAGCGCTGTACAAACACGGCGGCCAGCGCGCAGGCGCTTGCCAGCACAAGAACCAGAGCGCATACCAGCGCCACAGTCAGCTTTCGTTTCATCACAGGTTGTTTCCTTTCTTCAATTCTTGAGATCACGCGCCGGGCATGCGCCTCGTCCCAGGTTGCCCCGGCAAACGCGCGATCCACGCTTTGCCGCAGATCATTCTTCATCGTAATACCACCCTTCCAATTGCGTGCGCAGCAGCTTATTGGCCTGCTTGAGCCGATGCTTCACCCCACTGCGCGTTGTCCGCAGCGCCTGGGCTACATCGTTCACCTTCATTCCCTGATAATAGCGCAGCAGCGCCGTGTCGTACTGCGCCATCAGGCGCTCCAGCGCAGCCTGCCTGTCCCGCGTTTCATCCGTTTGAACGCCGTTCGCCTCCTTTCACACGTTTGACGAGAAAGGTGATCAAAATGGACGTTAAAAAATAAAACTTCCGCCGTTTTATAACAGTGGAAGCGGGATTTGAAAACATCGCCCATAAAGCAGGACAACAAAAAAGGACTGCCGAGCGTTGCTGCCCGGCAATCCCTGTTGCGGTGAGATTACTTGATGGTGATACGGCCCTGGGGCTGCGCATACTGCTGACCCACAACGCCGCCCAGCACCTGCTGCACATAATTAACCAGCGCGTCCTCCAACGCCACGCCCGTCTTGTAGCCGGCGGTCGCATTGGCATACTTGAAGGCATAATAGGTATCGCCGCCCGCGGCGGTGAAATCGTTGGTGGCGATGGTGTACAGCGCGTCCTTATCAAAGGCCTGGCCGCCTACGGTTTCGATAGTCACGCGCGCGCCGGGATTCTTGGGCGCAAAGTAGGTGGAATCGGGATACTGCTCGCCCTGCTCAAAGGGCACAGTGGTATCGATGGTGAACACGATGCCCGCTACCTGCGGGAACGCGCCGATGGCGTCGGGGGTGGAGAAGGTAGCCGCTTCCAGCGCTTCCAGCAGTTGCGGCTGTTGCACGGATAATACGCTCTCGGTCAGCATATCTTTCTGTCCGGGC
>OLOQ01003839.1_pt1 | contig 10642 bp, 10 predicted proteins | sample 1673101 | NCBI WGS metagenome assembly OLOQ01 (sample SAMEA3136754, study PRJEB25190) | human gut metagenome | biome: human gut; feature: human-associated habitat; material: faeces | place: Austria | collected 2013 | reverse complement strand
CAGAGCACCTGACTCTTAATCAGGGTGTCCAGGGTTCGAACCCCTGGTGGCGCATGTAAAGTACCGATTTTGTGGACGTGGAGCCATGGGGTTGGTGCTTTTTTTTGTTATAAAAAATCCGTAAGAAGCTGTCAGTGGCAGGTTCTGTAGATGTAAATAAGGAATGATGAAGATATCGTTTATTTGTTCAGTATATTTTTTACTTCTTTAAAAGACCTTTGAATTGTAGTAAATTTAGTATGCAGGGCAGGCTTACGGTAGGAAAAAAGCAAAGCCTTTCTGGAAAAGCAGTTTGATTTGAATTTCATGAGGGCATACCCTTTTTTAGATATTATATGCAAAAGGATATAGAAAAATATATAAATATAGAGGAAATCATTTGGAAAAGAAAATTCTGATTGCCTGTGCAATGCAGCAGGATGAAATTGAAAAGTACAGAAAACAATTAAATATAACATATCCTGTTGTATATCTGCAACGTGGATTGCATAGAAACCCGTTTGTATTAAGAAATCTGCTGCAGCAGGAGATTGACAGGCACCAGGATGTGGATATAATCCTGCTCACCTATGGATTGTGCGGGCGGGGCACGGAAGGGATTGTAAGCTGGAATACAGAGCTTGTAATGCCACGTTTCCACGACTGTATCCACCAGCTTTTGGAGAATCATGTGGATAAGAATTCTCTTTATGCAACAAGAGCGTGGACAATTGACAAGGAGTCCATTGGAGGCCAGTGCCGCACCATTCTTGCTGCTTATGGCAGAGAACGGGGGATGGAAGTCTTAGATACAATCTATGGCGGTTATGAGAAGATTACTTTAATAGATACGCAAAGCTATGATATAAAGAAAACCAAAGATGGACTGAAAAGACCTGCAGAACTTCTAAATAAGAAGCTGGCGGTGGAGCCATCCGACTGCAATATTATAAGAAAGCTTTTATCGGGAAAATGGGATTGTAATTTCGTTCATCTTGAAAAAGGAGAGCGTGTCACAGAAAGACACTTTATATAAGAAAACCGGCTCCCTGACTTAGAATAAAATCTAATATCAGGAAGTCGGTTTTATGATGTATGCTCTGCAGTTTATTATTTTTTCATTTCGTCCATATAGACAGCAATTTTTTTATCCATACCAATAATATGGTTGGATAACCAGCCCAGCAGAAACTGAATCAGTTCCAGAAGATAAGTCTGCTGGTTATTGTCCATATCGTCAAGTTCTGAGAGGTCAATTTCTACCAGGCGTTCAACGAAAGCAGTGTGGGCACGCTTCTGGGCAGCCAGTTCCGGATAGTGCATCTTCTCCATCAGCATTTCCTCATCAGCAAAATGAAATTGTGTATAATCCTTTAATTTCACTAAAAGCCGCATAATTTCATCATATTTGTCATGCAGCAGATCGTTTTGAATCAGGTCATTGGTCTCTTTTATAATTTCAAAGAGACGGCGGTGCTCTTTATCCACAAGGTCAATGCCGGTCTTGTATTTGTCCGTAAAGGCAAATGGGTCTTCGGAAGTCCCTTCAACTGCGGACATTTTTCCAATCATCATATCACTGCTTAAGATATGGTGGTACAGCCAGCGTACCAGATAGGAAAGTAGTTCTTCGAAAGATGCTCTGGCAGCCTCTTTTGAAGACTTATCTAAAATAAAGGAATTGATTTTCTCAGCAAATTCAGCATGTTCCTTTTTCTGAAGAGGAAGCTCCGGGTCATGAATCTGTTCCATATAAGCCTCTTCATGGGCGAAATGTGTATTCGCATAATCCTTCAGATGAAGAAGCAGGCTCTGGGCAATTCCGGAAATATCTTCGGTTGTTTTAACAAGGGAAAGAGCATCATTTATTATCTGGAATAATTTGCGGTGTTCCTCATCTATTTGTGGAATATGAATCATACAATCTTCTGTAAATTCGTACATGGTATACATCTCCTTACATTATATCAATGATTTATGCTATGATGTATTATAAACCCTCAGAAGATAAGCCACAATAAAAAAAGAAAAATTTATAAAAATTTCACTGATAAACCAACTCCGACTGCTCAGGCAAATGGTTCATCTCATGGGTCATGCATCCGGCAGTGTCCGTGCACTGGCACTATCGGAAAGGTCATAAAGGAATATTTCTGGAAGTAATCAGCTTGCAGATAGGATTTCCCCTGGAAGAGAATTTCTCTTCGTATTCGGTCATGATATTGCCTTCATTCATGGCAGTATCATGGTGTAAATCCCTTGTAAATGCGTCCAGATTCCAGCCTGCAGCATCGATTTCTTCTAAGGAGAAGTCAAAAAGTCCTACGTTATCGGTCTTAAACTCAATCTGTCCGTCACCTTTTAAGACTTTGTCATAGCGCTCTAAGAACTGGCGGGAGGTCAGTCTTCTTTTGGCATGGCGGTCCTTTGGCCATGGGTCGGAGAAATTAAGATAAATGCGGTCTAACTCGCCTTTTTCGAAAAAGTCCGGCAGAAGTGCCGCATCTTCACACAGAAGGCGTAAGTTTGGCAGTGGATTTTCTTCCAATTTCTGGAGTCCGCGGTACAATACGCTTTCGTAACGTTCCATGCCAAGATAGTTGATATCCGGATTCCGGGCAGCTAAGTCCATGATAAAGCGTCCCTTGCCCATGCCGATTTCAATGCGGATCGGGTGGTCATTTCCAAATATTTCATTCCAGTGTCCTTTATGGGAAGCGGCATCCTTGATACAGAGGTCACTGGCTTCTACAGCCGGCGCAGCCGCCGGGATATTGCGAAGTCTCATAATATGAAATCCTTTCTACTTATATATATCTTTCGAAAACAATTTATCATATTTATGGTTTAAAAGAAAGAGAATTGTGAATATTAATGGAAAGGTATTGCACCATGGAAATGGATTGATATATACTTAAAGGTAAGAATGATTTAGGAGCAGCAGAAAATGAAAAAGAAAAAGAGAATATTAAGTTTCGGACTGGCAGTGTGCTGTTTTGTCGGCTTATTGGGTATAAACACACAAAAGGTAAAGGCGGCAGAGTACTGGCCTAAGGACCCGGAAACCGAATCACCAAATGCGATTGTGATGGAAGAGAGCACAGGAACGGTTCTTTATGATAAGAATTCCACGGAGCAGCATTGTCCGGCAAGTATCACGAAGATTATGACCACGCTTCTGGCACTGGAAAATTGTTCGCTGGATGAGACAGTAACATTTTCCAAAGAGGCGGTTTATAACACCCATGGTTCTGGAATCTCCAGGGATGTGGGAGAGCAGATGACCATGGAGGAATGCCTTTATGCAGTCATGCTGGAGTCCGCCAATGAATGTGCCTATGCGGTAGCGGAGCATGTAGGCGGAACCGTTGAGAATTTCGTTCAGATGATGAATGACAAAGCGGCAGAGTTAGGTTGTGTGAATACACATTTTAACAATCCACACGGACTATCTGAGGGAGAGGATGCAACCCTTCACTACACCTGCTGTTATGATATGGCACTGATTGCAAAGGCGGCTTACCAGAATGAGACTTTCCGTGTGATTACATCAACTAAGACCTATCAGATTCCACCAACCAACAAGCATGATGAAATCACCTATCTGCAGAATCACAATGAGATGATTCATGCCTTTAAAACCAGAGGACAGTATCTCTATGAATATTGTGTTGGTGGCAAGACCGGATACACCACAGCGGCAAACAGTACGCTGGTTACCTATGCAGAAAAGGACGATATGACACTTATCTGTGTCATTATGAATGCCCAGTCGCCGGCGCAGTGGACAGATAGTATTGCATTGTATAATTATTATTTTGAGAACTTTTCGCTATATAATGTAGCTCAGAATGAGACAAGGCTTGAAAATGGAGAAATGGATATGGGAATGCTCAATACCAATTCCTCCTTTGTAAAGATAGACCCGGCGGGAAATATTGTTCTGCCAAAGAGTGCAGAATTCAGCGAAGCTACGCCAGCAGTAAGCTATGATAATACTTCGGATGATGTGTTGGCAAATATCAAATATACATTTGCAGGACATGATGTAGGCAGTGCGGATATCATTTCCACCGGAGTAAAAGCAGATACATTCTCCTTTGATAATGTAAAATCAGAAGAGATTTCTACGGAAGCAGGAACCAGAACCACCACGAAGCATAAGTTCCAGATAAATATCTGGAAAGTGTTATTGGGAATTCTCGGTGTCGCAGCTCTTGTGGTCATAGCATTTCTGATTCGGAGATTTGCGGATAATTTCTATATTATCAGACACAAATATTTCTCAAAGAGCAGACCGGATAAACGTTATAAAACCATAAAAAGAAACTATCGCAGCAAGAGGAGACGACGCAGAAGAAGAAAATAGTCTCGAAAATTGCAATAGAACAACTGAAAAAGACAAGAATAAAAAGAAACGACAATATTTAAATTTAAATATTGTCGTTTTACGTTATCTTGGACATTAACGTCAGGACGAATTATATTCTGATAATTTGTGGATAAATCCATTATTATTCTGTTATCGTAGCAGAGTTATCCACACTATTTGGATAATTATCATCAATTTGTGGATAACAGAGTCTGGAGGTAGGAAAGGATACGGCTGCGCTCCCTGGTGTAGATAATGATGCCATTATAAGCCTTTACCATAGTATCATAATGTCCCTTTAAGCTGATGGAAGAACTTAAAGTATACATCAGATAATCGGCAAGCTCGGTTGGTACTTCAATCAGTACCGGTTCGGATTCCTCCAGACTTTTTAAAGAAGCTTCACCGGATTGCAGCAGGCGGCTGATTTCTTTGTCCTGCTCAAATTGCTCTGATGTTTTATTTACAATAAAGTAACCTCTCTCATCCCGGGGCATATCCATTGCCTTGATGGCACGCTGCACCTGTTTGGTCAGCGCATCGGAAGCAGGGTAAAGGGACTGGAAATATCCCATAAAATCCGAAGCCTGACGGAAATGTTCATTGCAGCCCTTTTCTAATACTTCTGTGACCAGAATACGTTTGATAATCTTCTGGCAGGTTTCCCGGGAAGGGTTTTTTCGGGTAGTATTTTCTGTTTCCATAAATACCTCATTTATCAAAAACAAGCGTATATTCGAATAGACATATGCGACATTAAATATTGTTCCAAATAAATTATACGACAAGAAAATGACTTTTACAACGACAAATTAAAAAAATGAGACAAATTGCAACAAAAATTGACAAGCGGCAAAAATTAACTTATACTAGAAGAAAAATGCGAAGGAGCGATATCTATGAATGCGAAGCAGAAAGAGCAGACCATTGAAGAGATAAAGAAGCTTTTAGAAGAAAATAATGGCATTGTGAAAGCCGAAAAATTATATCCTTTGGGATTGACCTATAAAAGTATTCAGGGACTGGTGAAAGCCGGCATACTTGACCATGTAAAGAGTGGATATTATTCCATGGGGTATGAAGAGAAGCCGCAGGAAGAAATTATTCTGGGACTGTTTCCGGATGGAATCTTATGTATGGATAGCGCCCTTTACTATTACGGTTATATTGAGAAGCGTCCTTATGAATGGAGTATTGCCATCAGCAAGAATACTTCGAAGTCAAGGTTCCGCATGGAATATCCGGTGGTGAAACCATATTATACAGAGCCGGAAGTCATGGAGCTTGGCGTAACGGCCATTCCTTTTTCCGGTGGCGAGATGAAGATTTATGAAAAAGAGCGTCTTATCTGTGACTGCCTCAAGTACGAGGAACGTCTGGAGCGGGAGGATTTAAAGAAGGCGCTGCTGGCATTTATCAATGAGCCAAAGAAAGATATTGCAAAATTAATGGAATATGCCAGAGCCCGCAAGGTTGTGGCAAAGGTTCAGAGCAGAATTGGAGTGTGGCTGTAGTGGCAGAGTGCATACTGAGTGAATCATTGATCCGGCAGAGAAGTGAGGACTTGCAAATCCCTTTTGTGGACCTGCTTCCTTCTGCGGTAACCGAGTATTTTCTATATCAGATAAGTAAATCAACATTTGCAGAGAAGCTTTATCTTAGAAATGGCAGCAGCCTCGGTGTGGAGAATTACCGCCGGAAGAGAGTCTTTTCCCTTTCCTATTATTATCAGGTGGTAAAGGATGAGCATTTAACGGAAATGCAGTTAGGGCAGCTCATGAAAGAGGTGTTAAGCCGGAAGCCGGAGTATGTCTATCAGATAGAGAAAGAAAGGGCGGGCAGCTATCAGATAGAGGTGCTGGCAAAATCAAAGGAGCATGAAGTTCCCATTACCCTGCGTTTTCAGGAGCTTCGGGACGAGCAGATGCAGCCTGCCCATGGAGAATTACCATTTTTCTTACAGGAGAATACGGTAATCCAGTTTCTGCAATATCCTTATGAGCAGGTTGTGGCAGAGAATTTTGTGGAAATCTTAGAGAAAATGGAATTAATCAACGACCTGTCCTGCTATGAAGAAATTTATGGAATCTTAAAGAAAGAGGCGTTAGATGGCAGAAAGGTTGAGCAGCAGATTATTGAAGTTGGAACAAAGAGAGAGCTGTTCTTTGGAAAAGACCGGCTGGATACCGTCCTTCGCTATAAGGATTATACTTATATGAAACGGAAATGGACGGCATACTTAAAGAGGGAACGCAAAAAAGAGCCAGACTGGGTGGAAGTGATGACTCTTTTGGAAGCCTTCTTCCCACCGGTCTGGCGTGCAATTATCAGAGATGAAATTTTTATCGGAGACTGGATGCCGGAGCTGTGCCGTTTCCTGTAGATACTTAATGGCTATAGTCGCGGATCAGCGTCTTTAAGAAGCCAAGAAGTGACTTTGGCTTGCGGAAGTCAAAGCAAGGAACTTCTTCGCATTTGTAACCGAAATCACTGGCGATGGCAACAAGACCGGAAAGGGGATGCAGCGGAGTCTCATTTAACTCACTGCTCAAAAGCTCGATTTTAAAGCAATCTTCATCTTCTAAATCGCAGGTGAGGATGAGGTCTACATTTGTAATATTGGAAAAATCTTTTTCTGAATCAAAGATGGCAGCCTTAATGCCATCTTTTTTTAATGCCTCCAATAGCTGGATGCAGAAAGTCTTTTTATCAATAATGGAATCCCCTACCAGCGATACCACGGGAATAAAAGAAGCAATATTGCCTGTTGCCGGAAGCTCCAGATTGCTGTCTTCATCAAAAAGCTCTCCCCGTTCGGAAAGCAGCTTTAAGGCATGATAATAATGGGTGCGGGTATTGATGTTAAAAAACTGTTCATTCAGTGGAACCGGACATACTTTAGCCAGTTCGTCTTCCGGGATATAGCCGGCATTGCATTTCTCATGAAGCCGGTTAAAGGAATATTGGTGAAAGAGCATGGCTTTTCCCACCTGCGGAATGCAGCTTTTAGAATAGACTGCGGAAAGTGTCTCCAGCTGGTCATTGGCACGCTCAATCGCCCAGATAGGATGCTCCTGTGGCTGTGACAGCAGGTAAAGCCCCAGTGCCGGTTCTACAAAAGGTGTATCTACGGAAATGAAGAAGGCACGTTCCTCAGAGATCATGGAAAGTGCGCTGAAGATACCGGACAGCGGACCGGCATTTCCATAGATGTCTCCAATGGTTGTCACCGGAAGATTCAGATGCGTATAATCATTTTTCTGCTGGACAGAAAGGTAGATTTTCGGAAAATCCGGCTGAAATTTCCGGACCAGATATTCAATCAGGCAGCAGTCCCCAAAAGGGAGCAAAGCCTTGTCCGTTCCAATTCTTGTACTTTTTCCACCACATAGTATAACCAGTGCATGACTCATAACATTTACCTCATGTAATATTTACCTTCTCAAAAGTTCTTCCATCATAACATAAATCAGTCTGACTGTAAAACAAACATATCATTTCTCATATGTACCCGTTCAATTTCATTACGGCGGTAGCTCTGAATCAGATAGTGATTTTTCTGGTCAAAGACCAGAGCAATCTTCTTCGTAAATATGGAAGTTCCCGGCGTATATTCAGTGATGTGCAGGGATGCACGGTATTGTTTCTTTATTTTCCAGATGTCCATAAGACCGATTCCGCTGCCGCCACTGTCCTTGTGGGTGGTGTGCCGGGTCTGACCAAAGTCCTCAAAGAGCTGCACATCAAAGGCATTCCCACTGTCAGAAATCTCCAGGGTGGAAGTATCTTCGTCATGACAAAGGCAGACAGAAAGACTGCGCACCTCATTATCACCAATGGCAATCATGGCATTTTCCAGCAAATCCGCCAGAAGGTGGGAAAGGTTTTCCCCGGAAATGATATCTTCCGTCATTTTTACAATATTGCCTGTGATATGCAGGGAAAAGTTGATATTTTGTGCCAGGGCACGCTGCTGCATATAGGTAAAAAGCGCATCTAAAACACAGACCCCGGTCACCGGAAGAGCGTGTTCATCATGGCGGTAGGAGTTCAGCGTACCTTTCCGATCCTGTGCCATGGTCTTTAACCCGCTGGCAAGCTGTTCGCCCTTCTTTCTGGTATCACCGTCTGTGGTCCCAGCCTCTAAATATTCGCAGACAGCCAGCTCCATTGCCGGAATCAGCTTGTTATCTTTATGAATAATTTTAGCCAGGGCATCATTATTTTCCTCTAATTTCCGGATGCGGTTATCTTTCTCAATGAGTTCATTCTGTAAAGCCTTAAGCTCCGCCTGCCGCAGCTTCTCCCGGTAGTCACGGGTAATCCGGAACCGCCACCAGCAATAAAGCAGAAGTCCAATCAGGAAAAGGGCGATGAGGAGAAAGAGGAACTGCATGTCAGGAATGGAATCATAAAAGCTGATTATGGTAACAATGAGCAGAATAAAACAGCTTAAGATGAAACCTGTGGCAGAAGAGCCGATTTGATAGAGAAATGGCATGCCACGACGGAGCCTTTTGATTTTGAAAAGAAGGAATATTAAGAGCAATTCAAGAAGTCCGCCTGAAAATTGTATTGCTACATAGGGTAAATCATAGCGTCCATAGAAAAAGGGTGCAATTACCAGGGCGGTAAGCAAGGCTGCAAGAAGAAAGAGGATATAATGAATCCCTTCAGAAATAACCAGTGTTACAAGACTTAATGAAATTGTTTTCTGGGTAAAACGAGACAATATAAAAGTATTAAAAAGTATAATTGTTGGAAAAATGAAAATGAAACTATTAGCTTCTAAAAAACAAAAAAGAAAACTATCTATAAGAAAGATAATGAAAAAGGATATTTTCTGAAGAATTTTAGGATTTTTCAAATTAAGGAGCTTATAAAAAAGATAAAAGCTACATAAAAAGTTAAAAAACCAACGAATGCTATCTTGAATCATACATAACCTCATATAAAGAAAGAAAAAAGCATATAAAATGCAATCTGTAATGCAACTCCGTTAACCAGTCGGTTTTTTCTATACTCTTCTTACATTTTGAGAAGGAGGAAGAAAAAATGGCTTGGTTTTTAGATTTTATAAAAAAATATTTTGGTTAACGTCCATCCGTAATCTTTTCCGCGTAAAAGTAGATGAACTCCTTAATGGTAGGCATTCCGCGGTCAGGATTAATATGGGCAGTGTAGCAGTTAAGAAGAGTTTCGGTGTCATTGGAATTCCATGCGCGGTTAATGGCATTCTGCATGGCACGTTCCACACTGGAATTACTCTTCTTATACTTGTTACCAAGAATCTGGGAAATGTTTGTGGTCGGTCCATCAATTGTTATCATAATGGCATCGGTCAGATATTTGTAACCAACAACCTTTGGACTGATACCAATGAGCTCCAGTTCCCGGTGGATTCTGCGGATAAGTCCCTGCTCTAAATCTTTTTGATTATCTTTCATATAAGAAGTATTGGATGTGGATTCTGTCATTTCAATCATAGGAAGAAGCTGTTCGAGAAAATCAACAGCAGATTCCGGAGAATAAGAATCTTCATATTTGCCGATAATGAAATCAGCACCAAGTCTTCTGGCAGATTCCAGCGTGATTTTGCTGGAGTTGTAAGTAGTGACAAGAATATAAGGCTTTTTCTCTAAGCCCAGTTTATTTAAGTCAGAGAGGAAAAACAGTCCGTTCCCACCACCATGATGCAATTCCAGATCAAGAATAACAGCGTCAGGAAGCGTATTCTGTACATATTGAATGCCAACATAAGAATTATTGGTGACGCCGGCTAAATCCATATTATCTTTAGTTGCAATATAGTTTGAAATACGATTGCAGGTGTTCATGTCATCTTCGATTAATAAAATGTGGAGCGTTTTTTCCATGTACAAGTCCTCCTGATTTACTCATATATCGTTTCAATAAAATAACATTTCACAAGGCATCTTTAAAATTAAGCTTATTATATCTCAAAAACCCCTTTAAAACAACAAAAAACAATACAAACCAACGAAAACCAACAACAAAAGCGTAAAGTTTGTGTTGGAAAAAAGTGGTAAACTACCCAGTAAGGAGTATCGATAAAGAATTTGAGTTGTGTAAAGTTATCATATAGATTCGGGTGGCTGCTTTCAAAGCAGTCACCCGAAAGTCGTTTCTGGCGGGAAAAATCCCTTGTCTTTTCCCCTTTCAAGCCGTACTATAGAAATAGGTATATCAATTAGAAAATCAGCCATTATCCAAAGGTTATCCAGACCATTATCTTGAATATATTTTTGGCATTTGGGCATAAAGCCAACA
>OLOQ01003837.1_pt1 | contig 10648 bp, 7 predicted proteins | sample 1673101 | NCBI WGS metagenome assembly OLOQ01 (sample SAMEA3136754, study PRJEB25190) | human gut metagenome | biome: human gut; feature: human-associated habitat; material: faeces | place: Austria | collected 2013 | reverse complement strand
ATGTGATCGATGGTGTGGAAAATGGTGTGAATGATCTCACAAACGATGCAACCGGCGGAAATGCAGAGAATACCAACGGAACCGGTGGGAATGCCGGAAATGGAACTGCAAATCCGTAAATGATAGAGAAATACAAAAAAAGAAACGGCTTATCGTTTCTTTTTTTGTGCCTGTTTATTCAGATACATTTCATGGTCTGCTTTGTCAAGCAGATTGCGGAGCGTACAATCTTTGTAATTCATGGAGTAGCTGTAACCATAGGCGTAACTGATCGCATCCGGCATATTGCTGGAATGATACTGTTTGATCGTAGCATGTAGTTTTTCCAATAGTTCGTCTGCCTGCCCGGAGGGGGTGTCATACAAAATAGCGATAAATTCGTCACCGCCGAATCTGCCGACAAAATCTTTTTCAGGAACTACCTTTCTTAAAATGTGGGCAAAATTGGCGATCATCGAATCCCCGGCAGCGTGTCCAAGGGTATCGTTCACTTCTTTTAAATTATTTAAGTCGAACATAACAAAACACAGCGGCTCAGAGATAAAACCGGAAGAGTTCAAAAGGTCTTCACAGCGGCTTTTGTTTGGAAGTCCGGTGTGCACATCCAGATAGGCTTTCTTGGATAAAATATGATTTTCCCTGACAGCCTTAATGTGCTGGATCTGCTGCTGGACGATCAAAAAGATTAACAATAGTATATCAAGCGCAGAAATAATCTCGGTCAGCCGGATACGTGCGGCAATCTTTTCCGAGTACTGTTCGGCAGCAGTCACCGTCTCGTCGGCATATTCAAAATAAGTTTCACTCATTGAGACAACATTGGTGTTTTCATAGCCCTTTTCACGAACAGTATAAATCTCTTCTTTCAGTAGTTCCCAATATTCAATCTGATTGTCCAGACACTGCTGGTAAGCAGGATCTTTCAGGATTACCAGATTATAATTTCCATCTTCATATTTTAAACCGGACAAAATTTTATCCAGATACTCGATCTGCATGTCATTTGCAGTTCCGGTAATCTCAAGCTTGACTTCACGCTGCGTGGCTCCGCGCACAAGACCGGCATAGTTTACCACGTGGGCAGTTCCATGTAGATTCTGGATCTGCACCATCATAAAAATGACAAGGAAAATCAAAACGAAGATCAGAATTTGCTGCAGCAGTGAGGCAGCATGCTGTTCTGCCTGTTTCATTCGTCTGCTAAAAGAGGTTTCTTTTGTATACATGAGTCACCTTTCCGAAAGTTTTTTTGTGTGTAGCTGTATTCTAACCCATAAAATCCGGACGGTCAAATATTAGTATGCTTTTCAAAGAAAATATCTTAAATAAAAATGAAATCTTTCTGATTTTCTTGTGATTGCAGATGTTTTGCGGTACAATGTCTTAAATAAGTCTGCTTTGGGCAGAGATATGGAAAAATTCAGGAGCGTATTCAGATGAATAATAATGATTATAGAGAAATAACTGAGGATGATGTAACAACCGTATCCACAGATCAGAAAGAGGAAATGAACGGACAGGAAAGCGTCAATGATACCCCTGACGTGTCAGAAAATGAAAAGGAGACCGTGCAGGCGGAAGTGACAAATTCAGACGCATCGGATGAAAAAGAGCCGGAGTATGAGGATATCTGCTACATCTGCCGCAGACCGGAGCATATTGCAGGAAAAATGATAAAGATCCCGAACAACATCTGTATCTGTCAGGACTGTATGCAGAAAACGTTTGACAGTATGAACCAGACCGGATTTTCCATGGATGATATGCTGAACATGAATATGGGAAAAATGCCAAATATCAGCATGATCAATCTTTCAGATCTGCAGGGGATGCAGGGATTTATTCCGAATAACCAGAAAATCAAAAAGAAAAAGCCGAAAGAAAAGAAAGAGCCGGTACTTGATATCAAAAAGATCCCGGCACCACATAAAATCAAGGCATCGTTGGATGAGTACGTAGTTGGACAGGAGCATGCAAAGAAAGTCATGTCCGTCGCTGTTTATAATCACTATAAGAGGATCGCATCCGATGAGAAGGACGGCATCGAGATTGAAAAGTCCAATATGTTAATGATTGGACCGACCGGTTCCGGTAAGACTTATCTGGTAAAGACACTTGCAAAGCTTTTAGATGTGCCGCTTGCCATCACAGATGCGACGTCCCTGACAGAGGCAGGGTATATCGGTGATGACATCGAGAGTGTTGTCAGCAAACTGCTTGCAGCAGCGGACAATGATGTTGAGCGTGCGGAACACGGTATTATCTTTATTGATGAGATCGACAAAATCGCAAAGAAACGCAACACCAACCAGCGTGATGTCAGCGGAGAGTCCGTGCAGCAGGGAATGTTAAAACTGTTAGAGGGTGCGGAGGTAGAAGTCCCTGTTGGAGCCAGCAGCAAGAATGCCATGGTACCCATGACAATGGTCAACACCAAAAATATTCTGTTTATCTGTGGAGGCGCGTTCCCGGAGTTAGAGGATATCATTAAGGAACGCCTCAATAAATCCGCATCGATCGGTTTTAAATCCGAGCTTAAGGATAAATACGACCAGGATGAAAATATTCTGCAGAAGGTGACCATAGAGGATGTGCGCAAATTTGGCATGATACCGGAGTTCTTAGGACGTCTGCCGATCATGTTTACCTTAGAAGCGCTCACAGAAGATATGTTAGTGCGCATCTTAAAGGAACCGAAAAATGCGATCTTAAAACAGTACCAGAAACTGCTTGCCATGGATGAAGTCAGACTCGAATTTGAGGATGACGCACTGATGGCGATCGCAAAGCAGGCAAAGGAAAAGAAAGTCGGTGCGCGTGCACTCCGTGCGATCATCGAGGATTTTATGCTCGATATCATGTATGAGATTCCGAAAGATGACAATATCGGCATGGTGACCATCACAAAAGAGTATGTGGAGAAAAAGGGCGGACCGCTCATTACCATGCGTGGCTGTGCACAGATTGCTGCTGTTGAATGAGACGATGAAAGAATGATTCTGAAATGGGGAAAAATCTTTTTTACAGACTGAGAAAAAGATTTTTCCTCATTTTGAATTTGAAGAATATGGTAAAAAAGTGTTCACACTATGATTAAGTATGGTACAATAGTACTAATCAAAAAAATGGAGGAGTGAAAATAGCAAAAGAGAAAAGAGAAAAAAGAAAAAAATAAAAAAGCAGGAAACAAACAGGGCATACAGTTTCAGATCCAGAGTAAGATCGGTGCCTCCATTATTGTGGTTATGGCAGTGATTGCTGTACTGGTAGTAGTGGTGGTTTACAATCTGCTGATCAAAGCCAACAACACAGAGCTGCGGCAGGATTCTGAAGCGATATCACTTCAAGTGGAAAAATAATTTTCACTGTTTGAGCGCATGGTAGAACAGCTTGCACTGGATGAAGATGTGCAGACAATTCTGACCACTACCAAAGCTGGACAGAAAATGACAGAGAACGAGGTATATCCAGCGGTACTAAAGAAGCTTGTTGCAGTGGCAGGACTTGACACGGAAAATATTCAGGGTGTATTCACGGCGGATTTGGACAGTAATGCATCCATTACATCAGCAGGCGGTATTTCCGGCGATGATTATGACTGTACGACCCGCACATGGTACAGCTGTACGCAGACAGGAGAAACTATGCTGACAAAGACCTATGTTGCTGCAAGTACAGGAAAAACAATCTTAAGTGCGGTAACACCTGTATTTGACGAGAAAGATACGGTTGTCGGTGTCGTTGGAATAGACGTAGGGCTGGACACAGTCATGAATATGATGGGGAATTATACGATCGGTGCAAATGGATATTCCATGCTGTTGACAAGTGATGGAACTTTTGTATATCATCCGAATGCAGATCTGATTGATACTATGATTCAGGATATGAATATTTCAGACAGTGTAAGCACTGCGATCAGCAATCAGTCAGAACAGCTTTTGAAATATAAGGTAAACGGTGAACAAAAAATGGAAGACAGCAAGAAGCAGATGGCACAGATGCGTGAGGCAATGGACAAAATTCAGGAATCCTCGAAACAGGTTGTCGGTGTCATCAAGGCAATTGAAGATATTGCAAGCCAGACAAATCTTTTATCATTGAATGCATCTATTGAAGCGGCACGCGCAGGCGAGGCGGGCAAAGGCTTTGCAGTGGTAGCAGGAGAGATCGGCGGTCTTGCAGATGAGAGTGCCGATGCGGTAAATACGACACGTAACCTGATCAACGTATCACTCGATGAGATTGAAAAGGTAAATACGATCGTAAATGATGTCATTGCATCTTTGGACAACGCGGTAGAGCGTGTTCGTATTGCAAACGGAATGATTCAGGAGACAGCACAGGTGGCAGATGTACAGATGAAGAGTATCGACCAGATCCGTGACGGCATCAGGGATATGTCACAGGTGGTTTCTGATAACTCTGCTATGGCAGAGGAGACTTCAGCAACAAGTGAGGAGCTGGCAGCACAGTCAGTTACATTAAATGAACTTGTACAGAAATTCGAATTAGAATAATATTTGTGGTTCTAAAATAAAAAATTCCGGCATCTATTTAGTAATTGAATAGATGACCGGAGTTTTTTTATTTATGGCGGATTGCAGGGAACAGGTGTATTCTGACGAATTTTTTGATTTTATTGTATCTTATGAGGAAACGAATGAACAGACGATCGCAGGGGCGTGTATCCAGAGAATTGATGAAGGGTATGATATTTTTTATTATCCAAGGGAGGGACTGCCTCCGCTTAGTGTAGGCAGTTATTCTTATTCGGAGATTCCAAAGTGTTATGGATTGCTGGATCAGACGGCACTTGAGGTGTCCGGTATTTTAAAAATGCAGAACCAGCCCGTTCTCGCCTTAAAGGGAAGAGGTGTATTGATAGGTTTTATTGATACCGGTATTGATTATACAAATCCGGCATTTCGATACAGTGACGGGAGCAGCCGGATCGTCCGTATCTGGGATCAGACCATACAGGATGGAACGCCGCCTGTTGGTATTTTGTATGGAGCAGATTATACAAGAGAACAGATCAATGCGGCATTGCTTTCGGAAAATCCGTATGATTTGGTGCCGTCGCGTGATATGAACGGACATGGCACATTTCTTGCAGGAGTGGCATGTGGAAGTGAGAGTGAAAACGGTGACTTTATCGGGGCGGCGCCGCAGTCTGAGATCATCATGGTAAAGTTAAAGGAGGCAAAACAGTATCTTCGGGATTTCTTTTTTGTGAAAGACGGCGTTCCGGCATATCAGGAAAACGACATTATGATGGCGGTTTCCTATTTAAATGGAGTTGCAAATATTTTAAATCGTCCGCTTGTCATCTGTGTGGCACTTGGAAACAGTGCAGGAAGTCATGCAAGCGAGGGATTTCTGCCATCTTATCTGAATTATATCTGTGGAAGAAGAAAGCGTGTGGTCGTGACTGCAGCTGGAAATGAGGCCAATGCAAGACATCATTTTCAGGGGCGTATCATTGGAGAGATGGAACATGAGGATGCGGAGATCACGGTGGAGGAAAATACAAAAGGCTTTTTTGTGGAATTGTGGGCATCTGCACCGGAACTGTATGCAGTCACCATAATATCGCCTTCGGGGGAGCAGATTCCACGGATTCTGGTGCGCCGTGGAGCGTCAGAGCAGTTTAATTTTATTTTTGAGGGAACAACAATTACGGTGGATTACCGGATCGATACAAAAGAGACGGCAAGCCAGCTCATATTTTTCCGTTTTATCCGACCGACACCGGGATTGTGGACGATACGCATTTTCCCGCAGCTGACAGTGACGGGAAACTATCATCTCTGGCTGCCGCTGCGGGAGCTGACGGATGGAAATAATTTTTTTCTTCGTTCCAATCCGGAGATTACACTGACTTCTCCGAGTGCGGCAAGGCAGGTAATCACGGTGGGCGGTTATCAGGCATCAAATACCAGTATCTATGCGGATTCCGGCAGGGGTTATACGATAACCGGGGAGATCAAACCGGATTTTGTGGCACCGGCAGTGGATGTCTATGGTCCCGGGCTTCTTGGTAACTTTATCACCTTTACGGGAACAAGTGCAGCTGCTGCGATCACGGCAGGAGCCTGCGCGCAGATCATGCAGTGGGCGATCGTGGATCAGAACAATACAGTCATGTCGAATACTTCCATCAAAAATATGCTGATCCGCGGCACGGCTAAACCGGAAAACCGGACCTATCCAAACAGAGAGTGGGGATATGGGACACTCGATGTGTTTGGGGCATTTCAGAATCTGAGGCTGTGATAAAAGCAACGGAATATTTATTTAGAAATTGTTTAGAAAAAACAGCAGGGGTGTCACTGAGAATTGATGAATATCTGAGTTACTGTGGAGAAGTATCTGAGTTATTAAAAAATCAGACAGCATCACAGAATGTTTCTACACAGGATGCAGACGGCAAAGATGCAGACAGTTATGTATCGACGATCGGAAGTTCCGATGCAGTAATGCCAAGTGAAAATTATAATGATATCTTAAAAGAAATCCAGAAAACAAAAGCAGAAGCTGGTCAGTCCCAGAGTTACTCAGAAAACGCAGGACAGACATCCGGACAGACCACACAGGCATCCGGAACCGGTGCGGCTGGAAATACCGGAGGCGGTGGAGACAGCGATGATGAGACCACAATAACAAAGACAGTTGTGATCAATGGCGTTACTTATCTTGAAACAACGACTGTGGAGAACGGTGTCAAAAGCGTACAGAGAACTGCAATCAGTGGAGTTGGTGAAGAGTAGTGACTATCAAAAAAATCCGAAGGATTAACGTGAACCTTCGGATTTTTTTGCTACAATCAGGAAATTTTTTGCATGATATCAACAAATGTTAAAATAGCATTGTATGAAATTCTTTATATGATATCAGCAAATGTTAAAATAAAATTGCTTGCAATTTATTACATGATATGATAAGATGTCTATTGTTCGAGCAATTCGAAAACAGAATAAGCCGGCGTGGCGGAATGGCAGACGCACCAGACTCAAAATCTGGCGGTGGCAACATCGTATGGGTTCAAGTCCCATTGCCGGCATTGAAAAAAGATTCAGTTTTTACTGGATCTTTTTTCTTATTCATGATAATAGAATGTTCACGGAGCGCGCATTCTATTATTTGCTCTTGGATGAGATAAAAATTTAATATGGGCGAAATATATAGAAGATAGAGGTGATTTCATCCATTTTATAATAGAAATTCATTTAACATACAAGAAAATGGGTGAAAAAGGATGAGATTTCATTATAATAGCCCACGAAAATCAAAAAGTCAGGGTGAAAACAGCAGAAATGAAGGAGTTTCGCCCAAAATGATAGAGGAAGAAGCTGAAAATAGAAAATAATGGGTGAAAGTGGTTTGAAAGATGGAAATTTAGCCCGTTCATCTGGTGGATGTCTGTTATGTGTGGATCAGAGTGAAAGCAGAGTAAATTTAAACGGAAACCCCACTCACAAATTCGCAGGAAAGCTTTGAAAAAGCACTGTGTGATCAGTAAAAAAGTGTAATTAATTTTTACATTGCAATAAAAAAAATGGAAAACCTTGTAAACCAAAGTTTCCCATCATTAAGAGAAGAGCGCGAGACGGGACTCGAACCCGCGGCCCCGACCTTGGCAAGGTCGTGCTCCACCAACTGAGCCACTCGCGCATATGTAAATTGTTTTGTATCTGTCTGTCAGACACATTCGATATCATACTATGGGAAACAGGATTTGTCAACAAATTTTTTGAAATAGTTATAATGAAAGCTGAAAATCATGCATTTTGGAGAAAAAAACATTTTTTGATTTAAAAAAGAATTAATAATATTCATCTATATATTAAGTAGGAAAAATGCTATAATACGGGATGTCTGATGAGCAGGATGCAGACAGTGGACATTTAAGGAGGAACTATGGAAAAGAAAAAAATAATTATCCCGGTTGTAACCATTGCAGTGATTGGAGCAGTTGGAGGAACCGGTTATTATTATCGTGACAATGTGATAGATGTGGCAACAGAGGCATTTGATGTAGTTGCAGAGAAGATTCCGTTTTTACAGTCGGGAAAATCGGATGATAAAGTGTATGTTGAAAAAGTTTCCAAGATTATGAATACATATACAGGAAACACCAACCGGTATAATGGTGTTGTGGAGTCACAGGACAGTTATGAGGTAAATGTGGATTCGTCACGTACCATCAAAGAAATCCTTGTAAAAGTGGGGGATGAGGTAGAAGAGGGGCAGACACTTGTCACCTATGATACCAGTGAGCTTGAGATGCAGGTGAAACAGGCAAAACTTGAACTCGAGGGAATCCAGAATGAGATTGACAGTTCCAATAAAAAGATAGCCACATTGACAGATGAATTAAATAAAACGACAGATGAGGACGATAAATTTTCACTGACGACAGATATTCAGTCGGAGGAAAATTCCATCGAGGAGAATAAACTTGATCTTGAGAGCAAGAACCTTGAAATATCAAAATATGAAGACCAGATCGATGCATCGTCTGTTGTCAGCAAAAAATCCGGCGTGGTAAAGGAAATCAACGAGAACGGTACAGACAGTAATGGCAATAATGCTGCGTTTATGACGATTCTTCAGACAGGTGAATACCGTGTAAAAGGAAGTATCGATGAGCAGAATGTATGGATGATCTCAGATGGACAGGCGGTCATCATACGTTCGAGGGTGGATGAAAGTCAGACATGGAATGGAACGATTTCAAAGATTGATACAGATAACGTGCAGAAAAGTGATGACGATTCATCTTCAGACAGTAGTGTCTCTGCAACAAAGTACCCGTTTTATGTGGAACTTCCATCTGCAGAGGGACTGCTGTTAGGACAGCATGTATATATTGAACTTGACGAAGGTCAGGACGATCAGCAGAAAGAAGGAATCTGGCTATATTCCAACTATATTGTTCAGGATGACAGCGGTGCTTATGTCTGGGCGGCAAATGATAAGAAACGTCTGGAAAAACGTTATGTAGAACTTGGTGAATACGATGAAGATCTTGCAGAGTATGAGATCTTATCCGGACTTTCGCTGGACGACTATATCACATGGCCGATGGAAGGACTCTATGAGGGTGTAACGACCGTGACAGATGTGAGCGAGGTCGATTATTCTTCGCCTCTTTATAATCAGGATGGCACCGAGATGCTTGATTATGGCACCGAGATGCTTGATTATGGCACTGAGATGCTTGATTACGGTACGGAGATGATGTATGAAAACGGAATGTACGACACGGAAATGATGATCGATAATGGTATGCAGAATTATGTAAATGGCGATATGGAAGATGGATCAGGTTATGATGGAGCTGACGATGGCGATTCTGCGGATGATGCGGAATATGATGACTCTGATTACGATGATTCTGACTATGAGGATTCTGATGATTCCTATGATGATTCCAATGATATGGAGGTAGGGGAATGATACTGAATCTGCAGAATATTTACAAGGATTATCAGCAGGATAAGCTGGTGGTCCCAGTATTAAAGGACGTCTGCTTACAGGTAGAAGAGGGTGAATATGTGGCGATCATGGGACCGTCCGGTTCCGGAAAGACCACTCTGATGAATATCATCGGATGTTTAGATCAGCCTACTTCCGGAGTCTATGAATTTTCAGGCGAAAATATTTTATCCTATAAAGACAGGGAACTTGCAGCAGTGCGTTCTAAAAGCATAGGATTCGTATTTCAGAACTTCCAGTTACTGCCGAGGGCAACTGCTTTAGATAATGTTGCACTGCCTTTAAGCTATGCAGGCGTAAAACCAAAGGAACGAAAGGAGCGGGCATTTGTAGCATTAGAGCGTGTGGGTTTAGCAGACCGTGCAGAGTTTCGCCCGAACCAGTTATCCGGTGGTCAGAAACAGAGAGTTGCCATCGCAAGAGCTGTAGTAAACGAGCCGAAGATCCTGCTTGCAGATGAACCGACCGGAGCATTGGATTCAAAATCGGGACAGCAGATCATGGAACTGTTTGAAAAATTAAATGAAGAAGGCGTAACGATCGTAATGATCACTCACGATGCAAAGGTTGCACACCGTGCAAAACGGGTAGTTCACATCATAGACGGAGAACTGACCGAGGAAAAGGAGGAAGAGAAGGATGAATAAAAAGAAAGTCGTAATTCTTGTCCTGGTCATTGTTCTGGCAGCAGGAGCTGTAGGTGGCGGAATTTTTGCTTTCAAAAAGCAAAAGGATAAAAAGACAAAGGTGGACGTTTATCCGGTATCTTTAATGGATATGGGTGGCGGAGATGGTAACGGAGAGTCCTACAGCAGTGGAACGGTTACAGATGATAAGTCACAGGTGATCTATCTTGAAGACAGTGATAAAGTGGCGGAGGTCTATGTCAAAGAAGGCGATAAGGTCAAAGAAGGCGATCCACTGATGCGGTATGATATGGAAGAAGCAAATCTCAATGTCGATATGAAGACCTTGGATGTGGAAAATGCTGAAAATGATCTGGTGATCGCACAGCGTGAGTTAGAAAAACTGAAAAACATGACTCCGGTGGCAGAGACACCAACCGTACCGGACGAACCGGAAGAGCCGGCACCAAAACCGGAAGTTCCGGAAAAAGACGGAGATGCCTATAACATCATCGGAA